>Ga0070741_10009058_pt1 | contig 19575 bp, 12 predicted proteins | sample Coa_R1_4_FD_66440 | JGI IMG/M metagenome (GOLD analysis project Ga0070741, IMG submission 66440) | Surface soil microbial communities from Centralia Pennsylvania, which are recovering from an underground coalmine fire - Coalmine... | ecosystem: Environmental > Terrestrial > Soil > Unclassified ...
GGTTGCGGCCCAGGAAACCAACGTTCCATCGCCGCCGATCACTCCGAGCGCCATATCGGCCACGCCATCGCGCAGCACGGTTTGATCAACGCGCGTGACGAAATCGTTGAACGACTGAACGCCTTCGCCCGACGGCCAGCGCACGTGCGGGTTCGAATAGAACCCGATCGGCAGGCTGAGGTCGCGGATGATCCATCTGACCTGGTGCAAACCCGGATGCCCTGTCCAGGTGATGATGGTGGGATCGTTCGGCGAGATTTCCGCATCCATTGCAAACAACGCGGGCTTCATGATGGGCGGGAAGAGCCCTCTCACCACCGCCGCGAAGAAGTTCCCGCCGGCCACATATAAGGTGTTGCCCATCAGCATCGGCGGCGAATCGTTTTGCATGCCTGTGTATCCGAAAAACCAAAGGAGCGGGCTCCACCTGGAGCCGGAAGCGTTCGGATCTATCAGCTGTTCGGGCATGCTGTTGCCCGACACGATGATCGGCATTGACGAACTGAATGCGTTGCGCATGTCGCCATTGTTATTGGACATCATGTTTCGAAATCGAACCGTTCCGGAGGACGTGTCAATATCGGCTTGACCGTTTTGCAGCGTAACGAACCGTTCGGGGTTGCCTTTGTTGGTGCTTGCTGCGATGTCGGGCTGGCGGATGCGCATGCCGTCGGGGATGCCGCCGGGAAGGCGGATATCTTCGCGCGTGGGCGCCGCGTCGAATGCAAGGATGTACGTCGCCGGGAAGCCGAACGGGATGTTATTGAGGCGTTGTATCGCCGAAACGGTTACATAGCAGACGTTGTTTCGAATGACCGGACTGCCGTGAAAATGCAATCGTGAAAGCGTCGGATATGGGTTTGCAGAAATGCTTGGGAACATCAGCCAAAGATCATCGCGGTCAATGAGCGCCGAATCTACGGTTACACGCTGGTTGCCATTGAGGGTTACGGTGTAGCCGTCGTGCAGATCCCACCTGTAAACAAGCTTGAACTGTCCGCGGGTGAATTCGTTGAGACAGAACAGCGATCCGCCGTTGAATTCGTTGCTGGTGGTAACGAACAGATTGCCGTTGGGCGCAAGCGCCATGGACTTGAGAACGCGGCGTTCGCGGTTGATGTCGTCGGGAAAATACAGCTGCCCGCGAATGAGCTGGCTGATGAGGTTGGGAGCGCCGGTGCCCCAATCAATATGATAATCCACCCGCACGCCGATGTTGGCAGGGAGTGAGCCGTTCGTATCGAGTTGGATTTGGCCGGGGCCGAACTGCAGCGCATTGCCCGTAAGATAAAACCGTGTTTGTGCAGGAGTGAGCGGAATGCCGGTGTTTGTGTCTATGAGATACACGCGGAAGCCGTAACTCGATGGCCCGTTGGGCATGAACACCCGAAGTCCTTTGGTTGCGGCGCGCGTGGTGAGTTGAATGTTGTTCGCGTTGCGGACGACGGTCGGAGATTCGTCCCGCACGCCGCACCACACGCTGGAGAGTCCCACCGAGTTGCCGGTGAGCGATGACCGGTTGCTCAGGTAGATCACCTTGTCGAAGCCGCCTGAGCCGTCGGAAACCGGGATGTAGCCGATGGTGGGAGCGCCTCCTGGTTCTGGAAGGTTGGGCGATCCGGTTCCGCGCGCATCCCAATCGGAGCCCGACGTGTTGGCGCGCGTGAGGGTTGCCGCGTCAATCACCCAAACGCGGCCGTTGCGCTGACCGAATCCCGGAGAAACCGTATCGAACACATAAACCAAGCCTTCCATTTCTACGGGCGAATACGGCCCGCGGCCATCTACCGACGTGTCCCATGAAAGACCCGGAGTCGGCGGGTTGATCGTGGCGATTTCGGCGATCGGATTGGGTCCGAGCAGTCTGCCGTTTTGTTTGGGGAACGCGTTGAAAACGTGCACCTGCCCGTTCACGTCTTCCACAAAAACCATGTTCCTTTTGGCGTTTCCGGTGGGGTTAGCGACCTCGACGCACACAGGACTGCTGAGGGGGCCCGGCATGTCGGTGCTTGCCCAGATGAGATCGCGGGTGGCGCCGATGCTTGCGTCTTGGAATCCATCATCGTTGTTGCCATCGCCATCCAAATCGCGGTCGAAATCGGTTTTATAGGCGTACAGTTTGTTGCCGGTGGTCACGAACACGGCGCCTTTGAACACAACCGGTGAAAAGTAGTTGCTGGTGTCTCCATAACTGCAATTCAGGTTGTAATCGTGCCAAAGTTCGAGCAGCGGCGCGCCGATTTCATCATACGATGCGTTGTTGCGTCGGCTGCCTTTGCTAAGCGCTGGGTGCGCGCCGCCGAGCGCGATCATGTTGTACATGAACTTCAGTTCGGTCAGCGGAATGTTTTTGAAGTTTTCGCCGCCGACGGGACCGGAGTTCGGGCCGAGGCCGCCCAGGTTTGTGCCGCCTGCGGGTTCGTTGATGCGCGACGTGATGTTGCTGCTGCTTGCGATGAGATAGCCGTTGCCCATCTGCGCAACTCCCAACACGGTTCCTGCCGAATTGACGATGATCGGATTGAGCCGATAGATGTCGGCTTCGATCGGCGACAGGATTTCGTACCAGTTGCCGCCCGGGAAACCGAGATTGGCGAGCGTATCGCCCAAGATTGCGTGCGTGCCTTGGTGCACTCCCATGTATGCGGCTTCATAGGGAGTGAGGCGATAAGGATAAGAGAGAATCGGGTGATTGGGCTGGACGACCGAGGGGTTTGCGCCGCCGTTGGTAACGGTAAACGGAACGGGGAAACCGTTGAACGAATCAACGGTTTGCGAAGTAGCCTTATCAAACCAAAGCGTTCCGCCGGCATCCAAAAAGATGCGGATTTTTTCGCGGTCGCTCGGAGACAAGCTGAGATTTCCCGAAGAGTGGATATATAAGACATCGAATTTGGTGATGTTTTCTTCGGAAATCTGGCTGAGCGTTACTTCCCAATAGGGCGCGGTATTTTTGCCGATGCGGGTTCCCACAGGGAATGGGCCGGGGGTTCCGAAAAGCGCGTTATAGATGGCGTCCCATCGCGCTTGAATTGCGGGCGTCGCTGTGCTGGGCGAAATCGGGTTATCGAACGTCCAACCTGGCGGTTTGATATCGGTGCGGCGATCCAGATTATAAAAGACGTAAGGATCGTTATCGGCGGCAACCCCGCCCGGGCCGAGCGAACTGTCGAGCAGAAGCACTCCTGCATGAATGCGCACGGGAACCCTTGCATAGCCGGTTGGCTGGGCAGATGCCGAAACGGCAAAAGCCGCGGATGCGGCGATTGCCAATGCGTATTTAATGAGCGATCCTTTCACGGGTTTACCTCTCCGAAATAAAAGATCTTGGTGCTTACGGGCAGTTTGGGCATCGGCGGAAGCGTCCTGCCAAATCCGTCCATTCGCAGCGGCGGGGCGTTCACATTCGTGTAGTCCATCGAGCCGTTGACCCTGCCGCTGATGAGCACCGGATCGTAATTGATAGTGAGATTCGGCGCGTAATCATTGGTGAACATCGGGTTTCCGCCCGCATCGTGTTGATAATGCTGATCGGGAATGTACTGCTGCGAGGCGCCGTATTGGCTGGGAATCCATCCCCAATGCTGCAGCCATTCGTTCTGATCGGCTTGCTGCGGCGGAAGGTTTTCGCTTACCGCGCCGACAATCGTGATCTTCACATCAATCGGTTCGGCATAAAACGGATACTCGACATTTGCACCGAACTGTCCAAACCGGTCGGCGGCGTTTGTGAAAGCGTCGCGCCGATCGTTCGGGTCGTGATTGAACCAAAGGCCCGGAATCACGAAGAAACTTCCCTGCTGTGCATACATCACGGCCTCGATGCGCACATCCTGCGGCGCGAGCGCGGCGCGGCTTACGAAATAGTCCGCGTTGCCGCCTGGCGGAGCGATCGTGTTGTCTTTTTTGAGTTGAAAGTCGTTTTCGCTTCCATCGGCAAACAGATTGTATTGACCGTTGCCGTTGACGCCGGTGATCGGCCAAAACTCGAACCGTCGTTTTTCGTAGCGCGGAAGCACCTGCCAGTTCGGATCGGCAAGGCCGTACGTTGGAATCGGGTTTACGCCGCCGAAAATCAGGCTCGCAGCGTTTGGCGGATTGACATTTTCAAATAGATACGACGGGGTTGCGACCGAAAACTCATTGATGAGCAGATTGAAATAAGATTGCGAATCGAACTGCGCCGCGTGCGAAATGAACAGCGACGGCTGAATCGGCGGGTTTGCGTTGTTGCGCGACGGGTTGTTGTACGTGTATTCGGAAAGATAGGAGTTTCCGGTCAATGGATCAATCGGAAACTGCGCCGAAAGGTACAACGGATTATTCGGGCTGATGCGCACGCGGTGCGGACTGTTTGGATCGTTGGCATCCTGCGAAATGTCAAGATCGTTCCCTGCGATGTTCTGGCTCGCAAGCAGAATCTGCGTGGTGTTGAGCACAACGTTGTCGTGCGCAAGCAGCGCGATCGAAGATCGGTTGGTGCCCTTAAGAACACTTCCTTCAACGTACAAATCTCCCATGGATACGATAGTCATTTGAATGTTGTTCGGAATGATTCCGCGCACCTTCAGGTCGCCTTCGCCGAAGATCACGCCGTTGAAAACGGGCCCGATGTCGAAATCTGCGGGGCTCGGATTGGCAAAGTTCCCCACGCCTGGCGTGAGTTCGTTAATGATGTGCACTTGCGAGTCGGTGCCAAGCCCAAGTTTGAACCTGAGCCTTTGCTGCGAATTGAGCGTCAGGTTGTTTTGATAATCGCGCCAGATGCCGCGATTGTCGTTTTGCGCATGGCGAAACCGCGTGATGACGAAACCGTCGCGCAGCAGCTGAATCGAGGTGCATTTGGGAATGTAATACGGCCCGCGCCAATACGAGCTGGAATGTCCGTTGTTCGGATGCGTCCAATCGAAGCGGCGGGTGAAATCGCCGTCCTCGCTGTCGCCGCGAAGGTCTCGCGAATTATCCAAGAACACGCCGCGGCCATAGCCAAGCAGTCCCAAATTGAAGTAGTTGCCGAACGAATCCTGCGCAAGTTTGCCGCTGGTGCGCGTAACCGATCGGTACCGAAGTTCGCCGGTGTTCGGGTCTTTTTCATCAATGAGCGGCGGCTCTTTATAAACCACCGACCGCGGATATCCGCCCGCGTCCGGATGATCGGCGATGTCGTTCACAATTCCGCCGAACGTTTGATGGTTGGGATCGGCGCTGGGAAGCACATCCATGCTGAAGTTCGTCTCGAAATTGCCGGCAAGGCTGATGCGCTGCACGCGAAGCGCTTGCGGAGATTCGCTGAATTCGATCGAGCCGTACACGTTGATCTGATCGCCGAGCGCTTCGTGAAGCGTTACGAACATGCCGGAGTTTTGCGACGTGTCGCCCGGAATTCTCCACGATCCGTTGATGTAAATCGGGCATCCGAGTGTGATCTGCCCGCCCGGATAACTGTTCGGCGCCGCAGCCTTCGTGCCTCCAACGATCATCGGCACGTGCACGGGCTGGCCCATAAAATTCGATCCGAAATTGATGGGCGAGCCGAATTCGATCGGCGTGGTGCGCTTGTCAATATTGGAAACATAAAGTCCCGATTCGATAATCCCGATCGGCACGATTGCGCTCAGCATCCGGCCGTTTTGGATGTCCGGTTCGCGGGCCGATGTCGGATCGAGAGGATTGAACACCAGCGGCCTTCCGACCGATTCGATGATCGTGTAAGAGCGAAGTTTCGCGCTGATGGAAAGCGGCTGATTGGGCACCGTAAACAAACTTGGATCGCTGGGCGAAAACCGAACCCTAACCAGCGCGCGCCCGCGGTCGAAATTGAGCCGGGTGAAATACCCAAGCCCGTCGGGGCCGCCGCGGTCGTTCGGATCGGGATTGCCGGGAATCATCTGGCGGCGAAGCCAATAGTAGTCAGGATCGGGATTGGTTGCCGCAGGATTATCGGGATCGTAATTCGGACCAAGACCGGGAAGGTTGTCCGTTTGATCAATGGGCGGCGCGGGCCTCCAGTCGGCTCCGTCTTCCGAAAACCTGAGCTGCGCAAAACAGTAACGGATGCCATCTTGGGATAAACCGGTTGCGCGCGAACGATCGGTTCCAACCAGCGCGCCAAATGCCGCTCCAGAAATGATGCGTGTGAACACCAGAGAAAGAATCCCAAGCACAAGCAAAACCGCAAGAACCACGATGATTGTGGAACCTCGCTGCCGCGCGTTTGAACTGTGTTTCGTCATATCCTCTGGCCTTTACCGAAGCAAATTCCTCACTGTAACGGTGTCTTTGATCGTCACGGATTGCGAGTGCCGATCGTCGGTGGACGGAAATCTTCTGAGTGTCATTTCAATTTGAAACTGCTGATCGGAGTTGTAGTCAACCGCCATGTAGTCGGTGGCTTCGTTCAGTTGGAAGTCGTATTGAATGGTGATGTTCCCAGCAGGCAGAACAAGATTGGGGTCGCTGTCGAACTCCACATATCCTTTTTTGAATCGCGGCTGAATGTAGTTGCGCACATCGGCATCTACGCCCGGATCGGGAACGCCGAGGGTTACCTGATAGTTTGCCGGCTCGGTGATGTCGGTGTAGTTGATCTTGTACTGATTGAGTCCCGGCCGCTGCGATGCGGTAACCCGCGTGTACCGGATCGGTTCGCCAAAGTTCGGTCCCGGTCTTTGATCGGGCCCGTACACGATTTCACTTCCGGGCACAATTTTTCCGAACGGATTGTTGAATCCGAGTGCCGGCGACGTGAGCGGATTGAAAGCGTTTCCTCCCGCGGCAAACGTTCTTAGGTCCACAAACCTGCGCGCAAGAAGGCGCGTTTGTTGATTCGCGCTTGGCGAATTGAACCAGCCGAGAAAGTTGTTGTTGGCGGTGGAAGTAGGCGTCAGCGGAATGTAGCCCAGCGCATTCCGCACCGGAAAACTCGGAATCACACGTCCGCGCCGCTCATCCATCGTAAACAGCACCAAACGCGGTGCGGCGCCTGCCGTGACATAACTGCCGATCAACACCGGGCCGGTTTTTGCGGCGTCCATATAATCCGACATTCTAAAGTAAGGCGTTCCGCCGAGCCGTTCGTTGTCGTTCGGCTGAACATAAGCGATCTCTTTCAGATAGTTTTCGGTGATCGGTCCCCCATTAGGCTGACGCCATCTGCCCACATAATGCGGTGGGTTGTTCCGAGGATCTTGATCGTAATATCGCACCAACGTATCGGTCGTCCAGGCGATCATCTGGGTTTCATAAGCATCGGGTGCCGACCGGGTTTGCGGATCAACCGCTTCGACGCCCACGCGCACCAGTTCATTTGCACCGGCGGGTTCGTTCGTAACGCGGATCGGCTGAAACCTTACGAGCGGCCGAATCCGGGGAACATAATGCCGAACGCCTCCGATCACCGTGAAAAAGTCATAAACCGTTTCGTTTTGCTGTTCATCAACGACCGGCGCGATCATGTCGGTTCGAAGGTCTTGCACCACCACGGTTGAGGCGGCCTGCCATGCCCGCGCTCTTGCCTGATGCGCGGCGAGGTTATCAATCACCGTTGTGGGATCGAGCACCGCAAACCCCGGATCGTTAATGATGATCTGATTGTTTGCATCCACAGCAAAAAACGTTGTGTTCGGCTCCCAACGGTTGGTGTTCTGGTTATAAATATACGGCTGCACCTCGGCGCGGCGAAGCACGAACAAGTTTTCTGACCCTCGGGTTCCACCGGTAAGCACCGGATACCACGGATTCACGTAGTGCGCGGCATTTCCCGCGGCGTCTTCGGCGTTTCTCAGCCCGACCCAATACCGAACGATCGTGTTGCCAGGCGCAACCGGAAGTCTTACCTGTCCAATCGGACTTCGATTGACGAGCGTGGGGTCAATCATATTGCGATACGGGTTGTAAATCGGATTGCCTGGATCGCCTTTGGATGCAAGCACGATGTCAATTTTTCCAAACAGAATGTACACGCTTCCGTATTGCGGCGTCGGCGGTTCTGCGCCTCCGATGATCGTGTCGAGCGCATCGTCGGCTGGGTTTTTGGCAATGACCAAAGGCACGCGGATTTCGACCGACGAAGCGGTCGTCGAGTTATCGAGAACCGCCGCGGCGGTGCCAAGCTCACGCGAGATGCGGTCAATCACCTGTTTGCCCATGGCCTGCGCTTCGGCAAACGATTGTGCCGCGCGCGTCAGCCGGAACCCTTGAACGAGCGGCACCGCAATCAGCGTAAGAATGATCGCGGTGATGGCAATCACCACAAGCATCTCGATCAATGTGAACGCTTTTCGTTTTAAGTTCATGTTAGTTGCTGTCGCGCCTCGTTAGATAGGTTTCCACTTTCACCTGCCTCCAGCTTTGACCCCAGGCGTTGTGCAGATCCATTCGCGCCGAGATGTCTTGCGGCTGATTGCCGGGCACATCTTCACGCTGCGCGGTGTTCCAAATTGCGCGCGCGCGGATCGTGGTTCCCGAAACTCCTCGTGCCGCATAACCGTAGGTGTTCCAATCGAATCCTGCGGCAGTCGAATCTGCCTCGCGGATGTCAATCGCGCCCATGTCGGGATAGTTCGCAATCGAGGCAGGTCGAATCAGAAAGTTCTGATCGCGCAGCACTTTCAAGCGGTTGTTTGTATCGCGGTACCAGATCTCTCGAATTGCGACTTTCATCCCCAAATCGCATCTTGGAAAATAGATTTTTCTCGGGTCGCCCAGATTCACATTCGGTGTATCGCCCACATAACACTGCCCAACCGAAAGCGGCAGACCGTAAACCACAGAATAGACGGTGGATGGCTTTTGCACCTGAACGGCCCAATCGTTGTGCGCCTGGTAAAACACGCGAAGGTTGAGGCCCCGTGGATCAATTCCGGTGAGCAGAGTCTGCGCTCCATCGGGGAGCACTTCGGTAATGGTGGGTGAAAGCTCCTGATCCGACGTCACCGGACTGCCGAACAGAATCACTCCGCGAAGATAATCAACGCGGTAACAGCGCGGCCCGGTTTGGTTAGTAGGATCGGGATACGGAGTGATGATTCCGCCTGTGTCGGTATCCACAATCACAACGTCGTTCGTGTTCGTGGTGTTGCCGTTGCCGTCGGGGATGTCCAGCTCCAGACCGGCATATCGCCGCTTGTCGTTTTGCATATCTTGGTACGCTTTGATGCGCTCGACCGGGAGTTTGTGCTGTGAGGTGTTCGCCTTGTACACCTGAAAATCTTCATGCAGCACGTGCCAGTTGAACACATCATAGTTCACCTGAGCGATGAGCGGAATTCTTTGGCGTCCGCGCCGCTCTTGATATTGAAACCCAGCGGGGTTGAACATCAGCATCCCGATCTCGCCGTTCAAGACTTTAAACTCATAAGGATAACTTGGGTCAAACGCACTTGCGAGCGGAATCGGATCGAACAGCCGGTTTGCACTGATCGAATCAGGAACCAAGCCTTGCCAGTTGGGAGGGTTGCCGGCGATGGTTTTCAGATTGAACGGCGAAACCACGTTGTTCACGGGATCATATTCGATGCCCGATCTTACGGTAACCACAAAATCAATCACGTCAACTTTTTGATAGCCGCCGTTATTAACCCAATAACTAAAATTGATTTTGTAGCTCACGTCGCGGCCCGCGACTCCAGGCAGCCAAACTTGGGGCACGTCGTTGTCATAGGCGAAAGTCCACGGGCGAGGGTTGGGAATCTGCGCCCCCATCTGCGTATCAACAAGGGGGTTGCCGATCATGTCGTTGCCATAAACCAACAGCAGGTTCGGATCATTCACCACGGGGCCGAAATTGAGAAGGCGCAGACATCCAAACTGCGTTCCGATCGCTCGCGGGGCGGGAATTTCGCCGCCTTCTCCAACGATGCGGCGGCTTCGGTTGGCATCGTTGTAATAGCGCCAAAAGATGAAAGCATCGGCGCCTCCACCCGGGTTCACGATGTCAATCGTCCCATCGCTCAGAATGTCGCCCCCGGGGCCGAGCTCATCGGGAGAAACATCCGGATCGCTAACCAACTGAAGCTGCCAGTTGCCGGGTGACACCTGCACGAACTGATATTTGACCGCCAGAATCTGCTTCGGCAGATCGGAGCCCCGCGTCGTAAGGTAATCCACCGATCTTCGTGCAAGGCCCTGCGCAATGTTGTAATCGCGGGTGATGGAAAGCGCGACGAATCCGGGTGCGAAAATCCGAATGATTGCCAAGATGCCAACCGCGAAAACCACGATTGACACCAGCACCTCGATGAGGCTGAAGCCTCGTTTCGTATTCATCTGCGCTGCACCTTGCCCCGGTTAATCCCGCCTACTGGCCGAACCGCCACGACCGGTCGTACACATCCTTGGAATCCTCCACGCGCACGTTGCCGTTCAGGTACAGCACCATGTCGGTCTTGATGCGCTGAGGCACCAGGTTGTTGCTCTGGTCATATTCGTATCGGCGGAAGAAACTGTTCCAAGTAACGATCGTGTCGCCCGGAGGGCTGGCGTATCCCAGCTGCCGCGGATTGTCGGTCGCGCTGCCGCCATTCAGCTGGCCGGTTTCGGTCCAAAACAGCGTGTAGCGCAGTTGAAACACGATTCCTTGATCGGTGCGGACGGGCGCAATATCGTAACTATCCCAAGGATAGAACCTGGCCGGATCGGTTGCCAGATCGCCGTTGGGCGGGTTGAATATCCTGAGCTGCTCGTAGGTCACCACATCGCCGGGGCCGAACGCCTGATGGTCGTCGGGGTTTCCGGCCGAGCGCGCGTCCTTGTCGGGCCAGTAAACCGGCGCGGCATTGCCGCCGATCTGGTCAGCCTTGCCGTAATCGTTCAGCTGACTCTTGAATGCGTTGATGTCCTTCTCGCGGCTATTAAATAGGTAGCCGCGGCGGACCTCGTCAACCCTCGCGTCCCGCCCCAGGTCGGTTCGGTACTCGACCACGTTCAAAAGAAGAGGCGGATAGCCCCCCTGGTCGGTGCGGTACAGCCCGAGGGCGGCCCCGATGCGGCCCATGTTGGCCATGTCCGAGTTGCGCTTAGCGGCGACCTTGACCTGGTTGAAAACGGGAAACAGCAGAGCGGCGAGAATCGCGATGATGGCCATCACCACCAGCAATTCGATCAATGTAAAAGCGCGTTTGCGCATCTGGCAATCCCTCCAAATGGTTCCAAAGTAGGACGAGGCGATTTTCCCACATGTTCCCGATTTCACGGCTGAGCCGCCCAATTCCAATAATTGGCCGCCAGCCGCAACAGCGGAGTGTGGAAAACTGAGACCACCACCGCGCCCAACGCCAAATAAGGCCCGAACGGAATAGTACTCGCACCGGGCTGCCAATTGTCCTCTTCTGTCAGGTTTTCGCTGGTTTCCAGGCTCCCAAACCACCAGATATCCAGTTTTTTTGAAAACAGAGCCGCCACATCCACCGCGAGGGCGTACCCCAGCCCGCACTTCGCCAGACTCCCCAAGGACTCCGGTCCGTCTTCCAAAACCTCTTCGATTTCCTCATCTTCTTCCTGTTTCAAGGCCATCCGGCGAACCAGAATCTGCAAGCCGCCGATAACAGCGCCAAGCGCCACTGCCATGCCGAAACTCATCAGCGCTCCCGGAGCGAACAGCACCGAACCGATGCCCCGCGCCAATTTGATGTCGCCGTGGCCCATGGCATCTTTCCGGAACGCCACACGCCCGAAAAACGCGATTCCCCACAACACCCCAACCCCCGTGAGCGCCCCCACGATCGAGGCCGGAATGTGAGCCCCACCAACCTCCGTCCAGGCATCGGAAGACCCGGCTGCGATCAGCCAGCCGTTGTAGGCAAGCCCCAAGACCAGCAAGAGGGCGTTGAACGAGTCGGGGATGATGTAATGGAGGAGGTCGGTGAAAATCGCCGCAATCAGAATCGAGCCGAAAGCGGCCAACACAATAAACCGCACCGGGTCCCAGCCTTCGCAAAGCCATTGGTACCAGTAGACACCCCAGACCGTGCCGGAAATGACCTCGACCACAAAGTAACGCCATGAAATCGGGGATTTGCAATGTCGGCAGCGAGCCCCCGACAAAAGGAAGCTGAACAGGGGGAACAGATCGAGAACTCCCAGACGGTGCCCGCATTTGGGGCAGTGGCTTGGGGGATTGGCGAGCGACATTCCGCGGGGAACGCGGTAGATGACCACATTGAGAAAACTGCCGATCGCGGCGCCGATAAGCGCTCCGAGGGCGGTGGACCAAGCAGGAAACATAAACTGTTTGGTAAGGACGAATCAGATTCCGGTTTTGGCCGTGGTGCGCGTGCAAGGCTGGTCGGGTTCAGGATTTCAGCAGAGCCTTGAGCGAGACCGCCGACGAGAAGAAACCGTTCCAAGGATCGGCAGCGCGCAGCCGCGCAGCAACAGATTTGATGGTGAACTGATCCGCATGATGCACGTTACGCAGCGCAGACCATCGGACGGGGCACGCCATGGGTAAACCTGGCTTAGCGCGCAGTGAATAAGGAGCGATTGCCGTTGCGTGATGATCGTTGCGCAGATAGTCAATAAAAATCTTTCCTGTTCGCTTTGATTTGGTTATCGCGGTAGTGAACCGATCCGGATGGTCGGCAGCCAAAGCGGCGGCGGCTGTTTTGGAAAACGATTTCACGACGTTCCAACCAAACTCAGGTTTGATGGGGCACACGATGTGAACGCCCTTTCCGCCGGTTGTTTTGGCGAACGCAGCAAGTCCGAACGCCCGCAGTCTTTCGCGCAGCAAAAGCGCCGCCTCTGCAACTTGATCGAACGCAACATCGGGGGCGGGATCGAGATCGAACACGATGCGGTCGGCCTTCACGAGGTTCGGAAGCGAACATCCCCACGGGTGAAACTCGACCGCGCCGAATTGCACGAGACCGAGTACGCCTTCAGGCTTTGCGATGCACAGATAGGCTTGTCCTTCGATTGTGATCTTTCTTAGACCTGGGATCGCGTGGCGCAGAACATGTCGTTGGAAAAAACATTCTCCGGCGATGCCTTCGGGACAACGAACGATGGACACCGGCCGGTTCTTTAGGTGAGGAAACATTCGTTCCATAACTGCTTCGTAATAGGCGTAAAGGCCGCTTTTCGTGGTGTTGGTTGCCGCGTCAATGATTCGGTTGGGATGCGTCAGTCTGTCTGCACGTGCCATTGCTGCCTTCCGACGCGTTCGACTTTACCAGTGTGCGGTCGTTTCGAGGTGTTTTCGGACGACCGCAGGCGGGGTTTCAGTTCACGCGTTCAAGGGTTGTGATTCCATCATCGCCTTTAATGGTGATTTTGTCTGCAGAATCCCAGCTCAGTTTTCCGCTGGTCGCTGAGGCGTTTTGCAGGAACCGCTGTTTGGAGTTTTCAAACTGCGATTGAAGTTCGGCTTTTTGCTTTTCGTTGTAGCCGGTGAGATCGAGTTTAACTTCTTTAAAGGCGAGCAGCAGATCATTGCCTTTGAGTGCGTACGTCCCCGTCAGCGAAAACGCGAGTTTGCCGGGGCCATAAGCCACATCGAGCGCCATCGTGCACTGATCGCCTTGTTGAAAACTCAGCGTGGCTTTCGAACCCGGCGGCAGATCGCTCAGCTCGCTGGTAATTCTCCACGAGCCGACGATTGTGCTGCCGCCGCAGCCAATCGCAAGAAACAAGATGCAGGAAACAAAGGGCGCGACAATTCTGCGCATTGCTGCGAAGGATACTTCAATCGGCTACAGGCCCATGATGCTGTAGCCCGAATCAACGTAGATGGTCTGCCCGGTGACGCCTCTGCTCATGTCGCTGAGAAGCCACACGGACGCAGCGGCGACCTCTTTCTGTTCGGCGGGCCTTTTGAGGGGAGCGCGTTCGGCGATGGTGTCCAGAATCGAAGAGAACCCTTTGATCCCCCGCGCGGCAACGGTGTTGATCGGCCCCGGAGAGACGGCATTCACACGAATCCCCCGCGTTCCCAAATCGTAGGCAAGGTATCGAGCAGCTGCTTCGAGAGCGGCTTTGGCGACTCCCATCACGTTGTAGTTGGGCAGCACGCGCTGGCTTCCAAGGTACGTCATGGTGATGATGCTCGCATCGTCTGCAAGAATCGGTTCCAGCTTCGCGGCCATGGCGATGAACGAATAAGCAGACGTCTCGAGTGCGGTGTGAAACCCCTCGCGGCTGGTTTGCAGAAACGGGTTGGCAAGGTCTTCGCGCAACGCATACGCCACACTGTGCACCGCGAAGTCAAGTTTTCCGAATCGGCTGCTGAGTTTGTCGGCTGCGGCCTCGATTTGCGAATCAACATTCAGATCGGCGATCACGATGTCGAACGCATCGCCTTCGAACAGTTTGGAAACCGATTCGGCCATGCGTTCGTTTTGAACGCCGATGCACACTTCGGCGCCATGCTGTTTTGCTGCTTCGCAGACTGCCCATGCGATGCTGCGGTTGTTCGCGACTCCGAACACCACGCCTTTTTTTCCTTGAAGAACCGTTGACACGGTGCGCAGTTTATCCGGGCTCGGTAGAAAAAGCTCGCACGCTTCCGCGCGGGCGGCTGAACAGGACGATGCATGCAACCGCCAAGGCGGCAACCCACCCCGGAATCGGGGAGAAGGTTGCGGCTGCCCAAACCGGCTTGGCGAGGGCACGGTTGCACGTCTCGATCCAACCTGACGCGGGCCCGACGACCCACGCCGCAACGAAATCGGAAACTCCCGGAAGCAGCGGAGCGAAGATTTGCGACAGAAACACTCCGGCATAAACGGCAGGAACCGCCACAACGGTCAGCAGATTCGCAACGGGTGCGACAACCGAAACCTGCCCAAAGTGCGCTGCGAGAATCGGAGCGGCACCCAATTCGCAAAGCAGCGTGGTTCCTACGATCGCGAGCGCCCAGCGTAAAAACCATCGGAGTTGAGCATTCGATACAGGCGCGGTCTTTCGGTTGATGAAATCGAAGCAAGCCGGGCCATAAAGTGCAAGCGCGAGCAGCACGATGAAGCTGAGCTGATATCCCGCATCGAACACCGACGCGGGTTGAATGAGCGCGCAGACCACCGCCGCAAACGCAAGAGCAGACAGAACATCGGGCGCGCGATCAAAAATGTAAGCGCAAAGCATCACCACGGCCATGATCGTTGCGCGAAGAATGGACGGCCGATCTCCCACGGCGGCAAGGTACACGATCAGCACCAAAACCACGAGCAGAATCTGCACTGAGCGGTGGATCGGCAGCGCCGACAGACCCATGAACGCAAGTCCCGCAAGAAGCATCACGTTGTAGCCGCTCGTTGCAATCAGATGCAGCGTGCCGGACCGGGTCATATCGCGGAGGATGCCGGGATCAACCAGTGACTGCTGCCCTGCGACGATTCCCATCGCGATGCCTGCCCGATCTGCATCCAGCTGCGACCTGAGGAGTTCCCATGTCCGGTTGCGCCATGCACCGCCGATGGATGCGATGCCCCCACCGGGCTCGATGATTCGCAATCCACCGATCCACGCCGTAGAGATGCGCCGCGTGATTCCCCGCCTCAGCCAATAGTTTGCAAGCAGACCGCCCGACGGGTCATCGGAATACGGCACGATCGGGCGCACTGTGCCATGAAGTTCGATGAAATCTCCCGCACACAGCGCGGCGTCGGCAGTCGCGGAAGCGAGCATTGTGTCCTGGCCGATATCGAACAGAAACGTTTGCGTGCTGAACCCAACGTTGGGGGTTGATGCGACGGTTCCGCGCAGAGTGTACTCGCCGGTTTTCAAAGGCGAGCCGTGTAAAGCAAGGTTTGCGCGTGCAAGGCCGAGAAGCAGCGCCGCAACAGCGATTCCCAGACGCTTTCGCATCAGCACAAGGCTGATGAGCGACAGAAAACACGCCGCAGGAGCGAACGGCGCAAGTAGCCCGCCGAAGAACGCAGGGAGCGCGCAGATGAGCGGACGGGCGGTGAGGTGCGGCCATCGGGCTTCTGCCCAACTCCAAGTGCGCTCCACGCGATGTTGATTTCGACGCCCCGCGGGAAACGACCTTCCGGTTGATTCATAATCGGGCCGCGCCCGGGTGGCGAAATGGTAAACGCAGGGGACTTAAAATCCCCCGGGGCAACCCTTGCGGGTTCGAGTCCCGCCCCGGGCACCAGGAGAATTGAAGATGAGCCAGCAGTTTGAAACCGTTGATGCGTACATCGAGGCGCAGCGGGCGGAGGTCCAGAAACTCCTTCGGGCGATTCTGCGCACGATCAAGAAAGCCGCGCCTGGCGCGAAAGAGGTGTTCAGTTATGGAATGCCCGCCGTGAAGCAGAACCGCGTGCTGGTCTGTTTTGCGGCATTCAAAAACCATATCGGTTTTTATCCGAGTTCATCGGGCATCGCGGAATTCAAGAAAGAGATCTCGAAGTACCCGCACTCGAAAGGTGCGGTGCAGTTTCCGATCAACTCTCCGCCGCTCGACCTGATCGCGCGGATTGTGGAGTTCAGGTTGAAGGAGGACTCTCAAATCGCATCGAAAACCCCGGCGTCGAAAAAACGATGAGCGGACGCATGGACGAAGCGGCCCTGCGCGGCATGATCTGCAAAGCCGCAAAACGGTTGTGGGATCGAGGGTTGATCGGAGCGTGCGAAGGCAACATCAGCTGCAGGCTGTCTGGCGGCCGCCTGCTCGCAACTCCATCGGGAGCCGACAAGAGCGAGCTGAGGGAGGCCGACCTTGTGATCACCGATTTGAATGGTGCTCCGATTGGAGACGGGCGGCCTTCGAGCGAGATCGCGATGCACGTGCGCATCTATCGGGAGCGGAGCGACTGCGGCGCGGTTGTTCATGCTCATCCGCCGATCGCAACCGGTTTCGGGTTGGCGGGCAGAACGATCCCCGATAACGTTCTGCCGGAGGCGGGATATGTGCTCGGTCCGGTTGCTCTGGTTCCGTTTGCGATTCCGGGCACGCCCGAACTTGGCGAAGCGATGGCGCCGTTTTTGAATGACCACAAAACGTTCATCCTGGCGCACCACGGCGCGGTTGCGCTCGGCGAAACGGTGTTGGATGCATGTAACCGAATGGAAACGTTGGAGCGCGTGGCACAGATCGTTTTGGTTTCGGAAACCTTGGGGAACACTCCAACGCTGCCGCGCGAAGGAGTCGAGTGGCTGAAGAAGGTCGGCACGGGGCCAAAACTTCGGTGAGTTATTCCAAGATTTGCGATCCCACAAATGCAAGCTGAGTTGCGGTGCGAACGTGGCGGCGGTGAATCACTCCCACAAGTTCGGTTTCGGAAACTTTTGTGCCGAGATCGCTCGCGAGATCTTTGACCCAATCAATGATCGGGTCTACGGGAGTTTTGTCGGGCATCGTCAGGTTCATGGAAACCTGGCTGATGCCCCGGGATTTGAGCGGGAATCCGAGCGCGCGGACTCCAGCGAACCGGGGGTCGGCGGTTCGCATCGAGCGGATGATCGCCGCGATTTTGACCGCTTCGGCAGTCGTCCATGCGGCAAGGTTCAGGTTCATGGCGATCAGCCAGTCGCGCAGACCGAACACCGATGCGCCAAGTTTTGGGTTGGGGTGCGCCGGACCGAAATCCGGCTGAAGCCGCCGCTCGAATAGACCTTCATACTGTCCCTTGCGCAGACTGGGCAGATCGGCAGCGTGCCTGCCGGTTTCGCTGAGTTCATAAAGAAAGATGGGCAGTTTGTACTCTTTGGAGATTTTTTCGGCGATGTCAGCGACGAACGCTTTGGCTTCGTGCACCGGAACGGAATCTTGAAGAATCACGAAAGGACAAACGTCGAGCGCGCCGATGCGGGGATGGACGCCCCGATGCGATCGCATATCAATTCTTGCGAAGGCGAGATCGCAGAGATTCATCAGCGCTTCGGCGACGTGCTGCATTTCGCCTGAGAACGCTGTTACGGTGCGGTTGTGATCCCAATCGCCTTCGGCGTAATGCACGGAAACGGGGTGCCAAGTCAGCGCCTCGCGCAGGGCATGCACGGTTTCGTTATTGCGGCCTTCTGACCAGTTGGCGATGCAAACAAGGCGTCCCATCGGTTCGTGAGAGTCTATCGCAATCGGCGTGTGGCGGTAAGATTCAACCATGGCCTCGCGAGTGGCGGTGCTCGATCCGCTGACCATCAATCAGATCGCCGCTGGCGAAGTGGTCGAGCGTCCGGCGAGCGTGATCAAAGAGCTGATCGAAAACGCGCTGGACGCTGGCGCATCGCGCATCGAGATTCAGATTGATGAGGCGGGCAAATCTCTTTTGCAAGTGAAAGATGACGGCTGCGGGATGAGCCGTGAAGAGGTGACGTTAGCCCTGCAGCGCCATGCGACGAGCAAAATCCGAGGCTTTGAAGATCTGGCTGTTGTGAGTTCGCTGGGGTTTCGCGGAGAGGCGTTGCCGAGCATCGCTTCGGTGAGCAGGCTGACGATCACAACCGGAACCGACGATTCTGGACGCACACGCTGTTCGGTGAACTTTGGCGAACAGGAGTCGCTGGAAATTGTTCCGGGTTCGCGCGGAACGGACGTGAGTGTGGAAGGTTTGTTTGCGAACACCCCTGCCAGGTTCAAGTTTTTAAAATCGGAGAGTTCGGAAAGTTCGGCAATTGCTGATGTGGTGCTGAAATACGTTTTGGCGTTTCCAAACGTGGCGTTCACGCTGCGATTTGGCGAACTCGCGGCGATGCGTTCGCCCGGAGACGGCGATCTGCTGAGCGCGATTACGGCTGTTTGGGGAAAAGACCTTGCGCGCGCACTTGCCGAAGTGGAAACCGAGATTGCAGGAGTGAAGGCTTACGGATTCGTGGGGCCGCCTCATATCAACAAGCCCACGCGCGCGCATCAACAGCTGTTCGTAAACCGCAGGCCCGTGCGTTCGAAGACGCTTTATGCTAGCATAGATGCGGCGTTCAGGTCGTTGACTCCGGAGCGGAGGTATGCGGTCGCGGTGGTGCATATCAGCATTGATCCTTCCGAGATTGATGTGAACGTGAGCCCGACGAAAACCGAAATCAAGTTTCATCGCGATGGGCAGGTGTTTGATGCGGTCAGGCTGGCGATCAAGTCGGGGTTGATGCAGCACGGTTTGATGCCTTCGGCTGCGCCCTCTTTTTCGGGGGTGTCGCTGCACTCTTTTCAGGGCGGAGGAGCGCTTGCGGTTCACTCGCCGGTCGAGCCGGTGGTTGATCTTTTCAACCAGCACGCACAGCCGCTTTCGGATTCGAAGTTTCCGTTTTCTGATCTGATGCTGGATTTGAAAGTTTTGGCGCAGGTGATGAACACGTTCATCATCGCATCAACGCGCCGCGGGATTGTGGTGATTGATCAGCACGTTGCGCACGAGCGCGTGCTTTATGAACAGCTGTGCGGACTGAAGCGCGGCAGCGCGGTGGAAGTGCAGCACCTTTTGTCACCAGAAACGGTCGAGTTTGAAAAGAGCGCTGCGATGCGGCTGTGCGAACAGTTGGGCGAACTGGAAGCGGTCGGTTTCAGGCTGGAGCCGTTCGGAGCGCAATCGTTTCTGCTCCGCGCGATTCCGGCTGCGGCGGCAAACAAAGATTATCGTTCGCTTTTGATTGAAGTTGCCGACGAACTTGTGGCGGGCGGAGGAAGATTGAAGCCGC
>Ga0070741_10009059_pt1 | contig 19573 bp, 17 predicted proteins | sample Coa_R1_4_FD_66440 | JGI IMG/M metagenome (GOLD analysis project Ga0070741, IMG submission 66440) | Surface soil microbial communities from Centralia Pennsylvania, which are recovering from an underground coalmine fire - Coalmine... | ecosystem: Environmental > Terrestrial > Soil > Unclassified ...
CGGCTGAATCAGTGACTGTAAAGCTCTTTGACGAAGCCGCTCTCCTCCAGCTCCTTCAACAGGCTGTTATCAGGTCAGAGGCATAGGGTCTTTACTCTTGACATTTCAACCGCGGTCCATAGCGGTTGGCGCTATGGACCGCCCCTTGCAGAAGCGAATACGACGGCGCGTGTATCACGTCACCTCCCGCGACAACGAGCGAAAGCGACCTGCTTCCGGCTGAATCAGTGACTGTAAAGCTCTTTGACGAAGCCGCTCTCCTCCAGCTCCTTCAACAGGCTGTTATCATAAAAATCTTTGGGATTGGCCGTAGCCGCCTTCGGGTTATCCGATAACGACAGAACCGTGCGAATCGCTTCGTCGGGCATGTACGGAATTTTCAGGAACAAATCCTTGAGGCTGTCATAGGAGTCGTCGATCATCTCGGGATCTTTGGAGCCGAGGAAATCGGCGAGCGCTTTCTTGGCGATTTCGGGCTGCTCATGGATAATTTTTATGGACGCGAGATAAGCTTTGAGAAAGCCTCTGACCATTTCTGGATTTTGCCTGATAAGAGATTTCCGGGTCGCGATGGCGTTGTGCGGGTAGGGATACTTGAACGAAGCGATATCGACGAGTTTTCTGAACCCCAGTCGTTTCGCCATGACAGTCGTCGGCGATGAGAACACGCCGCCGGAGATGATGCTTTTTTGGAGCGCCGCGAGAAGGTCCCCCTGCCGCGCGAAATAGAGAATCTGTACGTCCTGCCCGTAGCGGATGCCGTAGCGCTTAAAGAGCGCGATGGCCGCGTGATCCGATGAAGCCCCCTTGGTGATAACCCCGAAAACCTTGCCGCGGAGATCGCTGATGTCCTTAATCTCAGGCCGGGCATAAACAGTAAACCCGTAAGTCGAAAGCCCGATGCCGACATAGGTGAGATCGGCTCCGCCAAGGATCGCACCAACAACTGCCCCGCCCGTGAGCGCAATCGTCACATCGCCGGCGATTAGTGAATGGGTGAGAATGGCGCCGCCCGCGATGTAAATCGGCTTTACATCCACGCCATACCGTTGGTCAAGATGGTTTTCCGCGATCACCCAGAGCGGCATCGAACCGCCGCTCAACTGAGGATAGCCGACAGTGATCGGCGCCGCCGTGACTTTTTGGCCGCTCAGCAGCATTAACAACGTGACCAGGAAAGGAAGCAAATAGGGCTGCTTTGGATTCATAAGGCGTCCTCCGAATCTCTCATCTGAGGCCGAGCATGTCAGGCACAACGAGCACGGGACGTCGGCCGGGCCGATGATAAAGCCGAACTGCCGCCGTAGGTGAGGCATATCTGCTTTTATTTTCTGGTCAATAGGCGGTATTTGATCCGAGTTGGGCCATCGCAAGTATCGCCGGCCGACGGCGCATCTGTACTCTCGAATGAAATTGCCAGTGTCCGTGCGCTTCGCGCATTCGTGGCAGGTCAGGCTTTTGTGACTCGACTATCCGGCAAGTAAAAGCTCGCGCGTTTGGAGATGGGGCAGCGATTTAATTTCCGCATCGCAGGGTTTTCTGTTGCGGACAGAAGCAGCCAGATCATTCTCCTTGCAGGATCCCTTGAGCGTCGATCGTGATCGCGACCCTGTTGCCGACGACGACGCAACCTACGTCTAAAGTCCTGTTCCAGCTCGCGCCGTAGTGATTTGGCGACGTTTCTCCCCGCCGGGAAAATCCGCGCTTCTCGACATTTTTCGGAAATTTTGCTTTGAATGATTTAGATATGGACGAGACGATTTCGGCGACGGACACCGAGGGTGAATCCCGCGGGATGCGTTTAGACAACCGGGGCATTTCAGAGCGGGAAGCGAAAATTAAATATTTTATTTCCTGCATCGCCTGGCCGGGGCTGATGGCTCTGTGCATGGCGATCATGGCCTATGGATTTGCGCGCGGGAAGCCGGTTTTGTATTTCAACGTGGCGTACGTGATCCTGATCGTCACGTTGTTTTTCCTCGAGCGCTGGATGCCGCACGAGCGCGAATGGACCAAGCCCGACGGCCAGACGCTCGCCAACATTCTCCACACGCTTTCGAGCAAAGGCACGTCGCAGCTGCTCCTGCTGTTCGGCGGCATCATCGGGGTGACCGGGTTGATGGAAGACCCGCCGCCCGGCATCTGGCCGCGGCACTGGCCGACGGCGGCACAGGCGGCGCTCGGGGTTGTCGCGGCGGAATTCCCGCTCTACTGGGTGCACCGGGTGGGGCACGAGTGGCCGTTTCTGTGGCGTTTCCACGCCGTGCATCACAGCGTTATCAAACTCTGGATCGTCAATACCGGCAGATTTCATTTCGTGGATGCGCTCTACAAGATGGTGCCGAGCGTGGGGCTTTTATTTGCGCTGGGCGCGCCGTCGACGGTGGTCATTTGGTTCAGCGCGTTCACCGGCTTCATCGGCATGCTCACCCACTGCAACGTCGAGATGCGCCTGGGCCCGCTGTCGTGGATCTTCAACACGCCCGAGCTGCACCGCTGGCATCACAGCAAGGTGGCGAGCGAGGGAAACATGAATTACTGCGAGAACGTGATGGTCTGGGATCTCTTGTTCGGCACCTATTTCCGCGCAACCCACCGCCGCCCGCCCGCCGACATCGGCATTCTCGAATTCATGCCGGCGCGTTTCGTTCACCAAATCCTCTGGCCGTTTTTAACCCAGGCGGGCAAACGGCGGATCGCGGCGGAGTGTCGTCCGGCAGCCTGAGACCGCGCCGGCTATAGCTCGTCGATCATCCGTTTGATTTTGGGCCAGACCTCGCCGCCCTTGGTGCGCATGAGATCGATGTAGGGGCGATTTTCCCATTTTATGATTGCGCTCTGATAACTCGGCCGAGCGCGTATGCGTTCGTACCAGCTCGCCAGTCGCGGGCGTTTTGCGATCCAGCCGAGAAGGTTCAGATGATCGAGCCGGGTGAGGTAGGGTGTAAAAGCCGTGTCCGCGAGGGAATAATCGTCATCCGCCAGCCAGCGAGTGCTCTCGAGTGATTTTTCCATGTCCGCAAGCAGCGCTTCCCACATGCGCACGGCGGTTTTAAATTCTTTGGCTTGCACGCCGTTATAAATCACGTCGCGGCGCCGCTCGCGTCTGAGCGGATCGGGTATTCTATTGATCAGCGCGTCGCACGCCTCCTTTCCCTTCTCGAGATATTGGAAACGAAAGGCGGTCCCCATGCTGAGAGTGGCGGTGGCGATATCATGATGGCCCTCGTCGAGCCGTTTGGTCCACAAACGCATCTGCGCTCGCGCATGGGAATCGGCCGGACGGAGCGACGGCTGGGGGTACTCATCGTCGAGGTATTCCATAATCACCGTGGATTCGCGTACGACTTTGCCGTTGTCGACGATGGTGGGCACGACACCTCTGGGATTGAGCTTCAAATACTCGGGTTTCTGCTGATCGCCCGCTCTGAGATCGAGATGGCGGCTCTCCCACGCAAGCCCTTTTTCCGCGAGCGTAAGGCGAACTTTTTGAGCACAGGTCGACATGTCGTTATGATAAAGCTCCAGCATGCTTTTTCGTCCTTTCTCCGGTCGTGTCGATACGAATCCGGCAGAAGCAACCTTTCGCGTTTTTTATTTCACCTTTTCTATCGGAAAAAAGGTGATCTTTGGGATGTCGCTGTGCGAGTGCGCTGTCTTACACTGTTGGTATGTTATCCTGAATGCGCCATTCACCGCGAAGGGCACGAAGTCCACGAAGGTCAGAGAAAGAAATAGCAAAGCTTTTTCCGAACTTCGTGTTCTCCGTTGTGCTTCGTGGTAAAAAACAACGAGCGCACTTCGACGAGTTGCGTCGAACGATCAGCGCTCTCGTTTGAGAGACCCTACACTAGAACTGTTTTGACACAAGGAGGTCGCGGTCATGGCCAATAAAAAAAGAGGAACGCCGAAGCGGTCGGCTCGCGCTGCTAAAAGATCAAAGGCAAAGCAGGCGCGAAGAAAGAAGCCCGCGCCGGCTCGAGCCGCGCGCGGCCCTGGCCGACGCGCCGCGGCGCTGGCTCGCGTGAGCGCCGATCCGGCCGCGGACAACTTGCAGAAGATCGACAAGATCGTCGTGCTGATGATGGAAAACCGGTCCTTCGATCACATGCTCGGTTATCTCAAGCTCGAAGAGCACCGCGACGACGTGGAAGGGCTGACGCCGGGCCTGAGCAACAGCGACGGGCAGAAAGCTTATCCGATCCATCATCTCGACCGCACCGCTCTGAAATCGAGCCAGGACCCCTGTCATAGCGGCCGATGCGTGGCCGAGCAGTTGGAAAACGCCAACGGCGGCTTTGTCCAGAATTATATTGCTACTCACCGCAACGATCCCGAGCGCGACCTGGTCATGGGGTACTACAACAAAAACGAGCTTCCCACCTACGATTATCTGGCCGGCGAATTCGTCGTGTGCGACCACTGGTTCTCTTCGGTGCCCGGCTCCACCTGGCCCAATCGACTCTACGCAGTCACTGGACGGGCCGACGGCAGCAAAGACAACAAAACCATCCCGATCTACAATCTGCCGGCTTTCGTGCGCCAGCTCGACGCAAAAAAAGTTTCCTGGGAGTGGTACAGCGATAACTTCTTCGGCTCAACGCTCAATCTGACCGACGGCCGCTATCGGTCGCGCAGCGTTTATCAGCTCGATGATTTTTTCCAGCAGGCGGCCGACGGCACTCTGCCGAGCGTCTCCTGGATCGATCCGCTGTTTGTCAACAGCCCCGGTGTGATCGCGGCCAACGACGATCATCCTCCCGCCGACATCCGCCGCGGGCAGGATTTCGTTCTCAACATCTATCACGCGCTCGCCAGCAATCCGGCTCAGTGGAACCAGACCTTGTTCGTCCTGGTCTACGACGAGCACGGCGGCTTTTATGATCATGTCGTCCCGCCGGCCGCGCAAGATGACAACCCCAGCTTTCAGAACTACGGCGTTCGCGTTCCGGCGATTTTAATTTCTCCCTGGGTGGCCCGGGGAAAAGTCGTGCCGCAGCTGTTCGACCACACCTCGATCATCAAAACGATTCTGCTGCGCTTTTGCCGCGCCGCCGACGGAAGTATTCCGGACATGGGCAAGAGAGTCACGGCGGCAAACCATCTGGGGCCTGCCCTGACGGAATCGGCGCCGCGCCCATCGCCGGCGCAGGAGAGCTATCGCCACGTGGTCGGCGCTCTCGCGAGCTGGCACGCCGAACAATTCGGCGCGAGATTTCAGCGCGATCACGTCAGAACCCACCAGCCGCGCGAGCTCAATGATTTTCAAAAGGGTCTGCTCAGAGCCTCACGGCGTTTGCCGCCGAGGCGCGGAAAGCAGCTTCAATCGCGGCCGCGATGAGAAATCACCGCAAATTTTGCTTTGGACACGTTTCTCGAAAAACGCAGGCGTTGCGGCATTGCCGGCGCGGGATGGCCGAATCGTCGAAATCGCCTCCGAACGGCGCGCGCCGGCTAGCGGCATGTGGGAGTCTCCGCGGCGGCTCCGCGACCTTTTCCCTTCTGAAGGATGTGTTCCGCCCATTTTTTCCAGGGTTCGGACATCTGCGGGATCGCGATCAAGCGCTCGACCTCATCGTGATCGCGGGTGTAGATGCGAAACACGTCGCGGACGCTCAGGTCATGATCCGGTCGATCGATGACCCGCACCTCGTCTCCCGCGCCGACGTCGCCTGGGGCGACGATTCGTAGATAAGATCCCGGTCGCTGGGCCTCGGTAAAACGGCGAATAAACCTGGCGTCGTTCATCCGCACTCCGAGGCGCCAGCAAGGGATCCTCGGCTCGGAGACCTCGAAAACGGCGCTTCCGACCGCCCAGCGCTCGCCGATGATCGCGTCGTTCACGGCGATGCCTTCGGTGGTGAAGTTCTCGCCGAGCTCACCGTATTGAAGCGGACGGCCGAGCTCTTTGTGCCACCAGCGCGCGTCTTCGACCGCGTAGGCGTAAACCGCCTTGTCCGGGCCTCCGTGCGCCTTGAGATCGGCCTGCTCGTCTCCCTCGAGATTGATCCCGCGCGCCTGGACCCGACCGCCAACCGGCGATTTCCAGATGGCGCTTTTCGCAGGGCGGCCGCTGTATTCAAACTCGCGCGGCCGGCCGACGCAGATGGAGAGAACGCGTGCTTCGATAGTCATAAGATCGGCTCCTATTTACTTGCCGCCTCCGGCCGGAGATAAACAAACAACACACCGCACACGAGCGCAAATCCCCACAAAGGAAACTCGAGACCGAGGAATAAAAGGCGGTCATCGACGAACTCCCCAGGATAAAGCCGCCTGGGGCGCTCTGCGCCTATTCGGGTTGAGCTCCCGCGGCCTCGGCCGAGACCGCCGCCAGCATGGCCGACATGGCGCCCACCGAAGGGAAGGCGTCCGGCGCCACGCCCTGTCCAGCCAGGATATCGCGCGGTTCGCGATAAGCGATGCAGACCTGGCCTTCGGCGGTCTCATACACCAGGGCGCGCAACGGCAGGTCGAGGCCCAGAGTCTGGTGCGCCTGCATCAGAGGCGTGCCGGCCCTGGCTCCGCCGAACGTCACCACCGTCGTGCGGCCGAGCGCCAGGCCCGCGCCCCGCGCGTTGGCGGCGTGGTCGACCATGCCGAACACCTCGACCTGCCTGCGCTTCACGCTGGCGACCAGCGCCTTCAGCGTGTCCTCGAACGGGCGGGAGGAAACGACGACGACCAGGGCTTCAGCCATGCATCACTCCATCGCAGCGGCGCCGGCGCGGCTTATGCTGTCTACAGTCCTTCGTACACAAGCTTTGTGAAGAATTTCGAATCGATCACAAATCTTCCCCATTTATCGTCGAAGGCTGCGGTCGGCTTTGCTGCTATGACCTCTTCGAGGGATTTTCCCTGCGACTTCAGGGCCGCGACCTTATCGCGGACCGTGACCAGCATATCGCGAAATTCAATCAACTGAGCCCGGTTGCCGACCGGCCCATGGCCGGGAACCAGGATTGTTTTATCCGTGGTCCGTTCGATGGCCTTGTTGGCCCAACCGATGGCCGCATTGACGCTGCCGCCGTCTTGGTTGTCGATGAACGGATAATTTCCGTTCCAGAACGTGTCGCCGAGGGCCATCACATCGGCCTTTTCGAAATACACCAACACATCGCCGTCGGTGTGGCCGGGGCCGAAATGCTCCACCTTTATGGAGTCGCCCGCAAAGCTGAAGTCCCTCTCATTGTCCACGATGATCGTCGGGCGCGCGCCGGTTGGAACGGGAGCGAACGTCCAGTTCCAATCATCGACGTGAGTGGTCTCGGAAAGATGCTTCAGCGTATTTCTCTGCGCGATGATCGCGGCGCCGGCTGCATGCATCCACTCGTCACCGTCGGTATGATCCCAGTGCCAATGGGTGTTGACGACGTATTTCAACGGCGACGGGCCGATCTTGTCGAGAGCCGCCTGCAATTTGTCTTTGGACGGCTTGATCCCGGCATCGACGAGGAACTTGCCCTCGCTTCCCGACAGAACCACGATATTCGCCCCGGATCCCATCAGGACATTGATGTTGCCGCGCAGGGGCACGGTGACGATGTCGCCCTTGGCCCGCTCCAGATAGTGCGCGCCGGCCCCGGTATGGAAATAGTCTCCTTTTACCGGCGCAGCGGCGCTTGCGAGAGCGCCCTGTCCAAAACCAAAAAGAGGCGAACACAGGAACACGGCGATCGATTGAATCGCAGGCAGGTTTACGCGGTTGGTCGTCATAGTCGCCTCTTTTCGTTTTGTCGCCCGTAACAGGACGAGTCATTTCCGAGATCATCCGGGAGTTGCTAATGAGCTTGCGGTTTGTCCGGTACCCGCGGTTGCGTTGCGGTTCGCATTGCCGAAGATGAGCGAGGCCGGCCGGTCGCGAGATTCGATTCATGCCGATCCCAGCTCCGGTGCGGAAGTGCGAAGGATCGACACGATATCGACACGCGTCGAGATATCGACTCTACCTCAAGCGATCGCCGCCGCTTTGAGTTTGTTCGCGGCGTGTCTAGAGTAACCGGTCGCCGCACCGTGAAAGCGCTTCGCCGCACTGCCAGCCGCCGCGGAGCGCATCGATTCCTCATCTTTTTCAAAGTCGGCAAGCAGATCACACCTTTCACTCGGCAACCCGCAGAGACCGGTCGAGAAGGCGAGGGGATCGGCCGTTCCGGGCAATAGCTTCCAAGTATGCATGTTTGGAACCATCTATGCTTGGAACGATTCGCTCGTTGGCGCGGGACCGCGCTGAAAGGCGATGGACGCGCGGAGGTTTTCAACGTTACAGGCGGTAAACACGGAAGCAGAAACTAGAAAGGAGGAGTCAAAGCACAACACGCTCGGGAAAAAGTTGAGGGAAAGTAAAAGCAACGGCCTGGAGAAAGGAGTCTTTCATGAAGAAGCTCAAGAGGGTTACTTCAATGCTTGGCGCGGTTGTTTTGTTTTTCCTTGCGCTGCTCGCTAGCGCTTCCGGTAAAGGAATCCTTGAAATTCTGCGCGACAAGGGCGTCATCACCGACGAAGAGTATCGCCAGGCGATCGACGAAGCGCAGGGAAAAGACAAGCAGGTCGTCGACCAGGCGAAATCGGAGGCCAAAGCGGAGGCGACGAAGGTGACCAAGCTGCCGGATTGGCTCAACCGGACAACCTTTTTTGGAGACATCAGATATCGGCACGAAGGCTTTTACAATTCGGCCATCGACACCAACAATCCGACACGGAACCGCGAGCGCATTCGGCTGCGGCTGGGGACAAAGGTGGAGGTCAGCGAGGAACTCGTGGGTGCGGTGCGGGTTGTCAGCGGAGACCCTGGAGACCCGATCTCGACGAATCAAACGCTGTCCGATCTGTTCACGCGCAAGCCGATCAACATCGACTGGGCCTATATAACGCTTGCGCCCTGGAAATCGTTGGAGCTGGATAAAATTACCAGCCTGGAGAAGCCGCCATTATCCATTACAGCAGGTAAATACCCGCTGCCGATGTTTTTCCCCACCGAGTCGGAGCTCGTCTTCGACGCGGACCTCAGCCCCGAAGGCGTTGCTGAAAACGTGGTCCTCTGGGACCGGCCCGGCGGCCTCCTGCGCAATGTCAAGCTTACGGCAATTCAGTGGTCGATAAAGGAGCTGAGCAACAAGAGTCCTTCACAGCTGTTCAACGCCGGCGATGCCTGGATGTTCGGCGGACAGCTCGCCGTCCAGATGGCGCCCACCAGCGAGTCGAGGCTTACCCTGTCTTTGGCGGATTACGGATTCCAGAGACTCGACGTACTGGCGAGAGAGCGGAACACGAACGCCTCGCTGGTGCTAACGAACCATGTCAAGCGCTTTGGCGCCGCCGGCCAGGGCGGCAGTCCCGTAAGCCCGTCGAGCCTGAACTGTAATCCCACGAGCACGATCGGCTGCATCACCGGGTTTGCCGGCGGATTCAATATCCTCAACCTGGGGGCGCAGCTGGATGTTCCGACACCGTGGAAGCAATGGCCGCTCAACTTCTTCGTGGACTTTGCCCACAACACGCAAGCGGCAACGAGCGATGACACCGGAGTGTGGCTGGGGTTCAGGATCGGCCGCGCTGCCAATAAAGGCGATATCCGATTTACCTACACGTGGGCTCGCACCGAGACCGATGCCGTCCCTTCGGTCTTCAGCTACAGCGATTTCGGCAGAAACGGAGGCACGAATGTGATGGGCAACTTCATCGCCCTGGAATACGTTCTCATGCCGCGGCTGACCCTGTCGGTCAAAAATCATTTCGTCAATTTTATCGATCGGCCGGCAGGCTTTCACAACCCGACGCAGTCGCGGCTGCAGCTGAACGCGGCTTTGACGTTTTAGCGCAGCGCTGTGGATCGGGATTTATTCGCAATTCCGCCGGGCCGTGGGGCCGCGTCCATAATTGTGACATTTTCACTCGAGCGGGACGCGGCCCAATCTCAACGCTTGATGTCGCACCCTGGGTATCATCTCGGCGCGATTTGCAGCTCCCATCTGCTCCCATGCCTGGGGGCGGCGAAAAACGATCGTCCAATGCATCGTTCATTTCGTTTCCGCCAACACCTGCCGGAGCAAGGTGAAGTCGATGACCGCGTCGACCTTCACATCCTTGCCCGTGGTCTGCTTGATCAGCCCGAGCTGGTTTTTGATCGCGCTGTCTTTGCCCAGCCCGTCGGGACTCACCGATTTGATCGAACGGGTGTAGGCGGCTTCGGCGATCGCCTTCGACAGCTTGAGCCAATTCATATAAAGCGCCACCGATTCATCGCGGTGGCTGAGGAAATATCGGCCGGCTTTCACCATCGCCCGGATAAAACGCTTCACTTCGTCGGAGTTATCGCGCAGCTTTTTTTCGGTCACGGTTACGCCGCTAAACGGCACTTCGAACTTGCCTTCGATATCGGCGAGCAGGTTCATGCCCTTTTCTTCCGCGATGGCGTGCAGCGGCACCGGCAGCGGGCTCGCATCGATGCTGCCGGCGAGCAGCGCCTGCAGGCGAATCGGCTCGCGGCCCATCGGAATCATCACGACATCTTTGTCGGGGTCCAGGCCGCCGGCGGCGAGCATCGCGCGCGTGGAGCTATAAACCGCGCCGGAAAAGCTGCTGACGGCGACTTTTTTGCCGCGCAGCTGAGCGACGGTTTTGAATTCCGGCCGCGCGACCAGAGTGAGGTCGGCAAATTTGTGCGGCAGGTGCACGACCCGGATCGGCAAGCCCTGCGCCGCCGCGACCATGCCGGTGCCGCCGCCGAAGAGCGTGTAATCGATCTCGCCCGCCACCTGGCTCTTCAAAGCCAGATCGCTGGCAATCACCAGCAGCGTGGGAGTGAGTCCCTGCTCCTCGAAAAATTTCTGCTTGATGCCGGTCATCAAGGTCACCGACGCCATGGACGGCGGATAGGCGACTCGGACTTCCCTCAGCTCGCGCTGCGCCGCGCGGGCGGCTCCCGGTAACATCGCAAGCGCCAGCAGCGCGAGCGTTGGCGACAACCTGCGGAAGAAAATGTTTTGAGGCATCGTCGTTACCTCCGGGTTGGCCCGCTGAAAACCAGTGTTGGAATATCAGGAATCTCGAGTGTGATTCTGCGTCGGGATTGGCGCAACCAGCGCAGCTTGTCGGTTTAGCGGGACTCTATACTATCCGCATCGGCCTCTCCAACTCAAATGCAGCCGATTTTGTTCCCTGATCGTGCTTGAATTCGCTGGATAGGGCATGACTCGACATTTTCAGGAATTCCTGCTCTGAATTGCGGCCATGAACGATACCATCGCAGCGATCGATATAATCACGCTCCGCATTCCGCTGGACATCTGGGCGCCGCCGCCGATGTCCCAGGGCGCGCCGCGCACGCATGTGGAAAGTCTCTATGTCCGCGTGACAACCAGCAGCGGCGTGGTGGGGTGGGGCGAGTCCTTCGGCACGGCGCGCCCCATGGTCATTGCGGCGTTCGACCACTGGATCCGCCGGCTCGCCGTTGGCCAGAGCGCCACGGACACGGATCTTATCCCGCGCCTCGAGCGCCTGCTGCTGTCGCTCAGCCGCTCCGGTCCGCTGGCTCACGCGCTCGCGGGACTCGACATCGCGCTGTGGGATATTCGCGGGAAGCTGGCAGGCGTTCCGGTGTCGACGCTGCTCGGCGGCGCCAGGCGGACGCGCGTCGCATGCTACGCCTCGCTGCTGCAATATTCCGGCAACGCGGAACACATCAAGCGCAATACCGCCCGCGCGCTCGAGCGCGGCTACCGTTACATCAAGCTGCACGAGCGCACTGCGGCAGCGGTCGCGGCGGCGCGCGAGGTGACGGGCCCGGATATTCCTCTGATGGTGGATACCAACTGCGCCTGGTCGCCGGCCGAAGCCGAGGCGACGGTGGCGGCGATGGCGCCGTACAAACCGTACTGGGTCGAGGAGCCGATCTATCCGCCGGAAGACTTCGAATCCCTCGCTGAGTTGCGCGCGCGCACCGGCGTGCCGATGGGGATCGGCGAGAATTCGACCAGCCTGCGCGAGTTTCGCCGCATGGTCACCATCGGCAAGGCCGATTTCATTCAGCCCGCGATGGTGAAACTCGGCATCACCGCCCTGGCGAAAGTCGCCGCCGAGGTCGAGCAGGAGGGCGCGATCTGCGTGCCCAACGCTTTTTACATCGGGCCGGCGTTTCTCGCGGTGCTGCACTGCATGGCGGCCAAGGAAAAGGCTTCGCCGCTCGAGCGCATGTTCGCCGATTTCGGCGCGACGCCGTTCGCCAAGACGGTGCCCGTGATCGACGGCAGCGTCGAGGTTCCGCAGCGCCCCGGTCTCGGCGCGGACCCGGAAGATGACCTGATTCAGCAGTTCAGAGTGTGAGTTCGACACAAATCATGAGAGGGATTCTTGCCCCCTGCCTGCTCCCGCTGCTCGCGGGTTGCGGTGACAAAGCGAAGGATTGGTACGATACCGCGCAGCTGGAAGAGAAGCAGTTCAACAGGCCGCACGCAACGAAACTCTATCGGCAGATCGTAGAAGAATATCCGAACTCGCCCTAGGCGAAGCAGGCGAGAATCGTTTGGCCGAGTTGGAGAAAACGCGCTAAAATTGGCCTGATGGATTTACCGCTCGAACAACAAGCCATACAGGCCAGATGCTTCCATCCGTCTGGACGGTTTGGCGCATTCCCCCTCGAAGATGTCGCGCTCTCCATCCCGGCGCGATTCGAAAAAATCGTGGCCGAATATTCGCACCGGCCGGCCGTTGAAGTTGCCGATCAAATTCTGACCTATCAGGAACTGAACCAGGCGGCGAATCGGCTGGCGCACGCGATCATCGCACAGCGGGGAGCAGCTCAAGAAACGATCGCTTTACTGATGGAGCATGAGCTGCCGTTGTTCGTCGCCATCACGGGTGTGCTGAAGGCGGGCAAAATCTGTGTGGTGCTCGACCCGTCCTTTCCCAAAGACCGCAACGCTTTTCTCCTGCAGGACTCGCTGGCGAGCTTGCTGATCGCCGACGGCAAGAATCTTTCCTTGGCCGAACAATCGGCTGATAAAAACTGCGGCGTGGTCAACGTCGAGGAGCTGGGCCGGGGCGGTTCGAGCGACAATCTGGGGCTGCCCGTCTCGCCGCAGAATCTGGCGTTTTTGATTTACACATCGGGCTCCACCGGGCAGCCCAAAGGAGTTATGCAGACGCACGCCAATTTGCTGCACGAGAGCCTGCTTTACTGCAACGGCCTGCATATCTGCGCGGACGATCGCCTGGCTTTGCTCTATTCGTGCAGCGTCAGCCAAGGCTTGAAGATTGCCTTTGCCGCCCTGCTCAATGGCGCGACACTTTGCCCCTTCGATATCCGAAAGGGAGGCGTGACCCGGCTCTCCGATTGGCTCACGCGCAAGGAAGTCACGATATTTTTTTCCGTGCCGGTTCTGTTTCATCAATTCGCCGCCACCCTCACCGGGCAGGAGCTTTTTCCGCACCTGCGGGTTATTCAATTGGGATCGGATCTGGTGACGCCGAGAGAGCTCGAGGCCTATCGCCGTCATTTCTCCGCTCATACCATTCTGGTAATTCGCTTCGGCGCCACTGAAACCGGCACGGTGCGAAGAATGTATTTTGACGGAACCATCTCCTTCGCCGGGGCCGAGAATGCGGTCGGTTACGCTGTCGAGGGAGCGGAGGTCTGCTTGATCGATGACGCCGGCGGCGCATCGCCCACCGGCGCGGTCGGCGAAATCGTCGTGAAGGGGCATTATCTCTCGCCGGGATATTGGCGCCAGCCCGATCTCAGCCGGGAAAAGTTTGTGGCCGACCCTGACGGCGGCGGGCAGCGACTGTATTACACCGGCGATTTGGGGCGGCTGCGCGCCGACGGGCGCCTCTACCATTTGGGCCGTAAGGATTTTCAGGTGAAGGTGCGCGGCTACCGAGTGGAAGCCGGCGAGATCGAAGCTCTGCTCCGGGCGCAGCCAAACGTCAAGGAAGCGCTCGTGGCCGCCGGCCGCTCTCGCATGAGCGCGGTTGACGATCGCCTGGTTGCCTATATTGTGGCTTTTGACAAACCGCTTCCGGCGATTGCGGCGCTCCAGAAAGCTGTCAGGGACAAACTCCCCGCCTACATGGTGCCGACGGATTTCATTTTCCTGGACTCGTTACCGCTGACGCCCAATGGCAAGATCGATCGCCTGGCGCTGCCGGTGCTCCCTGGATCGAGGCCCGATTTGGGCGTTCTACACCGGGCCGCGGTCCGACGTGGAAAGGCTCCTGGCGGAAATATGGACGGAGGTTCTCGCCGTCGATCCCGTCGGCATCCACGACGATTTCTTCGAGCTCGGCGGGCATTCCCTGGCCGCCACGCGGATAATGTCCCGGGTGCTCGAAAAATTCGGCTTGAGTCTCCCCGTCAGCGCTTTGTTCAATGCCCCGACTGTAGCGCGCATGGCGGAAGTTGTGCGACGGAACCAAACTCATCCCGTCGATGCCGCGGCACTGGAGCCAACGCTCCCACTCGGGGAAATCATTACCGAGGAAAAGCCCGGCGATTCGTAACTTGTGCCTATTACTTGCGCACGCGCATGCCGAGCTTGTTGTCCCACTGAAGAATCTTGCCGCTCCTGGGTAGCGGCGCTTCGGCAACTGCGCCGACGGATACGCCGTATTTCCAGTCCCGCGGGCAGATGGCGATGTAGCGCGCGTAGCCGCCCAGGCCGCCGGCGAATTTCGGATAGCCGATCGCGATCAAACAACCCTTCTCGGGAACTTTGTCCAGGTTGGCGACGCCTTCCGCCTGGGCGTAGCCGTGGTGCATCAGCCAGGCTTCTCCCTCTAGATCGGGAGTGGTGTCGGTGTCGAGGGGCTCGTGGCCGTGAAATAAAATGTGACGCTGCTCGTGGAGAAATTGCAGCGCTTCCAAGGAGACGCCGGGAAAAACCGTCTCGCTTGCCAGCGCCGGATCGGGCCAGCGTTTCGACCAATCCGAGCGCACCATGACGACCGAGCCCGCTGGAATCCTGCCGTTGCGTTTCTCCCAGCTCTCGATATCCGAGCGGTGCAGATGATAGCCGGGATTTTTCGCCGCCTGAGCGACGATGGAAATGACCGCCAGCGGGCGCACGGCATAGGTCGCCGGCAGCTCGTCAATGGCGGGAAACTCCGGCGCCCAGTGCGCCGGCGGATCGAGCTGGGTGCCGAACTGGTCGGTGGGCAAATCGTAGTGCGTCGCCTCGAAGCCGTCCTTGGCGTAAGCGTAAGGCTGTTTGGTTTCAGGATTGATCGTCGGAGCGAACTTCGCCGGCGCAAAGCCTTTCCACACCGGAATCGACGGCGTCAGGGTGTGGGTCAGGTCGATGTACTTGGCTTCTTTGAGCGACCGGTCGTAGACACGCCAGAGGTCGGATTGCCCTGAGCCCTGCGATGCGTTTTTTTGGGCCGACGACGGTTCACGCCCACAGCCCGCTGTGAACGCCGTCGCGCCCAAAGCGAGCAACAAGAGGAACGACCTGCCTGCCATGATAGCTCCTATAAAAAATCCGCTGCAGATTGTTTTGTCTCGGCAGAAAAAGTTCGAGATTGCGCAGGGCTTTTAGCAGTCTCGCCTATCGCGGTTTTTAGGCTGGCTTGTGGAGGCAGAGAACAAACGAAAGGGCGGGGTTGACTGCCCGCCCTTTCCGTTTGCCGCGAGAGGTCCTTTGGAATTTATGCTTTCCCCGCCGCCTTCAATCCGCGCAATACGTTTTCCGGGCTGAGCGGCAATTTGTTGATGCGCACGCCCGTCGCGTTGAAGATCGCGTTGGCGATGCACGCCATCGGCGGGACGCAGGCGATTTCGCCGGCGCCTTTGGCGCCGTAGGGGCCGGCGCCGGGATAGCCGGGGACGAGCGTCGTCTCGATGCGCGGCATCATGTTGATGGTCGGCATCAGATAATCGACGAAGCTCGGATTCATCGTGCGGCCGTTGGGATCGAACACCACCTGCTCGCACAGCGCCTGGCCGATGCTCATGGCGGCGGCGCCTTCGATCTGGCCTTCCACCGCCGCTTTGTGAATCGGCTGGCCGATGTCGTGCACGGCGACGTATTTCAAAATCTTCACGTTGCCGGTGTCGGGATTCACTTCGACGATGCAGGCGTGGGTGGTGAACGGCTGGGAGCTGCCGTGGGCTTTTTCTTCCGCCATCAATTCCAGATTGTCGCAGTAGCCGCGGCCGATGACTTCGCCGATGACGTTGTGCGCGTCGGTGGCGACGGCGGCAAGCGCGACGGCTTTCGCCGGCGTGCCTTTGACGCGGATCTGCTTGTCGACGATCTCCAGATCGTCGGGGCTCGCTTCGAGTTTGCGCGCGGCCATTTTGAAGATCTGATTGCGCGCGTCGATGGCCGCGAGCCGCGCCGCGGTGCCGGAAACCAGGATGCCGCGGCTGCCGACCGTGCCGGCATCCCAGGGACTCGCGTCGGTATCGACGTTGACCACGGTGACGTCGCTCACGGGAATGCCGAGCTCTTCGGCGACGATCATCGGGATGCCGAAGCCGGGGATCGTGCCCATGTCGATCTTGCCGATGTGCACGGTCACCGAGCCGTCTTCGTTGACTTTCACGATGGCGCCGCCGCCGGGGCCGGCGCTTTCGATCCAGGATCCCGTGGCGATGCCGATGCCCTGGTTTTTTTCCAGCTTCACCGTGCCCCAGCCGATTTTTTCTTTGGCGATTTTGATCGTCTCGCCGAGGGAAACGTCGCGCAGCTTGGGCACGCCGACGATCTTGTCGCCGGCTTTGGGAATATTCTTGAGGCGAAATTCCGCCGGATCCATGCCGAGCTTGGCGGCGATGGAATCCATGTGCGATTCGACGGCGAACGCCGCCTGCGGGCCGCCCGGGCCGCGCACCGGGCCGCAGACCTGCTTGTTGGTGTAGACCGAGTAGCCTTCGATGTGGCAGTTGGGCATCAGATACCAGCCGCCGAGCATGTTGGCGCAGCGGCCGCCGGCCTGCACGCCGAAACCCGAGTAGCCGCCGGCGTCGTAAAAAACTTTGCCGGTGCGCGCGACGATGGTGCCGTCTTTTTTCACGCCGGTCTTGATGTACATCTTCGCGCCGGCGCGAATGGTCGTCGAAATGGTTTCCTCGGCCTTGTCGAGCACGATCATCACCGGCCGCTTGGCTTTGATCGCGAGCAAGCCGCAGATCGGCTCGATGGCCGCGCCCGAAGTGATGCCGCTGCCCTTGCCGCCGAAGCCGCCGCCGAGGCCCGCGGAGATCACGCGCACGTTGTTGAGCGCGAGACCGAGTGTTTTGGCCACTTCCTGGCGCACCGGAAACGGCGCCTGGGCGTTGGCCCAGACCGTGAGCCGGCCGTTGGGCTCCATCTGCGCCGCGGCGATGCGCGGCTCGAGATACTGCGGGTGGATCATCTTGGTTTCGTACATTTCCTCGACCACGAGATCCGCTTCCGCCATCGCCTTCTCGGCGTCGCCGACTTTGACCACCGTGTGCCCGCAGATATTTTTCATGCCCGAGTCCGCCGGAATGGTTTTCGGCAGCGGCATGTCTTCGTGCAGCACCGGCGCGTTCGGCCTGGTCGCTTCCTCCGGATCGATGACCACGGGAAGCGGCTCGTAAACGACCTTGATTTTCTTGAGCGCCTGTTTGGCGATGGCCGGCGAGTCCGCGGCCACGGCCGCGACCGGATCGCCCATGAAACGCACTTTGCCGCGCGCGAGAATGTGGCGATCGATGTAGCTGCGGCCGTAGCGCACGTTGGGCGCGTCCTCGGCGCTGACCACCGCGTGCACGCCGGGAATTTTCTTCGCCTCGCTGGTGTCGATGCTGACGATCTTCGCGTGGGCGTACTGGCTGCGCAGGATCGCGCCGTGCAGTTGATCCTTGAGCATCAGATCGATGCCGTAGACGCCTTTGCCGACCACGCGCTCGACGCCGCCCATGCGCGCCGGGCTCGAGCCGATGACTTTCAGTTCCGCTTTGGCCATGATTTAAACCCTCCCCGCCATGCGATCGGCGGCAAGATGGATCGCGTCGACGATCTTGTTGTAGCCGGTGCAGCGGCAGATGTTGCCGGAAACGGCTTCTTCGATGTCCGCCTGGGTCGGTTTGGTGGTGCGATCGAGCAGCGCCTTCACCGACATGATGTATCCCGGCGTGCAGTAGCCGCATTGTACCGCGCCGGTGTCGATGAACGCCTGCTGCACGGGATGCAGTTTAGCGCCGTCGGCCAAGCCTTCGATGGTCGTGATCTCGGCGCCGTTGGCGTCCGCGGCCATGGTCACGCAGGAGTTGATCGGCTTGCCGTTGTAGATCACCGTGCAGGCGCCGCACTCCCCGGTGTTGCAGCAGAGCTTGCTGCCTTTCATTTCCAAAACATCGCGGAGAAATTCCAACAGCGAGGTCGACGCATCGGCGCTGGCGCTGACCGACTGGCCGTTGATTCTGGTGTTGATCGTGACCGACATTACGCTACCTCCTTGCCGGTGGCGGCTTTCCAGGTTTGTTCCAGACCGCGGCGGGTCAGCGCCTCGACGATCCAGCGGCGATATTCGGCGCTGCTGCGCTGATCGTTGATCGGGCTCGATTCCGACGCTGCCAGCGCAGCTGCTTCTTTGAGCAGCGCCGCCGCCAGAGGTTTGCCGCGCAGCAGCGCTTCGGTTTTGCTTGCGCGCAGCGGGGTCGGCGCGACGGCGCCCAGACCGATGCGGGCATCTTGGATATTATTTTTGCCTGGGTCCGGCGTGAGCAGAACCGCCACGCCGACCATGGCGATATCCATGGCGCCGCGCACGGCGTGTTTCAAGTAAACGCCCCGGCTGCCCGCCGGCGGATAGGGAATTTCGATTTCGGTCAATAGTCCGTGGACGCCGGCGCTGCATTTGCCGGGTCCCTGAAAGAATGCCGTGAAGGGCACGGACTTCTCGCCGTCGGCGAAAGCCAGCTTCGCTCTAGCGTCGAGCACCAGCAGCGGCGCCAGGGTTTCGCCCGAGGGCGAAGCGCGGCAGATATTGCCGCCGATGGTCGCGGTGTTGCGGACTTGCAACGAGGCGAACTGATGCGCGGCTTCCCACAGCACCGGCAATTTTTCGCGCATCAGCGCGGAGGTTTCAATTTCGCGGATCGTCGTCAGCGCGCCGATGCGCAGGCCGGCGCCGTGCTCGGCGATGCCGCTCAGGCCGGGGATTTTTTTGATGTTGATCAAACCGCCCGGCTCTTCCTTGAACTTGATGTCCACCATCACGTCGGTGCCGCCCGCGATGACTTTCGCCTCGGCGCCGTGCCGGGCGAGCACCGCCAGCGCCTCGCTCACTGATTTCGGCTCGAAATATTCCATGGCTTCCCTCGTACTTGACTGATTCGAAAGGCTGCGTCGCCGTTCGATTCCTCTTAGCGTAATTGGCGTATCGATGGCAACCCCGACGGCCGCTCGATCTCAAACTCCATACCGTGGCGGGAAACGCGTTCTGTGACCGGATTCTCCTTGACTCTTCCGAGCCCGATCACTAAGGAAACTCTGAACAAGTCAGTCGAAGTGTGGTAGATGGAGAGGAGATGGCGAGGTGGGAAGAAGATGAGACAAATCAGCTTCGGCGACAGCGAGTATTTAGCCAAGAAGAAAAAAACCCG
>Ga0070741_10009060_pt1 | contig 19571 bp, 21 predicted proteins | sample Coa_R1_4_FD_66440 | JGI IMG/M metagenome (GOLD analysis project Ga0070741, IMG submission 66440) | Surface soil microbial communities from Centralia Pennsylvania, which are recovering from an underground coalmine fire - Coalmine... | ecosystem: Environmental > Terrestrial > Soil > Unclassified ...
CGTCTCGGCGTTCGTGCTGCCGCGGCGGAACCCGAACTTCCCGGGGCGCGGCCTCGGCTGGTACGTCGCGCTCTGCGTCCTCTTCTTCCTCGCGATGCTCGCGGCGGTGCTCGTCTTCGGAAAGGAGGGCAAGGAGGTCGCGGGCGAGCCCGCGGCGCGCACCCAGACCCAGAGCGGCTCGCTGCCCGGGCAGACCACCTCGACGCCGACGACGACGCAGCAGCAAACGACGACGTCGGGCGGCGGCACGGCGCAGGGCGATGCCGCGGCGGGAAAGCAGGTCTTCGCCTCGGCGGGCTGCGGCGGCTGCCACACGCTGAAGGCGGCCGGAGCGAGCGGCAACGTCGGGCCGAACCTCGACCGGCTGAAGCCGAGCTTCGCGCGCGTGCAGCGCCAGGTGATCAGGGGCGGCGGGCCGATGCCGGCCTTCAAGGGCCAGCTGAGCGACAAGCAGATCGCCGACGTCTCGGCGTTCGTCGCGCAGAGCGCCGGCGCGTAGACAGGCCCCAGAAAAGACGAAACCCGCCCGGGGGAGGAGCGGGAATCGCCGCAGTTCACGTCAGTCGCCGGTTGTCAGGGGGGAGCCGGCAGAGCGCATGATGCTGCCCCGCGGCGCGCCCGCGCATCATCAGAAAGGGGGATTCGTGGACGGAGAAGGAGGGATTCGAACCCTCGAGGCAGGGATTTCCCCACCTAACGCCTTAGCAGGGCGCCGCCTTCAGCCACTCGGCCACTTCTCCCGGGCGCCGGGATCGTACCGCAGCCCCGGCGGGCCTTCGGCCTCACGAGACGGGGGTCTCCCTCACCCTCCGCGCGACGCCGTCCCGCTCGGCCGCAGCCGAGACCGCCTCCGCGACGCTCGTCGCGACGCTGCGGTTGAAGACGCTCGGCACGATGTAGTCCGGCGACAGCTCGTCGTCGCCGATCACGCCGGCGATCGCATGGCCCGCGGCGACCTCCATCCCGGTCGTGATCGCGGAGGCTCGCACGTCGAGCGCACCGCGGAAGATGCCGGGGAACGCGAGCACGTTGTTGATCTGGTTCGGGTAGTCGGAGCGTCCCGTCGCGATCACGGCGGCCAGCCCGTCGATCTCCTCCGGCGCCACCTCGGGGACGGGGTTGGCCATGGCGAAGACGATCGCGCCGTCGTTCATCGTGGCGATGCCGTCGGTGCTGACGGCGCCCGGCTTGGAGAGCCCCACGAAGACGTCGGCGCCTGCGAGCGCCTCGTCGGCCGTTCCCTGGAATCGCTCCGGGTTCGTGCGTTCGGCGTAGGCGGCCTTCACACCGTCGAGGCCGGGGCGTCCGCGCCAGATCGCGCCCTTGCTGTCGCAGCCGATCACCTGTCGCACACCCGCCGCCTGCAGCGTGTCGGTGACGGCGATGCCGGCGGCGCCGACACCGGTGATCACCACCCGCACGTCCTCGATCCTCTTCTCGACCACCTTCAGCGCGCCGAGGAACGCCGCGAGCACGACGACGGCGGTCCCGTGCTGGTCGTCGTGGAAGACCGGGATGTCGAGACGGTCGCGCAGCCGCTGCTCGATCTCGAAGCAACGCGGCGCGGAGATGTCCTCGAGGTTGATCCCGCCGAACCCGGGTGCGATCGCGGCGACGGCGGCGACGATCTCGTCCGGGTCTCTCGTGTCGAGGCAGATCGGCCACGCGTCGACGCCGCCGAACTCCTTGAACAGCATCGCCTTGCCCTCCATCACGGGCATCGCCGCCAGCGGACCGATGTCGCCGAGGCCGAGCACGGCGGTGCCGTCGCTGACGACCGCGACCGAGTTCCGCTTCACCGTCAGGTTCCAGGCGCTCTCGGGATCGACGGCGATCGCCTGGCACACCCGCGCCACCCCCGGCGTGTACGCCATCGAGAGGTCGTCCCGGGTCTTGATGGGAGCGTTCGCAGCCATGTGGATCTTGCCGCCGAGATGCAGCAGGAACGTGCGGTCCGACACCTGCTCGACCTCGAGCCCCGGCAGCGCCCTGCAGGCGGCGGTGACGGCGTCGGCGTGGGCCGCGTCGGTGGCGAGCACGGTCACGTCCCGCACCTTCGTCCCGCCCTCGACCCGGACGAGGTCGATCGCGTCGAGCAGACCGCCGGCGTCGGCGATCGCGCGCGCGAGGTCGGCGAATGAGCCGGGCGTGTCGCGGAGCCGGACCCGGAGCGTCAGGCTGAACGACGCTGAGTGGTGCACTGCGGAGGGGGAGGTCATGCGCCCAGTATCGACGTTCGAGGAACGGCGCGAGGCCCCGCCGGAGCGGGGCCTCGTTGGTTCTACCGTGGAAGCGGAGAGGGAGGGATTTGAACCCTCGATGCACCTTTCGGCACATACGCGATTTCCAGTCGCGCTCCTTAGACCGCTCGGACACCTCTCCGAGCGCCGCACAGGCTAGCGGCGCCGCCGAGAGGAGCGGACGCCGCGCCGTCGAAACGGTCCGCCCCATGCTCAGGATCGCCCTTGCGGTCGCCGCGGCCGCCGCGGCCGCCGCCGTCGTCGCCGCGCTCGCCTGGCCTGCCTCCGGCAACTCGATCGAGCTGATCCCGTTCTACGAGGACTTCACCGCCAAGGGCGGCGGCAACCTCGCGATCGCCGCGAAGGTCGCGCGCACGGCGGGAGCCGGCGCGCGCGGCGGCAACGCCGTCATCTTCGCGAACGTGCTCCGCTCCTCGGACAGCGGCGCGCCGATCGGCCACGACGTGATGATGTGCACGAGCTCCGGCTTCGGCTGGGACCTCTGCCACGGCGTGATCATGCTGCGCGGTCGCGGCACGATCGTCGTCGAGGGGGTCGAGCCGAGCGCGCCGGGCAGGCACGTGCGGCGCCTGGCGGTGATCGGCGGCACGGGGCAGTTCGTCGGCGCCCGCGGCTTCGCCGAGAGCGCCGCCGGCCGCCAGGAGCGGACGAAGGCCGACGGCCTCGGCTGGACGCTCTCGCTGCTCGGCAACTAGAAGGTCCAGCCGTGCGGCGGGAAGCCCGGGGCTCCCCGCCGGGCTCACGGCGTCGGAGCGGAGGGGGAGGGATTTGAACCCTCGATCCGCCTTGCGACGGATAACGGTTTTCGAGACCGCCGCATTCGACCGCTCTGCCACCCCTCCGGTCGCGCGGAAGGGTAGCGGCTAGTCGTGGATGCGCGCGATCAGCTCCTCGCGGCGCAGGACGCGCACGCGATGGGACTGCCGCGCGAGGCGCACCTCGAAGCCGGCGTCGCGTGGGAAGAGCACCTTGTCGCCCGGCTCGATCGCCGTCACGTCGGGCCCGACGGCGGCGACGATGCCGCTCCGCACCTGCGTCGCCTCGTTCGCGGGCACGATCAGCCCGCTCGGGAGCTCCGACTCGTCGAGCTGCTCCACGACCACGTGGTCGTCGAGCGGCTCCAGCGTCACGTCGGTGAGCGGCTGTCCCTCCAGCACGCCTCCACGATACTCGGTGCATGCGCGTCGCCGGCCACGACGTCCCCGTCACGAACGCCGACAAGCTCTTCTTCCCCGAGCGAGGGCTGACGAAGGGCGACCTCGTCTCCTACTACGTCTCCGTCGCCGACCACGCCCTCCCCCACCTCCGCCGGCGGCCGTTCCACATGAAGCGGTTCCCGAACGGCGTCGCGGAGGACTTCTTCCACCAGAAGAGGGTGCCGGCGAAGCACCCGGAGTACGTCGACGAGGTGTTCGTCTCCTTCCCGAGCGGCCACTCGACCGTCTTCGCGATCGTCGACAACGCCGCAGCGCTCGCGTGGGTCGCGAACCTCGGCTGCGTCGAGCTGCACACCTGGCACTCGCGCGTGCCGGAGATCGAGCAGCCGGACTACCTGCTCATCGACCTCGACCCGACGACGGACGGCCAGTGGCCGTACGTGCGCGAGATCGCGCTCGTCGTGCGCGAGGTGATGGACGAGCTCGGCCTGCGCTCGTACCCGAAGACCTCCGGCTCGACGGGGTTGCACGTGCTCGCGCCGATCAGGCCGGAGCTGCCGTTCCCGGAGGTGCGGCGGTTCGCGAAGGCGCTGGCGGTCGAGGTGGAGCGGCGCGTCGGCGACCAGACCGTGGCGACGACCACCTGGCGCGTCGCAGATCGCGTCGGCGTCTTCGTCGACTACGGCCAGAACGCGCGCGACCGCACGATCGCCGCAGCGTACTCGGTGCGGCCGACAGCGGACGCGCGCGTGTCCGCGCCGCTCGCCTGGCACGAGGTGGCGGACCTCGAGCCGGAGGCGTTCACGCTCGAGACGATGGCGGCGCGGATCGCGGCCGTCGGCGACCCGATGCGCGGGATGTGGCGCAACCCGCCGTCGCTCCGCACCCGCTTCGAGAAACTCGGACTCGATCCGTAAGTCGTCCCAGCGGACGCTCCGCCGACCGCGGCAGCTCGGTCGTCACCGTCCGCGAACGAGCAGCTCCTCGATGCCACCCGCGTTCGGGTCGCGCGGCGGCCGGAGCTCGCGCCACGTGCAGTCGCGCGGATCCTTGTCCTCCCGCCAGCGAAGCAGCTTCGTCCCGTGGCGGAAGCGGTGGCCCTGCACCTTGTCGTAGCGCACCTCGACGACGAGCTCCGGCCGCACGGCGGTCTCCTCGAGCTCGCCGGTGCCCCAGCGGTTGGGCTCCGAGAAGCGACGGTCGGAGCTCTCGTCGAGGAGCGGCAGAACCCGCGCCGCGACCTCGGCGCGCGAGCGGGCCGCGACCGCGCACGACCCGACGTAGTCCAGGCCGCCGTCGTCGCGATAGAGACCGAGGAGCAGCGTCGCGAGCTCGCGCACGTCGCCCTTCCAGCGGACGCCGACGACGACGCAGTCGGCGCTCTTGTGCTCCTTCACCTTCACCATCCCGTCGCGCGAGCCGGGCAGGTACGCAGCGCCGAGCCGCTTCGCGATCACGCCGTCGAGGCCGAGCGCCTCGAACCGGTCGAGCCACGCGCGCGCCTCCGCGAGCTCCTGCGTCGCGGGCGAGATCCGGAAGCCCGCGAGCCCCTCCACGCGCCGGCGCCGCTCCTCGAGCGGCTGCTCCCAGACGGGCTCGCCGTCCCAGAGGAGCACGTCGAAGACGACGTACTCGGCCGGGATCTCCGCCGAGAGGCGGCGAACCCGCGACTCGGCCGGATGGAGCCGCATCTGCATCGCGTCGAAGTCGAGCGCCCCGTCCCGGGCGATCACGATCTCGCCGTCGAGCGCCGAGACCGGCGGCAGGAGCTCGCCGAGGGGCCGCAGCTCGGGGAAGTAGCGCAGGAGCGGCCGCTCCTTTCGCGACCAGAGCGCGAGCTCGCCGCCCGCGTTCTCGAGCACGCCGCGGAAGCCGTCCCACTTCGGCTCGTACTGCCACCCCTCCCCCGCCGGCAGCTCGCGCACGAGCTCGGCCTCCATCGGCGGGAAGGGGATGTTTGCCACCGGCATCCCTCGGAACCCTAGATGGCGTGTCGAAGCTCGACGGGGTCTGGGACGTCACCCGCACCGGCGGCCTGCTGCCGCCCCTCGCGGGCGTCCGCAAGCGCATCGCCGGCAGTCGCGGCGAAACGCGCGTCGGCGGCGTCGCCGGGGTGCCGTTCGACGTCGTCGGGCTCGAGCTGCACTACCGCGCGCCGTTCACCGGCTTCGTCGACGTGCTCGCGCCGGACGGCGACGGGTTCAGCGGCCGCGCCACCTTCCGCGGCCGTGAGTTCGGCCGCTTCGCCATGTCACGTATCGGAGGAGGGGTTGTGGCCACCATCAACGAGGAACTGATCAAGCACATCGACGAGGCGCATGCCATGGAGCAGAACGTGCTCCGCATGCTCGACGGGATGATCTCGACGACGGAGGATCCGGACGTCGTCCGCGAGCTCGAGCACCACAAGATGGAGACCGAGGGCCACGCGCAGCGGATGAAGGCGCGGCTGGAGGCGCACGGCGCGACGCCGTCCACCGTGAAGCAGCTCGGCGGCATCGTCGGCGCGCTCGCGAAGATGCCGCTCGACATGGTGCGCGGCGAGAAGGCGGGCCGCAACGCGCGCGACGGGTACGCCACCGAGCACATGGAGATCGCGAGCTACGAGCTCCTGAAGCGCGTCGCGCAGCGGGCGGGCGACGAGGAGACGGCCGCCGCCTGCGACGAGATCATCGGCGAGGAGCGCGCGTTCGCCGACACGATCGCCGCGAACTGGGACCGCTTCACGGAGCTCTCGCTGCGCGAGGAGGGCGTCTCCGCGTAGGTTTTCGCCGATGAAGCGCGTCGCGATCACCGGCGTCGGAGCCGTCACGCCGCTCGGTCTCGATGCAGGAGAGACGTGGCGCGCGGCCTGCGCGGGCGAGAGCGGGATCGGCTGGATCTCGACGTTCGACACCGACGGCCTGCCGGTGCGCGTCGCGGGCGAGGTGAAAGGGTTCGACCCGACGGCGGTCGTCTCGGCGAAAGAGGCTCGGAAGCTCGAGCGGAACGTCCTCTTCGGCGTCGCCGCCGGGCGCGAGGCGCTCGGGGACGCCGGCCTTCGCGACTTCGAGCCGACCCGGGTCGGGGTCGTGTTCGGCTCTGCGATCGGCGGAGTCCCCGGGATCCTCGAGCAGGCGGACACCCTGCGGGAGCGCGGCCCCGAGCGCGTCTCGCCGAACTTCCTGCCGAACGTCCTCGTCGACTCGGTCTCCGGGCAGCTCGCGATCTCGCTCGGGTTCAAGGGCCCGAACTACGCCGTCGTCTCGGCCTGCGCGACCGGCTCGCACGCGATCGGGGAGGGAGCCGAGATGATCAAGCGCGGCGCCGCCGACGCCGTGCTCGCGGGCGGGACCGAGGCATGCATCGTGCCGCTCATCCTGGCGGGCTTCACGGCGATGCGCGGGCTCGCGGTCGAGGACGAGCATCCGCCGCACGCCTCGCGGCCGTTCGACTTGACGCGCGCGGGATTCGTCATGTCCGAGGGCGCCGGCGCGCTCCTGCTCGAGGACTGGGACGCCGCCGAGCGGCGCGGCGCGGACGTGTACGCCGAGGTGCTCGGCTACGGCGCGTCGAACGACGCGCACCACATGGCGCAGCCCGAGCCGGAGGCGACGGGTGTCGCGACGATGATGGCGGCGGCGCTCGAGCGCGCGGGCGTGGAGCCCGAGCGTGTCGGCTACATCAACGCGCACGGCACCTCCACCCCGCTCGGGGACGCCGCCGAGACGAGGGCGATCAAGGCCGTCTTCGGCGAACATGCGTACAGGCTCGCCGTCTCGTCGACGAAGTCGATGATGGGCCACACCTTCGGTGCGGCGGGGGCGATCGAGGCGATCATGTGCGCGCTCGCGCTCCGCGACGGCGTCCTGCCGCCGACGATCAACTACCGCGAGCCCGATCCCGAATGCGACCTCGACTACGTGCCGAACGAGTCGCGCGAGGCACGGGTGGACGTCGCGCTCTCGAACGCGATGGGGCTCGGCGGCCACAACGGCTGCGTGCTGCTCGGCCGAGCGGCGTGAACGTCACGCTCGTGCGCCACGCGACACTGCTGCTCGACACGACGGTCGGGCGCATCCTCGTCGACCCGATGCTGCGCGCCCGGGGGACGACGCCGCCGATCGAGAACACGCCGAACCCGCAGCGGAATCCGCTCGTCGACCTGCCGGTACCCGTCGACGACGTCCTCTCCGGCGTCGACCTCTGCATCGTCACGCACCTGCACCGCGACCACTTCGACGACCTCGTGCCGCTCGACCTGCCGATCCTCACGCAGCCGGAGAGCGCCGCGGAGCTGCGGGCCCGCGGGCACACGAACGTCGCGACGGAGCACCCGGGGATCGCGATGACGCGCGGCCGCCACGGCACCGGCGAGATCGGCGAGGCGATGGAAGCCGTCTCCGGCTGGGTCGTCGACGGGGTCTACGTCGCGGGCGACACGATCTGGTGCGACGAGGTCGAGGCCGCGCTCGCGGAGCACCGGCCGCGCGCCGTCGTGCTCAACGCGAGCGGCGCCCGGTTCCTGGTCGGCGACCCGATCGTGATGGACGTCGCGGACGTGCGGCGCGTGCGGCAGGCGACCGACGCGTCCGTCGCGGTCGTGCACCTCGAGGCGATCAACCACTGCCTGGAGCCGCGGGCCGCCTACCGCGCGATCGAGGGGGTGCGGGTGCCGGACGACGGTGAGATGATCGAGCTGTGACGGACGTCCGCGCCCTGATCGACGCCTACAACGACGCGTGGAATCGGCAGGACCTCGACGCGGTCGCGTCGATGCACGCCGACGACGTCGTCTTCCACAACCACACGGCCGGGGAGCGTGTCGAGGGCGCCGCCGCGGTGCGCGACCACATCGGCCGCATCTTCGAGAACTGGCCGACGCTCCGCTTCAGCGGCCGCAGCCTCCGTGTCGGCGAAGACTTCGCCGTCAGCGAATGGACGGCGCACGCCGAGCGCGACGGGGAGAAGCTCGAGTGGGACGGCGTCGACGTCTTCCCGATCCGCGACGGGCTGATCGCGCGCAAGGACGTCTACTCGTCCTCGCACGTCCCGCGGCGCGTCTCATAGCGGCTCGACGAGGTCGACCGTCAGCTCGGCGACGGAGCCGAGCACGACGTCCGCCTGGGCGATCGCCTCACCGTCCGGCGGGAAATGCGGGTTCGGGACGGCGAGCACGCGCATGCCCGCGGCGCGCGCGGAGCGGATGCCGTTGTGCGAGTCCTCGACCGCCGCGCAGCGGTGGGCGTCGACCGCGAGCCGCGCGGCCGCCTCGAGGTAGACGTCCGGCGCCGGCTTGCCGCGCGCCACTTCCTGCGACGAGACGGCGACGGAGAAGATCTCGCGCAGGCCGGCGGCGTCGAGCACGACCCGGATCAGCTCGGGGTTCGACGACGACGCGATCGCGAGCGGCCACTTCGCAGCGAGCCGGCGCACCGCGTCGACGGCCCCGGGGATCAGGGGCGGTGCCTCGCCGTAGCGGGCAAGCATCCGCTCGACGACGGCGGCGTTGATCTCCTCCGGGGTGCCGGGGACGCCGAGCGTCTGCGCCATGTAGCGCGACCACTCGTGCGAGCTCATGCCCATCATGTCGCGCGTCGCGGTCTCGGTGTACGTGCCGCCCGTCTCGCGCGCGTAGCGCTCGCGCACCTCGTCCCACACCTGCTCGGAGTCGACGATCACACCGTCCATGTCGAAGACGACGGCGTCGATCACAGCGCGCGGTACTCGCGGTGGACGTAGGAAAGCGACGTCGGCGAGAGACCTTCCTCAAGCGTGATGACCTCGCCGACGAAGAACGTGTGGTCGCCGGTGCGGAACTCGTCGACCGTGCGCGCCGTCACCCAGCCGGCCGCGCCGGCGAGGAGGCGCGGGTCGTCGTCGCGCAGCTCGATGCCGTTCCAGAGCGCGATCGGCGGCACGCTCCGCGCGAAGTGCTTCGCGAGCTGCTCCTGGTCGCCCGCCAGGATCGAGGCGGCCCACTGCCCGGCGTCGCGCAGCAGCTCGTGCAGCGATGCCTGCAGCGCGATCGAGATGCCGACGAGCGGCGGGTCGAGCGACAGCGAGAGGAGCGTCGAGACGGTGAGCCCGTGCCGCCGCCCGTCGACCTCCGCGACGACGACGGAGACGCCGGCGGGCCACCGCCGGAAGAGCGCGCGCTGCTCGGCCCCCTGCTCGTGCACGGGGGCGAGCGTATCCGGTGTCTCGCACCTAGAAGGTGTCAGACACCGTCAGTTCGCCCGGCACTGCCGGTCGCCGAGCGCGTTGATCTGCTGGTTTGCGGCGAGGTCGGCGGCCTTGTCGTACGCGGCGGGCGCGGTGCCCTGCCACATCACGTCCGGCGTGACGCCGGGCCCTTCGACGGTGGCGCGGTAGTGCGTGCCCTTGCCGGCCGGATGCGACCCGTGCGGGTTGAAGCTGTAACAGAAGACCCCGGTGTTCGTGTGCGTCAGGAAGCTGTTCTCGCGGCGCCAGCCCTTGCCGTACGTCGAGTTGTACGTGTCGACGTAGATGTTGCGGCCGAACGAGTCGAGCGGGTTCCCGCCCGGGGTCGCCCTGAACCCGAACACGGGGCTGCCGGAGTACGTGAACGTCCCGTAGAGGTGATCCCACTGGTGCCACGCCCAGTCGGTGGAGATGGTCAGCACCGGCAGCGCGCCCGTCCAGTGCGAGAGCCGGAGCTCCCACGCCGCCTGCGCGCCCGACGGCGCGACGCCGTAGTTCGGGAGCATGCGCTGCCACGCCTGCAGCGCCCAGTAGGAGCCGTCCGGCGCCTTGCACGCCGTCACCTTCCACGCCAGCGCGGGCCCGTCGTACGCGCCGCACGACGATCCGAAGGTCTTCCAGTAGTCCCTGTGGTACTTGCCCCAGCCGCCCGCGTAGTCGAGCTTCAGCTCGACCTGCGGCCGCGCCCGCGTCGGTGCGATCGCGTTGACGGCGCCCCACGCCAGCACGTGCTTCAGCTTGCCGTCCGCGCGGTAGGTGACGAGCGCCTCGCCCTTCGCGTTGACGGCGAGATCGATCGCGGATGCGTTGCGGTCGATCAGCTGGGAAGCGTTCGCCGTGGAGGCGAAGACGGAGACGACGAGCAGAACGAGCGCGATGGTGAAACGCCGCAAGGTGAGGACCCCTCCTCCGGGTGGCTACTGGACGAAGATCGCCCTGAGTGTCGCGCCGACCCGCCGGACCCGCGTCCCCCGTCGGGGGGAGGTCCGGCTTGTTAGCTTCGGCACGTGAACCGCCGCGAACGGCTCGAGCTGATCGTCACGTTCGCGGTCGTCGCGGTCGCTGCGGCCTGCAACTATGCGGGTGCGGGCGACGTCCTCGTCTTCGCCGTCTCCGCCGTGGCGCTCGCGGCGCTCGCCCGGCTCGTGGGAACGGCCACCGAGCAACTGGGCGCGCGGCTCGGCACGGGCGGCGCGGGCGTCGTGCAGTCGGCGCTCGGGAACCTGCCCGAGCTCTTCATCGCGATCTTCGCGCTGCGCAAGGGCCTCGTCGGCGTCGTCCAGGCCGCGCTCGTGGGCTCGATCCTCGCGAACAGCGTGCTCGTCCTCGGCCTCTCCTTCGTCGTCGGAGGGCTGCGGAACGGCGTCCAGCGGTTCGACTCCGACCGCGCGCGGATGATCTCGACGCTGACGCTGCTCGCCGCGGCGACGATGGCGATGCCGTCGCTCGCGCACGCCTTCCACACGCCGGCGGAGTCGCACGGACACGCGCTCTCGCTCGTCTGCGCCGGCGTGCTGCTCGGCGTGTTCGTCCTGACGCTGCCGGCGTTCCTGCGCGGGCGCGCGGACGAGGAGCACGAGCCGGCACGGTGGTCGCCCCTGCTGACCGCGGCGGTGCTGCTCGCGGCCGGCGTAGGGGCGGCGCTGACGTCGGACTGGTTCGTGTCGGCGCTGACGCCGGCCATCCACACGCTGCACATGAGCGAGGACTTCGCGGGGCTCGTGATCGTCGCGATCGCGGGCAACGCGGTCGAGAACGTGGTCGGCGTGCAGCTCGCGGCGCGCAACCGCCCCGACTTCGCGATCTCGGTGATCATCAACTCGTCGCTCCAGGTCGCACTCGCCCTGACGCCGGTGCTCGTCTTCGTGTCGCTCGTGTTCGCGACGCACCTGACGCTGGTCTTCCCCACCCTGCTCGCGCTCGTGCTCGTGATCACGGCCGTCCTCGGCGCGCTCGTCGTGAACGACGGCGAGTCGACGTGGCAGGAGGGCGTCGTGCTCGTCGGCTTCTATGTCGTGATCGCCGCGAGCTTCTGGTGGGGCACGTGAGCTATCGGGCGACGCGTCCGACCGCTGCGCCGGTGAGCGCGACGAGGTCGGCCGGGGCGAGCTCGATCTGCAGGCCGCGACGGCCGGCGCTGACGAGGATCGTCTCCCACGCGAGCGCCGACTCGTCGAGGGTCGTGGGCAGGCGCCTTCGCTGTCCCAGCGGGCTGATCCCGCCGACGACGTAACCCGTGGCGCGCTGCGCCTCGGCCCGGTCGGCAAGCGAGACGCGCTTGCCGGCGGCGCGCAGGTCGAGCTGGCGGTCGCCGGGGACGACGAAGACGGCGAGCGTCCCGTCGACGTCGGCGACGAGCGTCTTGAAGAGGCGCGCGGGCGGCAGCCCGAGCGCCTCGGCGACCGCGACGGCGTAGTCGCCGTCGCCCACCGCGACGCCCGTGTACTCGTGCAGGCGGAAGTCGATGCCCGCGCGCTTCGCGGCCTGGACGGCCGGCGTCAACCGGCGACCTCCTCCGCGAGCAGGCCGAGCGCGAAGAGCCGCCACGCGAGGTCGACGTCCGCCGCGAGGAAGAGCGCCGCCTCGCGCGCACGCGGCAGGTCGCGCACGCGCAGCACGAGCGCGTCGAGCCCGCGCCCCAGCCGGGCCCGTCGCTCCTCCGTGTAGAGGTCGGCCGCGAGCGCCTTCACCGCGCGGTCGTCCACTCCGAGCTCGCGCTGCAGGTCGCCGCCCGCGGCGACGAGGAGCAGCGCGCGCCGGCGCGCGCCGTTCAGGTCCTCCTCGGGGAGCTCGACCGCCTGCCCTGCGACGTACGCGAGCACCGGCAGCGGATCGCCGAGCTCGCCCGCGTCCACGCGCGCGAGCAGGTCGTCGAGAGGGTCCACGGCTAGCATTCTCGCCGTATGGACGAGGTGCTCGCGAAGGCGGAGGAATGGCGCGCGGCGGGCGAAGAGGTCGCGCTCGCGACCGTCGTCGCCACCCGGCGCAGCGCGCCGCGCCCGCTCGGCTCGAAGCTCGCGGTCACCGCGTCCGGTCGCCTCTACGGCTCGGTCTCCGGCGGCTGCGTCGAGGCCGACGTCGCCGAGCGCTGCCAGGCGGTGCTCGCGGGCGAGCTGCCGCGGGTCGTCTCGTACGGGATCGCGGACGACGAGGCGTGGACGGTCGGCCTCCCGTGCGGCGGCGAGATCGACGTCTTCATCGAGCGCTTCGAGGAGGCGCCTCCGATCGAGCGCGGCACGAGCTACGTCGTCGTCGCGGGCGATGAGGCCGGGAAGCGCTGGCACGACGACATGCGTGTGCAGACGGGGCTCAGGGACGACGTCTTCGCGGAGGCGGTGGCGCCGCCGCCGCGGCTCGTGGCCGTCGGGGCGGGCGACATCGCCGAGGCGCTGTGCGCGCTCGCGAAGCCGCTCGGCTGGCGCACGGTCGTCGTCGACCCGCGCGCGGGGCTGGCGACGCGCGAGCGAGTGCCGAGCGCCGACGAACTCGTGGTCGCGTGGCCGGACGAGATCGACGTCGACGCCGAGACGGCCCTCGTCTCGCTCGTGCACGAGGAGCGGCTCGACCTGCCCGCCCTCCGGCGGGGCGTCGAGGGCGGCGCGTTCTACGTCGGCGCACTCGGCTCGAAGCGGGCGCAGGAGAAACGGCGCGAGAAGCTCGGCGCGCTCGCGGACGGCGTCCGCGGCCCCGTCGGGCTCGACCTCGGCGGCGAGACGCCCGCCGAGGTGGCCCTCGAGATCCTGGCCGAGATTCTCGCGGCCCAGAAGCAGGGCGCCGTGCCGGCGGCGGAGCTCGCCGGCAATCCCTCCTAGACCGCTGCGCGGCCCGTCGCACGGGCGAGCCCGATCGTCCCGAGCCCGAGCGTGAAGTGGAGCCAGTTGTCGGCGCGGTCGACCGGGATGAAGCCGCCGGCGCCGACGACGCCGACGAGCCAGAGGACGAGCGAGGCGATCCCGCCGCCGACGAGGAACGCGCGTGCGCCGGCCGCCGTCCTCGCCAGCGCCAGCCCGGCGGCGCCGAGCAGCACGTGCGCGAGGTTCAGGAGGACGGAGACGCGGAAGACGCCGACGAGCTCCGCGCGGGAGTCGCGGCCGGCGAAGCTCAGCTCGCCGTGATGAGTCGTGACCCCGGGCAGGAACCCGAGGACGCCCGCGAGCAGGAAGGCGGCGCCTGCGAGCGCCGCGAGCAACCGGACGTTCCGGTGCGACACGCCGCCACGCTACCCGGCGCCTCCGTCGCTCGAGGACGAGCCGCCGTCCACGCTCCCGCCGCCGTCGGAGCCGCTGCCGCCCGACCCGCCGTCGGAACCGCCCGAGCCGCCGCTCGAGCCGCCGTCGGAGCCGGAGCCGCCGTCGCTCGTCGTCGTCGTCGTGGTGGTCGTCGTCGTCGTGGTGGTCGTCGTCTGCTCCGGCGGCGACGGCGTGTCCTCGTGCGAGCCCGCCTGCGTCGTCGTCTGCGTCGCCGTCGTCCCGTCCGTCCCGCCGTGCCCGTCGCCCGTCGGCGCCTGCGTGGGCTCCTGCCGGCCCGAGGTCGTCACGCCGCCGTCGCCGCCTCCGTCGCCCGAGCTCGTCGCCTCGTGCCGCCGCTCGATCTGCTGCGGCTCTGCCTCGTGCCGCTTCCGCTCGACCGTCGCGCGGGTCCCGGCGGCGTCGCGCCGGACGACGGCGACCGGCGTGGACGCCGCGGCGAGGAGGGGCGCAGCGAGGAGCTCGTGCGCCGGCCGCCGCTTGTGCGCCGGCGTCTCCGCCGCCGCGGCGGCGGCGGCGCGGACGGGAACGAGGTGCGCGTGCGGGACGTCCGAGCGGAGCTCCGAGGCCGCGGGCACGCCCGCCGCGATCGAGGCGGTCGCGACGACGGCGCCGATCTTCGCCGCGGCCGGCGCGCCGCCGCCGATCAGCCCGCCCGCGAGGTTGCGCAGCCAGTCCACCGACGCCCCCGGGAAGAGCGCCGACGCCCGGCCGCGCACGCCGACGGCGCGGCGGCAGTCCGGGCAGGAGTGGAGGTGCGCCTTGAGCGCCCGGCGCTCGGGTGCGTCGAGCGGCCCCTGGGTGAGACGCCGCACGGCGACGCAGTCGAGGCGGTCGCCGAACGTCAGATGTTCGGCGAGCCGGTTCCTCGCCGCGAACAGCGACTGCTCGACCTGCTGCGCGGTGAGGCCGAGCTCGCGCGCCGTCTCGTCGATCCGGAGGCCGTGCAGCTCACGGAGCGCATAGACGTGCCGCTGCCGCTCGGGCAACGACGCGAGCGCGGCGACGAGCGCGCCGCGCTCGCCGTCGGCGGCACGCGCGGCACGTTCCGGGACGTCGCTCGTCGGCTGCTCGCGCCGCCGCAGGGCGACGTCGATCGCGGCATTGTGGGCGATGCGGTACAGCCACGGCCGCACGTGCTCGGGCACGCGCCCCTCGCGGAGCGCGCCGTAGGCGCGGAGAAGCGCGGTCTGGGCGATGTCGTCGCCCACTGCGGCATCGCCGAGCAGGTGCGCGCCGTACGCGGCGAGCCGGTGCACGTAGCGCCGGTAGAGCTCGTCGAAGGCAGGCGCCTCGCCGGAAGCGAGGCGCCTGCCGAGCTCTTCGTCCGAGAGACGCCGATGAAGGATCGGACTCACGTCTGCTCGTACGGGCGAAGGCGGGTCAACGGATCAGTGGTCGCCGCCGCCGTCACCGCCGCCGTCACCGCCGCCGTCGCCGCCGCCGCCGCCGTTGTCGCCGCCGCCGCCGCCGTGGTTGTCGTCGCCGGTCTGGCCGCCGGTGGGCGTCCCGGGCTGGGCGTTCCCGCCGTGGTTGTCGTTGTTGTCGTCGTCGGCCTCCTGCGCGTTTGCGTCCTTCGACAGGGACGTCAGCGTCAGGGACCCGTCGGATGCCTGGTCGAACTTCGCGAGCACCTCGTCGCCGTTCGCGAACGTCGAGAGGTCGAAGCCGCTCGGGACCTTCAGCACGAGCGCCATGTGCTCGGAGACGACGGTGATCGTGCCGGTGCCGAGCGTCAGCTTCCCTTCGATCGCGCCGCCCGGATGGTCGGCCGACACCTGGTCGACGTTCTGCTCGTCGAGGTCGTCGCTCGAGCCGACGGTCGCCGTGACGTCGACGACGGAGCCGGGCTGCGGCCCCGAGTCGCGCGCCGAGGAGACCGTGCGCGCGGCCCCGCGGCGAACCGACACGACCGCGCCGTTCGCGGAGACGACGAGACGCGTCGACGAGGACTTCAGCACGAGACCGCGGAAGTGCACGGTGTGCGCGCGCCCCACGACCGTCAGCTTGTCGGCCGCGAGCGTCCCGTTCCTGAGCTTGTGGGCCTTCAGCGAGATCCGCTGGCCGACGTGCAGGCGCGCCGCCTTCGACGAGTGGACGAGCGCGACGTTCGTGCGCGTCTGTGCGACGGCCACGAGGTGGGACGCCTTGTCCACCTTCAGGACGACCCCGGACGCGAATGCCGTCGAGGGGACGAACAGGGCGGCCGCGGCGAGGGCGAGGATTGCGACTCGTTTCATTCCTGGCTCCTTCCTGGGGGATGTCGAACGTCGAGACGGCCGCCCCGCCCCAAACCTTGCATGAGCTCTTCGGCGCGTGTATCGGCAACCGTCGGCCGCCGCTTCATCTCTAAGCTCCCCTTTGTGAGGGTCGCCGCGCTTGTCCTGCTCGCCGTCGCGCTCGCCGGTTGCGGCGGCTCCGGCTCCGGCTCCGGCGGGGGCGGCGGCTCGTCGAGCCTCGTCACCGGCCTCTCGCACGCGAAGGCGCAGGTCGAGGGGAGCAAGGTCGTCGCCGACGTCACCGTGCGCGAGGGCGGGAAGGCGGGCACGCATCTCTCGCTCCGGTGGGGCCTCGTCGACGCCGTCTCCGGCGTCCGCGCCTCGGACGAGGAGAGGCTCGCCGCGCGCTACGTGACGACCGGGTCGGTCGAGTCGCACGACGTGCGGATCAGCTTCGCCAAGCCGACGCCGACGGACTACCTCGTCCATTTCGCGCTCTACGCCCCGGACGGGTCGTACCTCGCGTCGAAGGACAGCAACGTCTTCACCGTGCGCTGAGAGCGGCTAAAGCCCGACGCCGGCGCTGCCGATCCTGCAGCGGATGCGGCGCGACGGGATCGGCGAGCGCTTCCTGAGAAACGCCCTGCCGTGGCGGTTGCTGACGCTCGCCCTCTTCGCCGCCGTCGCCGTGCAGATCCAGACGGGCTTCGGCGGCGCAGCGACGAGCACGTTCTTCAGCCAGTGGATCTACAACGCCGTCGGCGCAGCCGCGGCGGTCACGTGCCTCCTGCGCGGGCGCCGCGGCGACGACCGGCTGACCTGGGTGCTCGTGGGGCTCTCGATCCTCTCGTGGACCGCGGGCAACGTCTACTACACGATCGTCTCGCAGAACCTCCAGGTCGTCCCGTCGCCGTCGTTCGCGGACGCCGGCTTCCTCGGCATCTACCCGTTCGCGTACGCCGGCATCGGCCTGCTCGTCCGCAGACGCGTGACGAGCTTCTCGCGCAGCATCTGGCTGGACGGGATCATCGCCGGGCTCACCGTCGGGGCCTTCGCGGTCGCGGTCGTCTTCGACGCCGTGGCGGCCAAGGCGACCGGCGGCCTCGCGCCGATCGCGACGAATCTCGCGTACCCGATCGCCGACGCGCTGCTGATCGCGATCGTCGTGGGGGTGCTCGCACTCCGCTCGTGGTCGATCGACCGCAGCTGGCTGCTGATCGGCGCCGGCTTCGGCGTCTTCGCGGTCTCCGACAGCGTCTACCTCCTCCGCGTCGCCGAGGGGTCCTACGAGTACGGGAGCTGGCTGGACCTCGGCTGGCTGCTCGGCTTCGTGCTCCTCTCGAACGCCGCGTGGACACGCCCGTCGTCGGCGTCGGTGACGGCGTTCGAGGGCCGGCGCGTCTTCGTGCTGCCGTCCGCATTCTCCGTCGCGTGCATCGGCCTCGCGATCTACGACCGGTTCGGAGGCGTCAGCATCTTCGCGGCCGCCCTCGTCTGGGCCGCCCTCCTCCTCGTCGTCGTGCGGATGGCGCTCACGCTGGAGGAGCACATCGATCTCGTGACGACCTTCCGGAGCCGTTCGCTCACGGATCCGCTGACGACGCTCGGCAACCGCCGAGCGATGCTCGAGCGCCTGCAGCGGGCGCTCGACAGCGGCACGCCCCACCTGCTGCTGCTCTTCGACCTGAACGGCTTCAAGCTGTACAACGACACGTTCGGGCACCTCGCCGGCGACGCGCTGCTGCGCCGGCTCGGGCTGCGGCTGCAGAAGTCGGCGGCGGGGCGCGGCGACACGTTCAGGCTCGGCGGCGACGAGTTCTGCGTCGTGCTCGAAGGCTCGCACGAGGACCTCGAGTGGGTCTCGGCCGCGACGGGCGCCGCCCTGCGTGAGTCGACGGACGCCTTCACGATCTCGTGCGCGATCGGCCACGCCGAGCTGCCGCTCGAGGCGACCGACGCCGACACGGCGCTGCGGCTCGCGGACGACCGCATGTACGCGCGCAAGACGCCGCGCAGGCAGGGAAACCCGCGGGAGGTGCTGCTGCAGGCGGTCCGCGAGCGCGACCACAAGCTCGGCGACCACATGGGCATGGTCGCGGCGCTCGCGGCGAGGACCGCGGCGCTCGCCGGCCTGTCGCCGGCCGACGTCAACCTCGTCCGCTTCGCAGCCGAGCTGCACGACGTCGGCAAGCTCGCGATCCCGGACACGATCCTCAACAAGCCGGGGCCGCTCGACGCGCAGGAGTGGGAGCTCGTCCGCCAGCACACGCTGATCGGCCAGCGCATCATCGAAGCCGCTCCGGGCCTCGAGGCGATCGCTCGGGCGGTCCGGTCGAGCCACGAGCGGTGGGACGGCACCGGCTACCCCGACGGCCTCGCCGGCGAGGAGATCCCGGCGACCGCTCGCATCATCGCGATCTGCGACGCCTACGAGGCGATGACGGCCGACCGGCCGTACCGCTCGCGTCGGTCGCCCGCCGCCGCGATCGAGGAGCTGCGGCGGCATGCCGGGTCGCAGTTCGACCCCTCGCTCGTCGAGGCGTTCATCGCCGCCGAGGAGGACGAGGCGGCCCCGCCGCCCCACCTCCGCGCGCTCGGCGCCTGAGGGACGCGCCGGCCGGCGCCTGCCGGACGTGTGGCTAGCCCGGACCAGCCGGACGGCAATGGCGTGCCGCCTCGGCGCGCGGACGATGCGTGCACATCTCCTGGAATCCACCCTCGAGGGGGTCAGTCTTGAGGTACCTCATCGCCCGCCGGCCGATCCACGTGGCCGTCCTGACGGTCTTGCTCGTGGCGCTCGCCGGAGGCGTCGCCTACGCGACGACCGGCTCCGGCACGGGGCAGACGACGGTCATCCGCGCCTGCCGGAGCACGAGCACCGGCCTGCTGCGCGTGATCGGCGCGAAGGCGCGCTGTCTGACGGGCGAGACGCTCCTCACGTGGAACGTGCAGGGGCCGGCAGGGCCCGCCGGGCCCGCCGGGGCGACGGGGGCGACGGGCGCGACCGGGGCCACGGGGCCTGCGGGCGCCGCCGGGGCGAGGGGGAGCACCGGTGCGACCGGCGCCGCGGGGCCTGCGGGCCCTGCCGGCGCGCCGGGCGCGAACGGCGCCGACGGCCTTTCCATCGTCGCCGTGCAGCCGGCCAACCACTGCGCGACGCGCGGCTTCGACATCTACCAGACGACCACGACCGGCGACGCGCTCCTGGGCGGCCTCTGCGACGGCGCAACGGGCGCGCGGGGCGCGACGGGTGCAACGGGTGCGACGGGTGCGACCGGCCCGCAGGGGCCGACGGGGGCAACCGGACCGCAGGGCATCCAGGGCGCGCAGGGCCCCCAGGGCCTGCAGGGCCTCCAGGGCGCCGCCGGGCAGAACGGCGCCGACGGCACGTCGGTCTACGCCGTCGTCTCGGCCGTCTGCACCACCGGCGGCCTCGACGTCTACCGCAGCGCCTCGCCGGCGGACACGCTCGTCGGCTCGATC
>Ga0070741_10009061_pt1 | contig 19569 bp, 12 predicted proteins | sample Coa_R1_4_FD_66440 | JGI IMG/M metagenome (GOLD analysis project Ga0070741, IMG submission 66440) | Surface soil microbial communities from Centralia Pennsylvania, which are recovering from an underground coalmine fire - Coalmine... | ecosystem: Environmental > Terrestrial > Soil > Unclassified ...
AGCCTGAAATCTGTTCTGTACTCGCCGAAGCTGCTCTTCGCCGTGAACGGCTCCGGCATGTGCCAGACTTCGACTCCCGCAGGCAAGTGGACCGTAAACTCCGATTGCTCGATCAGCGGAGTCTCAAGCCAGAGATCCTGATTGCGGACAGGCAAACTCGCGTACAACCGGCTGAGTCCGAGGGCAGGAATAAGCTGTCCCAAATCGAGACTCGAACCACTCCAGCCAGAAGAGGCCGAAGACGCGACCCTGAGTTCAATTTCAAGCGGCTTTTCCGGATCATCCTCGTGAACGATGGACGCGGAGATCTTGCCGGCATGGGAGAAGATTCGGCTACCAATCTCCTCAAAATAGCTCTGGCGATCTTTGGATGAGAGTTCGTGCAATGTGTCGCGCATTTGTGCGCCTCTGAAGCTGCCAAAACGGATATGAATCGTACCCCGGATTCCGCCGTCTTCTTCCAATTCGAGGTTGGCTACCGCGCTCGTCTTCTGATCCGTGTCTCGTGGCACTGTGGCAATCTCCGGTTCGGCTGCACGCAATCGGCGAATCACAAGAGCGTTTTCGCCTTCGACTTCCGGCGACAGTGCGCCAGCCGCAACACCCTTAACCTGTGGATCAAGAATTAGGGAACGCTTCGCATTGGGGAGGTTTACGCGAACCAACGGATGTGTGTAGCAGCGGAAGTGCGGGCAGCCGTCGTCCGGGCCGTGCCGGCCGCGTTCTGCCGCGAACTCCAGATCAGCGTCGAAGCCCATTGCGGAGAGCAGGGCAATGAGGGTTGCCGCGCGATTTCCTTCACCCTCCGCCAGGCTGTCGGAGGCCGAAGTGATGTTGCCTTGACGCCAGCTCTCGCCATCTTCCTCAATCGACTGCTCAATGAACTGATAGGTCGACGCAATTGCGTCACGTGGATTCGCCACCCGAATGTTCGAGGCTGCCTGCTCTACTATTGGACTGACTTGTGTGGCCGCGATCAATTGATCGCGATAGCGGGTGGCGAGCGTCCTCTCTCCAGAAGCATCCATGCTTAACCACATCATTTGTGCGCCGGTCTCGAATTGAGGAGCGTGCGGCTCTGCGACGACAGCAGGCAAGTTGCTCGCTTCCCAAGTGCTGACGTGCGCGTCTCCTTCGGTGCGCGATTCGATTTGCCGCACGCCCGGCGAGAACCAAAGAAGAGGTTCATCGGAGCTTTCGCGAACGATCGTCAACCGAGAAGAGTCAGTGGGCGCATCGGAGGACGCAAAAACGAAATCAAGCAGCTCGGGCGTTGCTCGTAGATCAGCAGCGCGGAAATGTTGAACGTAAGCAAGCTCAACTGCGTCGCCTTCCGCGAGGGAAGGCATGGAGACGGTACTTTTGCGATCGGCTAATTCCGGCCGAACAGAATGGCCGTCGCGCTTGATCGTACGCAACTCAATCAAGTCCGCCCCGCGCGGAACATCAACTTCCCCTGCTTGTTCGATTCCTTTCTTATCGAACACCTGTACGAGATTATGCTGGTATATCCAGGCAGAACCTGACGCTTCGAGCCTGACTACACGATCGTTGATCAGGACCTTGCTATCGGAATTGGTGCTGATGCTCTGGACCAAGAACGAAGCGGGTTCTCGGGCATAGGGACGGTAGAACTCTTCGGCAGAGGCGTAAGTCGAAGGAGAATCCAGAATTCTTTCCGGATTTTCTGCAATTGCCGCCGCTCGCTCCCAGTTTGGAGCTAACTGCCGCAGAATCACCGCATATTTTCGGGCCGCGCCTTCATTTTCGGATAGCACTGCTTCTCGAACGGCGAGCTCGAGGGCGCGCCGGTCGTCCGCGTGCGCCTGGAGGTATTTTTCGAGGCTTAGCAGTGCGCGGCCATGATCATTTTGCTCGCTTAATTCCGACCAGTACCCGCTGGGCTTTGGCGAGCACACGGCGAGTCTGGATTGGTAGATCACTCCTTTACTGTCGTTCCGATGCAGCTTCGCCAGTTCCGAATATGTCGAACAGGCTGGATGCGAATGCAGAAGCTGCCTCAAAGCAGCTGATCGCTCCTGCTTCCAGTTGAACTGGACCGACATTTTGTATTTCAGTTCCTGTGCGGGCCAATAATTCGGAGCTGCGTCCAAGACCTTGGCGAGATAACTCGCCGCTTCTTCGAAGCGCTCTTCAGCAAGCGCTTGGCGGGCGATTTGGAGCTTCGCAAACGCGTTGCTTGAATCCACTGTCGAAGCTTTCAATAAAGAGTCGCGTGCCTTGGTTGACTGCTGAAGGTCGGCCTGCGCCTCGGCCCGGAGTGTTAGTTCGACGGAGGTCGAATCATCTGCGAATGCGAGCGCCGGCCCCAGGTCGCCGTCGAGCAGAGCGTTGGCCGCTTTAACATAGCTATCAGTTTTCGCGGACTGCACGGATTCCTTCGCTGCTGTCGTCCCATGCTGGAGCCATACCCGAATCGGGAAGGCCGCTGGGTGAAGCTTCAACAGGATCCGGTGTGTTCCGGCGGAGAGGGTTATCTCAATGTTCGCGACCTTCGTCTGAACGTGAAACCGGCTGTCGTGAAGCAGCAGACTTTTGCCGTCGAGTTGAAGTTCGTACGTGCCCTCGCCTTCGATTGTGATCGTGTACTTGCGTTCGATCGAGGAATGAAAACTCGCCGCAGCGTAATAAACGCCATTTTGAGAAAAGTAATTTGGCAATTCCAACTCGCCGGTGGGCGAGGTGATTTGTTCGCGAATCAGCTTTCCATATGCAGGTGCAGCGAGTTCATCGTGCTCGGGAGGCCATGGTCGATCGAAATCCGCATTTGCGAATTCCCCAAATGGGCCGGCAATCTGCCATTTGGCAATGCGATGGAGCAAGCGTGCCTTGCGAGGTAGAGGCACTCCATCGCCATGAGCGGTGAGGAGCGCGCTTGTGATCTCCCGGGAATATCGGCTGTTTTCGCGCAGCAATGCGCAGAGTTGCGGAATGGCCCTGCGAAACACAGGCGTGTTTGCCGCGAGTTCCTGAATGCGTCCTGCTGCAAGCTGCGCGCGCGGATCATCGCTGTGAATTTTCTCTAAGAGGAGCAGCGCGCTGCGCATCTGCTCGTCCGTACGAAGCTGAAGACGCGCCGCTTCCATCTCCGCGAACAGAGCGGCCAGATCGGAAGGATTGCGGCGTAGCTCTATTTTGCTTTGTTGCAGCGCGGCCGAAGAATTGGAGCTCGCAAACAGCAGATCGGTCGAAGATCGGGTCTTCTCCGCAGTTTGGGTCCACGCGCTACATGACGCGAGAAGCAAGATGACGAGGCTTCGCCTCACGGCAAGTCAACCTCGACATTGCGATGGAAGTGTTTCTCCAGGTCGGCGGCAAAAGCGCGAAAAGCAGGGAAGCGCGACGCGGCAATGCGCGTTTGGAGGAACTTCACGGTACTGAGAATGACAATCTCGCTGCCATCGACACGGTAATGAAGTTCCGCATTGCCGAACTGAGTCGAGAGCGTTTGATCCGCTGGAAGCGACGAAATCTTCGCGCCTGTTGGAAGCTGAATGTGAATCTCTTCTTCAGTAGTCCAGGGAGCTTCGAGAACCAGGTCCTGAGTTCGCGTAATGCTGGGCGCCAGCGCCGCAACATAGTTGCGCTCCATCCACGAAGAGGGAAGTGAGGCGGAGTGGTGGCCGCGGTAAACCGAAAGATCTCCGCTGAAGCTTAGAGATACTGCTTCACTCGACCCGATTGGAGCCTCAACATCGTGAATCTCAACCGCGGGTAGAACCTGCGCTAAGCGATCTCGAACGTACCCTAGTTTTGCTTCACGAACTTCCAACTGGCGACGTACTTCGGGGGCATCCTCGCCGCGCACATACGTCGCACCGGAGAAATGAATCGTGCCATCTGCATCGAGTCGCGCGTTAATGGTTCGCCGCGAATAATTGTCATCGGCGGTGGAGCGCGGAGTATGCCGCAGCACGGCATGGCCATCGAGATCAACGGTAAGCGCCATGGCGCCTTGATCGGCGACCGGCAATTCACGTAGTTGCGCAAATTCCGCAGTGCCATCCAGCCAGAGGTCAAATTCAGGAACATAGACAATGGCGTGATCGAAGACTGCCGCTGACGCCGGCTGCGGCATGATGTCGCCGAGTCGCTGTGTACGCACGAGCGCAATCTGGGCATCGATGCCGGCAGCGCGCAGGAGAGCCACCATCAAGCTGGCTTTATCTTTGCAGTCACCGAATCGGCGAGCGTAGGTTTGCGACACCGGATACGGCTTGAATCCGTACACGCCGAATTCCTGCGCCACATAACGCGTGTTCTTCAGCACAAGATCGTCGATTTCCGCGACGCGGTCGAGCCTGTTTGGATGACGCGCAACTAGATCCGAAACGAGATTCTCCAGTTCCGGGCTCAGCTCGAACTGCGGTTTCACCAATTGCGCGTACCACTCCCCCAATTCTTCCCAATTCTGGAAGTTGGAAACGTGAACGTATGCGCCTTGCTCGCTCCAGGATGGTGATCGGGGCTCTCGTATCAGAGCCGGGACTCCGTGCCGTTCCCAAAGAAAGGTGATCTCACCGGCGTCTTTGCGGACCTGCGGTGCTCCGAGCAGATGCTCAGCGCTGCTCAACCGCAGCTCCGCAGGCGCGCGCACGATATAGCGCTGGAGCGTGCAGGGAAGAGCTCCACCAAACGGGACTAACTCTGCGAAGTACTTTCCGTAGGGATTCTCATGCGAGCTCGGAGTCAACGTGTATTCGAGCTCGATCACGTCGCCGACGCCGAGATCGCGAAAACGCAGTTGCCGCGTGCGGAGGTCGTAATAGGCGGCGACAGAGGTATCGCCGACTGTCGTGTCGCCGTAGTCCTCTGCGTCAGCCGTGCTCCCATTCAAGCGATACACACGCGCGCGTTTGATGTCGAGTTCCTGTATCTGCGGCGAATACTGAATCGATCGCGTGCGATAGCTCTCGACATCGGCTTGTGATGACAGGGCGATCAGCAATTGGGTGTGCTGTATGGCTTGATAATCCGGCCGGACTTGGTCGACACGCACGCTGGCCAGAACACGCGATTCAGCGCGCTTCGATGCCGGTAAAGCGCGCCAGTTCTCGATTACCTTCGCAGCCTCCACGAAGTAACGGGCGGTTCGCGGTGGCTGCTCTTTGCCATGATGCAGGATGCGGCGGAGATGCTCGGATTCCGAATCGGGAATCGCTCCTGTTTCAAGGTCAGCTTCAGTAGCATCTTCTTGTGTTTCAGAGCCAGAAGCCAACTCGTCTGCCGCTTGTGTAGTCAGGGGAAAGTTTGATTGAACCGAGGGTTCGATCTCATTGAAGGCTGGGCCTCCATGGTTGGCAAGCGCGCGGGCCTCTTTCGTGAATCCCAACTGCGCATAATTCTCTGCGAGTATTTGGGAGGCAGCTCGCGACAACGGCTGCGTCCTGAGTGCCTTCATTCTTTCTAGAGCAGCGCTGCCGTAACCCTGATTGATGTCGAGCCTTGAGAGTCCCGCAGCGAGCAGCGGCTCGGAGCTGCGCTTAAGTGCATCTGTGAGGAGTAAGCGCGCCAACGTGAGTTGGCCTCGTGCGGAGTATTGACTGGACAGGTCAGCGATGGCAGGAACGTAAGTTCTATCGAGCTCAAGAGCGCGGCGTTCCGCTTCTATGCGCTTCTCGTCGTCTTTCGTTGCGCGGGCTGCAAACTGCCATGACTCAGCGGTCTGAATCAGCTCGGCCATCCGAGCGGCGTCTTCAAAGCTCAGCCACGCGTGATGAAGTTTGATGTATTCAAGCGCGCTGAGAAGATCGGAATCGTGAGCCTGCATTGAGGTGAGGTTCGATTCAAGTAGCGCTTTAGCCCGCGCATCGGAAGATGCAGAAATAACACTTCTTTGCTCCGCAGATTGAAGATCTTTGGCTTCCTCTCGTGCTGCCGTTTGTGCCTGTGTATCGGAGGCAATTTCTCGAAGCAGAGCACTGATCTGGTTCGCATCAGTTACGTGGTCGCGAAGATCAGAAATTTCTTCAAGAAGCCCAACGGCCAGGATCGCGGTCCGCGTGTCGGCAGAATGGATGTTCTGGTGCAGCAGGCGTATCTTCTGGTCGAGCTGTTTATCAAACCAGGACTGTGTAGGAGTGGAATCGGCGGCTAACGCGACGCAAGCCGCGACAAACGGGAGGGCGCACAGGAATACCGGCCGTAACTTGCGCAGAGTAGCCATTGTCCCATTACGGCTTAACTCCGGGCCGTGCGCTATTGCCTAAAACGGAACTCCCCGGAAGTCGTTTAACTCTCCGGGGAGGCCGTTACCACTTGAGTTCGCGTCCTGACAGGCATCGTTTCCCCCAGGATTTTCGTTGCCTGACCTGTCCGCGAACTCAATTGATCGGGGTTAAGGTAGGGTGAGTATCGCGTGCGAGCCGTTTTTTACCAATGGAAAGAAACACCTAAGTAGCTGCCTAATAAGACCTTACGAGACACGAGGGGCTTAGCACTTTAGTTTGATTTGCCGCAATCAGGCGGGCCGGGTGTGGGAGATTCCAAGATGGCCGGCAGAATCTGGGAAAACCGCAGCCGCCAACGCAAGCGACTGCCCCATCGGCTACCGCCGACGGTTCTGCTTTGGCGCAGCACGGCGCCTGTTGTTTGGCGCAGCTGCTTACATCCATCGGGACTGGTAAATACATCTCAGATGTTCGATAAACCGATGATGCTTCTGCGTATTTGCGGACTACTGGCTCTGAGTTTCTGGGCCATGATCGGCGCTGCGCAGAATTCGACCAACTTTACCTCGATCCCACTGTCATCTTCCAGTTCCCAGGTGCACTGGTTGGTGGGCAGTGAGCGCCATCTGCAGCCGACATCGATCGGGGCGCTGTTCTTGGACTCTGCTTTTGCTCATGGATACCGCCATGGCTACGATCAAGGCTTCCACTTGGCCGATCTCGACATCCACATGGGGCGCGCAGCCCATCGGATGACTAAGCACGAGCTTCGCGAGGTCGGACACGAATACAACAACTCGTTTGGAAGCAAAGCTCGCTTTCAGCAGGGATACGAGGCCGGTCTCTCAGCGGGATACACCGATGGCTTCGCCGGTCGTGAATACCAAGCCAGCGAACGCGCCAAGCTCGCAGCTTCAGGACTCGCAGATGCCTTGCCGCCTAGTCGCAGGGAATATTTCGATGAAGGCTTCGCGGGCGGATATGCGAGCGCCCACGTCCAAAGCGTTCCCGCGAAAGGAATGAAGATCGACTATCTCGAGCAGTACTGCCAGGACAAATTGCTGGGCAGCCATCCGCTCGAATATTGCTCCGGATTCGGCCGCGGATTTATTTTCGGCTCATCGGTTCAAAGTGGGACCGAGAGTACCGCGACCGCCCTGTCGTCCCGCTGATCGGCGCTTTTCTGCAAAACCGGGGCTGTTGACCCTTTCAGTACATGTCCTTTAGGTCATTGCACTGATAGTGCTTTCGTGCGAAATCAAGGTATGCTAACCGCCAGTGCCGTTGTGACTAAAGACATGAAAGCCGCCCCCGCTAAGAAGCCAGTGATTCACATCGCTGTGGTTGACAGCGATCCTCTCCGCTTTATTGGGCTCCGTTCCCTTTTTGACGAAGAGCCCGATTTGGAACTGACCGCCGCCACGCTCGAAGAACTTCCCAAGCTGCAGAACGTGGATCTGATCCTGCTCGGCAATCGCGGCAGCGGCACCTCCAGCGTCTTCGACGTAATGGCCAGTCTCAAAGCCGCACGTCCTGACCTGCGCATCATTGTTACGGGTACCGGGGCAGATGATGAGTCGATTCTGAAGGCTCTGGCTGCCGGAGCGAAAGGCTACGTTGACGAGGGAGCGAGTCCGTCGGAGTTTGTCCAAGCCATCCGTATCGTGAACCAGGGATCCGTGTGGGCTCCACGTCGCGTGATGTCGATCTTCATCGATCGCGTCACGTCGTCGCCCGGCAAAATCTTTCCCGCAGGACGCGTAGAGTTCACCGAGCGCGAGAAGGAAGTTCTAGCTCTGCTCGTCGCCGGTCGCTCCAACCGCGAGATCGGCCAGGCGCTGACGATCGAAGAGCGGACGGTAAAAGCGCACGTAGCCAAGCTCATGCGCAAAGTCGGCGTACAGAACCGAATCGCGCTCTCTGTTCATGCCATCACGCATTCGCTGGTCGGCGGCGAAGAAGAACCGCAGTAGCAGCTTTCTGGGCCACAGTATGCGAACTGTGGCCCATCTCATCGATCCAAATTGCGGGACTTTAGTCGATGGAGACTACCGCACGCGACGCTCTGCTGACCAGAAATCATCCTTTCTTTTGGAACTACGCAGAGTCAGAACCGGCTGCAGAAGAAAAATCATTAGGACGATAGTCACGAGCAGTACTGGATAACCAATCCAGTATCCGGCCGCCGGAACTGTGGCCGTCGTTAATTTCATCGACCACACTTGTCTCGCGAGCAGAAGTTTTGCTGCTGTGCCCAACGCCAGAAAGATGCCAATGCTTGCGAGCCGTCGAAAAGCGCGAAGTCGATCTCTGAGCAGGAGGAACTGCGCCTTGCTCACGGTGTGAGAAACAAGGAAAGAGAAGAAGACGCCGGCGAGCCACAAGCTCGCAATGTTTATTGAGGCTATGCCCAGCAGGACTAACCCCTCCTGAACTGTTTTACGAAATCCGAATGGCGGGCCAAAGACAACTTCTTGAATAAAAAAAAGATTGCCGGTCAGGGCACCGAAAGCCGCCGCAAAGGCGGGCGATTTTGAGATAAGCCCAAGGTCGGATTTGAAATTCGAGAGAAACCGTGAAGTGTGTGTCGCGAACACGCTCACCAACAGGTCGTAAACACTTGCACAGTACAATCCGGCTAACGCAAGCGCTCCCTTGCGGGATGCATCCGCGCAACTTTCTTCAAACACGCTCGCCATCTCCGCTGCATATCGACGACGGAATTCCATTGGATAAGCAAAGACGAGGATCTGGTAAAAGTGGTTCGTGATTCTTAGCCAGCGATCCATGACGATTTCCTCTAGGTTGGCAGCTTGCGAAGCACCCGCTTCGATTTTGCCAGCGCCACCACTTCAGAGAGCCGGCGAGCTTCGGCGCTGAGCACGCGTCGACCGACGGACGTCATTCGGTAATAACGGCGGCGCTGGTCTTCGTTCGCGGCAGGATACCGGTCCGATTCGACGATAAGACCTTTCTGCAACAGCTCCTGAACCGACCGGTAGAGCGTCCCCGGGCCGAGCCGGATCACGCCCTGAGTCGATGCCCTCACCTCTTGCATGATTGCATATCCGTGACGTTCTTCATCAGCAATGGCAAGGAGGATGTGAAACTCTGCGTTTGAGAGCGGCAAGAACTTTTCCGGGTTGCCGTCTGTCTTGAGCGTTGATCGAGACATGAAGCCTCAGTCCTCTATCCATTGTGGATATAGACCATCTCCGCACGACTAGTCAAGAGCGAGGTTAGTCATCGGGATGTTGACATATATATCCAGTGTGGATATAGTATCATTTTTTTCAAAGCCCGCAATGTCGGCTCGGTGAAAGAAAATGCCGGTGATCGCGAAAGATGAAACTGCAGAAAAGGGAAGTTCTGCTCTCAAGATCGGTCCCTGGGTCCTGCGAATGGCAGTAGCATTCATATTCGTATCCTCTGGGCTCGAAAAATTCGGCTTTGGCCCAGGACAGGAATGGATTCGCATCTTTGCTAAGATCGGGCTTGGAGACTGGTTCCGATACTTCACGGGCGTCCTGGAGATCGCCGGTGGACTGCTTCTCGTAATGCCGTTTGCGACCAAGATTGGCGCCGCACTACTGGTTTTGTGCATGGCCGGCGCAATCGTCTGTCATCTGTTCATTCTCGGTGATCCCTTTTCCAGCATCATCAACATCGGACTCATTCTTGCCATTCTCGCAGCAGCGCTTCAGCCGAGAGGGGATGCCGAAGAGATAACGCGGCTTCAATTGCGCTGACTGCGTTGGATGTATTCAGTAGGAAGCCCCGCAACTACGCATGGGCAAGGGTCGCAAACATCGTTCTTCAATCGGCAGTCGATTCTAGATGGGAGCTTGGACATTTATGCGCAAGCTCCCACCGGAGAACCTCTTTTGTGGTTAGTCGGAGATCTTAGTTGGTAGCTCTCCTGCTAGCCGCGAGGAGATCGAAGCGGTCAAGGTTCATGACTTTGGTCCATGCTGCGATGAAGTCGTGCACAAACTTTTCCTTGGCGTCCTCACATGCATAGACTTCCGCGATTGCACGAAGCTGTGAGCTAGAACCGAAGAGCAGATCGACGCGGGTGGCGGTCCATTTGAGTTCGCCGGTGGCACGATCGCGTCCTTCATAAGCGCCGCCATTGCCGTTCGTTCCGGGCTGCCACTTCGTATTCATGTCGAGCAAGTTGAGGAAGAAATCGTTCGTCAGCGTCTCCGGGTGCGTGGTGAAGACGCCATGCTTCGAGTGTCCGAAGTTCGTGTTCAACATGCGCAGGCCGCCGATTAACACCGTCATCTCCGGCGCAGTTAGAGTGAGTAACTGCGCTCGATCGAGTAACAGCTCCTCAGTGGACCTTTGCTCTCCCCTGCGACGGTAGTTGCGGAACGCATCCGCCGCCGGCTCCAGGACAGCGAAGGAATGTGCGTCGGTCTGCTCTTGCGAAGCATCGGTGCGGCCCGGCGAAAAGGGAACTGTGACGTTGTGGCCCGCCTTCTTCGCTGCTTCCTCGATGGCTGCATTGCCGCCGAGAACGATCAGATCCGCCAGCGAGACTGCCTTTCCCCGGCTCCCATTCGTTTGCGAGCTGTTGAATTCCTTCTGGATGGCTTCGAGCTTCTGCAGCACTTTCCCAAGTTGGGCCGGTTGATTTACTTCCCAATCTTTCTGCGGCGCCAGCCGAATGCGGGCTCCGTTCGCACCACCGCGCTTGTCGGATCCGCGGAACGTGGAAGCTGACGCCCACGCTGTCGTGACCAGTTCCGAAATGGAAAGGCCGGATGCGAGAATCTTCGCTTTCAGTGCCGCGGCATTTTTGTCGTCGATGAGTTTGTGATCCACTTTGGGAAGGGGATCCTGCCACAGCTGGGGTTCGTTGGGAACAAGCGGGCCCAGATAGCGCGAGATCGGACCCATGTCGCGATGCGTGAGCTTGAACCACGCTTTTGCGAAGGCATCGGCGAACTCGTCAGGATGATCGAGGAAGCGCTTCGCGATGGGCCCGTAGATCGGATCCATTCTCAGAGCGAGGTCGGTAGTGAGCATGAATGGCGCGTGCCGCTTCGATGGATCATGCGCGTCCGGAACCGTGCCTGCTCCGGCTCCGTTTTTCGGAGTCCACTGATGTGCACCCGCCGGGCTCTTGGTGAGTTCCCATTCGAAGCCGAAGAGGTTTTGCAGATAGTTGTTGCTCCACTTCGTCGGTGTCTGGGTCCATGCGCCTTCCAGGCCACTGGTAATCGTGTGCGCGCCCCTGCCGCTGCCAAATTTATTGTTCCAGCCGAGACCTTGTTCCTCGACATCGGCTCCTTCAGGTTCGGGTCCGACATACTGCGGCGGTGGCGCAGCGCCGTGAGTCTTGCCGAAAGTGTGGCCACCTGCGATCAGGGCAACGGTTTCCTCGTCGTCCATCGCCATGCGGCTGAATGTCTCTCGGATGTCGCGCGCCGCAGCGATGGGATCAGGTTTTCCATTGGGACCTTCTGGATTCACATAGATCAAACCCATCTGAACCGCCCCGAGAGGACTCGCCAGCTCGCGATCACCGCTGTATCTTTCATCGGCCAGCCACTTGCCCTCAGGACCCCAGTAGATGTCCTCTTCGGGCTCCCACATATCCGGACGCCCGCCACCGAAGCCGAAGGTCTTGAATCCCATCGATTCCAGCGCGACGTTGCCGGCGAGGATCATGAGATCAGCCCATGAAATCTTGCGGCCATACTTCTGCTTGATCGGCCACAAGAGCCGACGCGCCTTGTCCAGATTCGCATTGTCCGGCCAGCTGTTGAGAGGAGCGAATCGCTGCGCGCCTGAGCCCGCGCCACCACGTCCGTCACCGATGCGGTAAGTACCCGCGCTGTGCCACGCCATACGAATAAAGAATGGACCGTAGTGACCGTAATCCGCCGGCCACCAGTCTTGCGAAGTAGTCATCAACGCATGGAGATCCTTGATTACGGCCTGCAAATCGAGAGTCTTGAACTCTTCCGCGTAATTGAACTCCTTGCCCATGGGGTCAGATAGAGGCGAGTTCTGGTGCAGGGATTTCAAACTAAGTTGATTCGGCCACCAGTCTGCATTCGTGTGGGCGCGACGAGTGCCATGCGCGACGGGGCACCTGGCTTCAGTAGTAGTGGTTTGATCGAGGGTTCGGGTACCAGCCCCGGCTGCGACGGCGAGTTCTTTTTCCATGTCTCTGATCTTGCGGTAGGCAGAGCTATAGGTGAAATATCTGTTTCCTATGACTTCGATAGGATTTGCATATAGCTCAGGCGAAGGCTACGGGCTCAGGCGAGACCATACGATGCGATCTCGGCTCACGGCGCTTCGGACCGGAGTCGCTGTTACACTCGCATCAGGAAGATGGCCGTTGGGCAAAGCGGGAATCCACTCGACCTGCGGTCATGGCTGACTCAGATGTGCAGTGGCCGATTCCACGTTCAATTGCGGTGCCTTCCTCATAGTCGTTCCATGTTTCGATCAATAAAAAGGGGATAGGGTGCTCTGGACTGGCGTTGCGGTGAAATTCGGTGAGAGTATCTTGAAATGTCTTTCCACAGCGACTATCGATCTTTCTGTGTGTTCCCCAGTGCGCCTTCGAGTCGTCGAATCCGGCCCACGCACCTGTAACGACGATCTTGTTGGGGTAATCACGCTTCATAGTCTTATAGAAGCGATCTAAGTACTCCTTTCCCCAATTCCTTCCATCCGGCGACCAGCCCTCTTTGCCGGTATCCACCCAAGCATAAAACCCATCGAAAGCTTGTGGATCCCTGGCGCTGTCGAAACGCATGATAAGTACTGGTGGAAGTTCCCACTGTTCCACATGTCGACGGATGATGTTCCAATCGGTACGAGTGCTGTTGGGCCAAATGAAAATGACGGGATGTCCGTTGTAGAGCAGGTAGGCGCGCCGGTTCGTGGCCTTTGGTCCGATGTACTTGTCATACGCGTAATCTAAAGCGACGATCGCTTGCTGTGTCGAATCCTCGGGCTCGCCCTTAGGCTCGTCATACATCAGAGCGACCCTAAAGTCTGTATTGGCTGCAGTTTCCTGTAATAAAGAATAGTTATTATCAAAGTCTTTCCTGTTATTGCCGTACCAATCGACAACGAAGGCGTCGATTCCGAACTCCTTCGCTTTCATTATCTGCTTCTGCATTACCGTAACATCGCTGGAGGAGTAACCCACATTGATATGCTCCGGCGAGCCAAACCACGGCTGATAAACTGCCAGTACAGTCGTGGTTTGTTCTGCATTCGAAATACTTTGGCGAATTGCCTTGTGAATACTGTACCCGTCACAGCCGCCGAGTACGAGAATCGTTGTCGCGATTACGAGTGGATAGAGAGGCCGCAAACCAGAACTCCACATGTCAGTAAGCCACGAAGGCCAAATCCTCACTCATGATTGAGTGATAGATGTTGCTAACTCGCGTACTCAACTGCATCAACGCCGGAGCCGTAGAAGGAGGCAGCTGTCCTTAACAGGCCATGAGTTAGTGTCATTGGGAAGGCGTCAGGTCGGCCAATGCTTGAATAGACAAATCCGGCCTTCGCCATATTGTCGGGAGAGTAAAGATTGCGTCCGTCGATAATGACAGGGAAGCGAAGTTCTTTCTTCAGACGATCCAAGTTTAATTCTGTGAATTGCTCCCAATCAGTCAGAATTAATAAGGCATCGGCACTATGGGCCGCATCGTAAGCGTCCTCTGCGAAGCGAATCGTCCCGCGCAGCACTGCTTTGGCGCGCTCCATTGCTGCTGGGTCGTACGCCGCGATGGTGCAGCCTTCCCGCAACAGTGACTGAACGATGTTGATTGCAGGGGACTCGCGGATGTCGTCTGTTCCGCCCTTGAACGCCAGACCGAGAACAGCGAGGCGCTTGCCCTTCAGATTCCACAAAGCCCTTCGCACCTTTCGTAAGAAACCCTTACGCTGACTCTCATTGATGTTGCGGACTTCCTCAAGCAGACGGAAGTCATATCCGCTTTCAGCCGCAACAGCCTGAAAGGCGGAGATGTCTTTCGGGAAGCACGAGCCGCCATAGCCGATTCCAGGGCGCAAAAAGCGCTTGCCAATGCGCGAGTCGCTGCCAATGCCCTGCACTACTTGCTCAATATCTGCCCCAACGTGCTCGCAAACGTTAGCCACTGCATTCACAAACGAGATCTTCATCGCAAGAAACGCATTCGAGGCATGCTTGATCAGTTCTGCGCTCTTCGCACTCGTTGCAATCAATTGTGGCGAGGCCTTGCCGTTCACAGACCGCAACCGGGCCGTGGGGCTTTCATAATATCTTCCGGACGTAAGAGGGAAATAGATCTCTTGAAGCACTTTTTGGGCGCGCGGCGAATCAGCGCCGATAACGATGCGATCGGGGAACAGGAAATCTCTGACAGCAGTCCCCTCCCGCAGGAATTCCGGATTTGAAGCAACATCGAAGAGCTCATGAGGAGCACCGTTTAAGACCATCACACGACGTACCCATTCGTTCGTGTAAACCGGCACGGTGCTCTTCTCCACGATGACTTTGTATTCATCGATAGCACCCGCGATGCCGCAGGCCACCTGCTCGACGTAGGAAAGATCAGCATTCCCGTCCTCTGTTGGGGGAGTGCCGACGGCAATAAAAATCGCTTTGGAGGCGGAAACCGCCGCAGGGAGATCATCAGTGAACGAAAGGCGCGTTCCCGAGTGAGTAGTAATCAGCTCGGGAAGCGAGTTCTCGTGGATAGGAACGCAACCGTTCTTGAGCTCGGCAAGCTTAGCGAAATCGTTATCGACGAGGATGACATCGTGTCCAATTTCGGCAAAACAGGCTCCCGCAACCAGTCCCACATATCCAGACCCTACTACCGTTATGCGCATTTATTGACCTGTGAAGTTGTGTTTAATCGCATCCAGCAGCCGCTCTGCCTAATGTTGATGCTTTGGCAAACATCCTGTGTTGCCACCGTTTGCTTCAGGCCAGGTATTTCCGAACTTCTAAGGCTGAACACCGCTGGTGGCACCGTCGTTGAGACGGAGCTCAAGGACTCCAGCCAAGCCCTCACGCGGACACTGTCGCGAATGTAGATATCGTCGGTGGTTCGAGCTGTGATTCTGGCCGCTTTACCCGACACGGCCTCCAGCGCGGAGCGATGAGTCGGACTTCTTGGTTCCCATATTGGAACGTTAAGCACGGACTCTAGGCTGCAGCGGGAGTCGTAACAACGCTCGCACCCGGAGCAGCAGCGCTCGGCTGTGATGCCGCTGCTTCGGGCATAAGGGATTTCGGGACAGCCATTGGCGCGTATTCGCGCACAAGATAAGGCATCTCGACTGATGAGCTACGCCAAATGTTGTTGATTACGAAAAGAGGCCGTGCGCGAACTTCGTCATAGATTCTGCCAACGTATTCCCCGACGAAGCCAGTACAGGCGAGTTGGAGACCGGCCACAAACATGAAGACCGTCAAGACGATTGCATACTCAAACCAACGTTGCGTTCGCATGCTGGATGAGAAGCACGCGATTAGCAGGGCAGCGCCAGCACCGCTGGCAAGCGCAAGCAGGAGAGCTCCACCTACCAACGCTAGCTGCAGAGGCTTATAGCTGAAGCTGTAAATGGCATCGAAAGCGTACCGAAATAGTTTCTTCCATGTGTATTTAGCAACTCCAGCATGTCGAGCTAGGCGATCGTAATAGATGGTCTCAGTCCGGAAGCCCACAAAAGTCTTCAATCCGGGCAGATAACGATTGCGCTCCGGCATGGAAAGGATTTGGTCAGCCACCTTGCGGTCAATCAGGCCGAAAATGCCTGAGTTCATCGGGATCGGGCAATCCGCGAGTTTACCAAGTAGCTTGTAGAACAGCGGATACAAGAATTGTTTAATTCCAGTTTCTCGTCGCGATCTTCGTTCGGCGAGTACAACCTGTGCGCCCGCGTACCAGCGCTCGATCATGCGAGGGATGACTGAGGGATGGTCTTGCAAGTCTCCGTCCATCGTAACGATGGCATCACCTCTGGCCACCTGCAGACCGGCCGACAGCGCTCCCTGGTGCCCCCAATTGCGGGAAAGTTCTACGATCACGACATGAGGATCCAGAGTTTGCTGTTGCCGCAACAAAAACAGGGAGTTATCTTCGCTGCCGTCATTCACATATACGACTTCCCACTCTTGGCCGATGGAATTCATGGCCTCCTGCATGGCCTGGTGAAGCGCAACAATGGTCTCTTGCTCGTTGTAGATAGGAACGACAACAGAGATCATGAAATCCCTTCCTCCCAATTGTTCCTGTAAGCGCGCAGGATTCGAGCTACCTGTATTCTTACCACGTGTCCCACCGCTTGCGCGGTCCAGCAGCACAGACGATGATGTTGTGGATGCCGGAGGAACTCGCGAATGTTGCCATATCAGTAATCACTAGCCCTATAAATTTGTTACCAATTTGCAACGTTTTCGCGGCTAATGTGGCAACTGAGGCGTCGCGAGAGTGGATATTAGTTGAGTCAAAATCAGGGGCTGACAAGATCAGGAAAGCGGAGCTTCCTGCAACACGCGCACCACCCAGCGATCTTGGGCAGGTGTCATCAGAACCAAATATCGCATGCCCATTGTCTGGGTGTGAATTACCCGGGTTGAACGCAGGACCTTCATCTCGAGCTGCACGTTGTCATACAAAAGAAGCGCGGCGCCGTCGGACGGATAAAAGACTGCCTGCAGCTTGTGGGAGATGTCTGTGTAACGGATCTGAATGCCGGCCCGCGACTCGTCATCGACCAATCGCTGGAACTTGTCACGGGCGACCCCGACCCAATATTGGTCAAGCAGTTTTGGATTCCCCTCTTCAAGAGCGGTGGATAAAACTTGCCATGCCTTCACATAATCTCTAGGGATCGACTGCTGTAAGGTGGGCTCCATTTGTCGCGGCCCTGCACCGATTATCGAGAGCTCCACACTGGGCGCACCAGCAGCAGGAGCCCCGGCGCAAATGATGCCTAGCAGGAGAAGAACTCTTGTGCGCGCCGCCTGGCGAAAACAAATCACGGTGTGGTCCTCAATCGAATTTCTTTTCCCAGCGCTACCCCAGAAGCGGCTGAGATTCGAACCTCGCCTCTAGCCGGTAAGTCGACCTGCGCGATTCCTTTTTTCACACTCGCGTCGACCGTGGTGCGGCCTTGCTTATCCCATCCTGTAAATGTAACTACTGTGCCATCAGGAACGAGGTTGCCTGAACAGTCTCTTACGGGGGCAGTCTGGACCCTGACTCTCCCGCTGTTGAGCGTTTCGGCGTGGATTTGCAATGTGCACGGCTCATCGGCGACGACTCTCACGATGCGAGCGGTTCGCACCCCGCCGGTGGCCGCCTCAAACCTGAGCAGTCCTTCCTTCGCGGGAGAATCGAGAGTGACAGAGGCAACACCGCTGCGGCTCGATACTTGGCGCTCAATCGTTCCTGCTTGAGGTCCTGACAGCTTGAAATCTACGACCAAAGCTTGCGAGATTAGGTTGTCATAGCTATCGAATGCATACACGGCTCCTGTGATGCTGGCTGTCTGGGCAACAGGAGCGCGCGACGGATGTGTGACAAAGCTCAAATGGGCAGGCGGGCCGGGCGAGACGAAAAACTTTTTCGCGATTTCTCCATCGCCGCTTGTGAGTATTAACGTGTACTGACCTGCATCGGCGAGGTCATCGCCGGCGAGCTCGAAGGTTCTCCCCAGAACGATCGATTTGGAGAGGAGATGGCTCGGCGCAATCAGGACAGCGGTGCCTTCGCCCGTTCCAGAGGTCTCGATGGAGATCTTACCGCCGGCAACGGCCCCTTGAGGAACAATCATATCTGCCGCAAAGCCCCAGTTCGCCGTGACGGCAATGCACACGAGAACGACGGTTCTTATTTTTCTCATTGGAACCGCCTGCTGATGAAGTAGTTTGCAATGATGCGATAGTTGGAAATATCTCTAGGCGCATCACTTCGCAGTGGGACGCTGACGGGCATTGGAACCTGCGGCAGCAAAGCGTGTGGGACGTATGCGTCGCTTACCCAAAATAGCTTTCCGTTGTCATCGTAGGTAGTGAGTATTAGATGTGGCACGTTGATAATGCGGCCACCTTCGTTCACGAGATCCGCCGTTAGCACAGGTTGTCCGGTCGAGTTGGTCGTGATCCGCTGATTCGTCACTCCAATCGTCGGGTCTGCGCTGGTAGAGATCAGCAACGAGCCAGTCCGCATGCGAATGTTTTTCACTTGCCGCAAAGAAACTCCAGGAAAGTCGATGCGGAATGGTGAGACCGCTTTGGGAAGGAGGACATGATTGATCTTGTCGAAACTGCTCTCCTCACCAAGAAGCTTGTTGTTGTCCCCGAACAGCTTTGCCTCCACTGAGACGAAGGACGGAACAGTATCTTCGTTTTCGATTTCGCCCATCACCACCGCAGACCCCTCATACTCGGCGGTGTTCATGGCAATCACGCGCACGCGCGGTGCATCGACCTCCTGCGTGCCCCAATCATCCCGGGGACCTCGACGAATCACCTCCCATTGCAAGTTGGTAATCGGGATCACTTGTGGCGGTGCGCTCTTAGGCTCGTTTGGCTGCCACTCAACGCGCCAATGACCCTCGTTGCGCACCAGCTTCAGATCGCGAAGCTCGTGAAACGGTCCTACTGGAGTGGACCAAGTTAAAGAGGCGCGAACTGCCGCGTCGTCATTACTCTGATGTAGAACCTCGGTGTCTGCCGATTGCAATGTTGCCCAGTTCAACAGATCGTTGTTGTCGCCGCTCACATCGGTAGCGAACTGCTGCTCGGTAACCGCTGACTTGTTGGCGATGAGGTTATAGGCAGCTTCGTAGTTGCGAGCTTGTACAGCGGTCATGAGCTGACGCGTAACTGAGTCGGGCGAATTCTCATCCCCAGATCCGGAATGTGCAAGGCCGGATGCAAGCGCTCCGAACGTAAACACCACAAAAAGTGCCCCGAACACGGGGGATAATCTCGCGCGGCGCCGCAGCCCAGTGTAGGTATCTTTTTCGAGCGTGAATACCACGGGAGTCGTACCGTGTTCAGGAAGAATGAGGATCAAAATGATGGCAAGAAAGCTGCACCCTATCGGCAGAGTACCCCATAGGAATCCCTGCAGCCTGGTAGGAATCGCCTTAGCATCGATGATCACCGGCTTTGCTGGGGGCACATCGTCCTTCGACCAAAGCGTTATTAATCCATTGTCGTATTCTTCGGTTGGGCGCCAGCCGGCGAATGACAACAGCGGCTCATACCAGCGATCGCGCACGAAGATAAAGCGCAGCCCATATCTGTCTGCATGCTTAAGGATCGCCAGCAGTGAATTCATGCCGGCGATTCCGAAGTATTTCGCGCTGTTTAGCTGCGCTCCTCCATAGC
>Ga0070741_10009062_pt1 | contig 19568 bp, 20 predicted proteins | sample Coa_R1_4_FD_66440 | JGI IMG/M metagenome (GOLD analysis project Ga0070741, IMG submission 66440) | Surface soil microbial communities from Centralia Pennsylvania, which are recovering from an underground coalmine fire - Coalmine... | ecosystem: Environmental > Terrestrial > Soil > Unclassified ...
ACGAAGGCGACCGGCCCCGAGTGGGGCGCGCAGCTCGACAGCCTCGGCAAGACGATGCGCGGCGAGATGGTGCCGGCCGACATCTACGATCTCGCGAGCAAAGCGCGCGACGAATACCGGAAAGGAAAGAAGCCGTAGCGCGGCCCGTCAGGGCTGCGCCGGACGCACCGTGCAGATGACGGAGGCAGGCCTGACGGCCTGCACGACGCCCGCCCGCCGTCCTCTGATTGCCCGCCTCGAAGATCTGTTCGCGTCGCTGGCGCTGCTGGTGATGGTGGTGCTGCCGCTGGCCGAGATCGTCTGGCGCAAGGCGCTCGGCCGCGGCATTCCGGCGTCGGGTCCGATCGTTCAGCACCTCACGCTGTGGGTCGGCTTCCTCGGCGCGGCGATCGCGGCGCGCGACGGCAAACTGCTCGCGCTGGCCACCGGGACGTTTCTCCCGAAGGGCGCGTGGCGGCGCAGCGCGGACATCCTCGCGGCGGCGTTCGGCGCGTGCGCGTCGGTGGTGCTCGCGTGGGGCGGCTGGCAGATGGCGTCGATCGAGCGCGAGGCCGGCACGACGATCGGCGCCGGCATCCCGACGTGGATCGCGCAGATCGTGCTGCCGGTCACGTTCGCGATCATCGCGGTGCGCGTGGTCTGGAACTGCGCGCCGGCGTCGGCGTCGAGAAGCGGGGCGGTGTATCTCGATCGCGCGCTCGCCTCGCTCGGCATCGTCGCCGCGATCGCGTTCCTGCGGATGCCGTCGCTCGTCGAGCAGACACCGCTCGCGGTCGGGCTCCTCGTCATCGTGGCGGCGGCGATCGCCGGCACGCCGCTGTTCGCCATCCTGGGCGGCGCCGCGGCGTTTCTGTTCATGCGCGACGGCACGGCGCCGGGCACGATTCTGATCGAGACCTATTCGCTGAGCGTGTCGCCGACGCTGCCGGCGATTCCGCTGTTCACGCTCGCCGGATTCCTCCTGGCCGAAGGGCACGCGTCCGAACGGCTCCTGCGCGTGTTCCGGGCGTGGTTCGGCTGGATTCCGGGCGGCACGGCGGTCGTGTGCGCGGTGCTCTGTTCGTTCTTCACGGTGTTCACCGGCGGGTCGGGCGTGACGATCCTCGCGCTCGGCGGCGTGCTGTTTCCCGCGCTGCTGCGGGACGGCTACCGCGAGAAGTTCTCGCTGGGACTGCTGACCGCGTCGGGATCGCTCGGCCTGCTCCTGCCGCCGGCGCTGCCGCTCATCCTGTACGCGGTCGTGGCGCAGATCCCGATCGAGGACATTTTCATCGGCGGCATCCTGCCCGGCATCCTGCTGACGTCGATGGTGGCCGCGTGGGGCGTCCGCGAAGGCATCCAATCGGGCGCCGGACGGTACCCGTTCCGCTCGTCGGAGGCGTGGGCGTCGCTGTGGGCCGCGAAGTGGGAGCTCGCGATCCCGGTGCTCGTGCTCGTCGCGATGTTCAGCGGCCTCGCGACGGCGGTCGAGGCCGCGGCGCTGACGGCGCTGTACGCGCTCGTCGTCCAGGCGGCGATCCATCGCGACCTCTCGCTGTCGCGCGATCTGCCGCGCGCGTTCACCGAGTGCATCACCGTCATCGGCGGCGTGCTGATCATCCTCGGCGTCGCGCAGGGGTTCACGAGCTATCTGGTGGGGGCGCAGGTGCCGGCGCGGCTCGTCGACTGGGTGCGCGGGCACATCACGTCGCGGCTGGCGTTCCTGTTCGTCCTCAATCTCTTCCTGCTCGCCGTCGGGTGGCTGATGGAAATCTTCGCCGCCATCGTCGTGGTCGTGCCGCTGATCGTGCCGCTCGGCGCGGCGTTCGGCATCCACCCGGTGCATCTCGGGATCATCTTCATCGCGAACCTCGAGCTCGGATTCCTGACGCCGCTGGTCGGGCTGAACATCTTCCTCGCGTCGTACCGGTTCAAGCGGCCGGTGCTGGAGGTGTGCGCCGCGGCGCTGCCGATGATGGGCATCCTGGGAATCGGCGTGCTCGTGATCACCTACATCCCGTGGCTGACGACCGGACTGCTGGCGATGCTCGGGAGATAATTGGTCGGGTGGTCACCTAGTCGGCCATCCTCAGCGCCCACCTGATCCCGCCCGCCACGTGCGCGCGGAACTTCTCGTCCGCCGACCAGATGTCGTCGCGGTGCCCGAGCGCCGTGTAGAACACGCGTCCGCTGCCGAACGTGCGCGTCCATGCCTGCGGGTAGTCGCCGCCTCGCCTGATGTCGGGTCCGAGATCGCTGAGGTCCGTCCGCTCGGTGTCGAGGCTGAGGAGCACGTGCACGCGGTCGCGCGCGAAGGCGAGCGGGATGTGCAGCCGCCCGACCTGGCTGACGTTCTCGGTCGGCCGCGCGGGGTCCCACACCTCGGTGCCGAACTGATAGAACTCTTCGTTCAGCGTCCAGCTCGCGCCCAGCATCTTCGTCGCCGGATGCGCCGGGTCCTCGACGTTCAGCACCGCCGTCCGGCCCGCGGCCACGGCGTTGACCGGCACGATCGAACGGCGGTAGTAGCCGCCGAGCATCTCTCCGAACGCCGGGTAGTCGTAGAGCGTGAGCGTCGCGCAGTGCACGCCGACGATCGCGTGGCCGCTGCGCGCGTAATCGACAATGGCGGCCTTCTGCTCGTCGGCGAGCGGCAGATTGCCGTTGGTCATCAGCATGAGGCCGTCGAAGCGATCGAGGTACGACCGCGTGAGGAACGACAGATCGAGCGCGTTCGACGGCTGCTTGTAGCCTTCGCGAACGGTCACGTCGAAGCCGTTCGCGGCGCCCAGCTCCGCAACGGCGCGCTCGGCCGGCGCGAGGCTCGTGTGCTTGTAGAGCGCGGCGTGCGTGAGGAACAGCAGCGTCTTCGGCGCAGGCCGCTGCGCCGCCGCACCCGCCGCGACGAGCCCGCACAGCACGAACGACACGATCGCGCGCGTCATGCGCCGCATCCTAACGCAATCGTGTCGGTTTCCTGATCCTTTTCGGACGAGGAAATCACACTTGTGTCACGGCAAAATCGCGATCTCGTCACGCCGCGGCGCTACGGTGAGGCATGGCGCTGTCGTGGACCCGTCGGCTGACATCCCCCGCGGCGAAATGGATCGCCGCGGTCGCCGCGATCGGGGCCGTGACAGCGCCGTTGACCCTCCGCGCGCTCCACCACGAGCATCGCCTGCACGTCGCGACCGCGCAGGTGACCGACGGGCCGATCGTGCGCCGCATCACCGCGACCGGCACGCTGCAGGCGGTGGCCACGGTGCAGGTGGGCGCGCAGGTGTCGGGCACGATCCAGTCGCTACGCGTCGACTACAACGCCATCGTGCATCGAGGGGAGGTGCTGGCGACGCTCGACCCCGCCCTGCTGCAGACGTCGCTCGACCAGGCCAACGCCGCGCTGGCGGAGGCGCATGCCTCCGAAGCGCAAGCCGCGGCGACCCGCGACGCGGCGCAGACCGCCGTCGTCGATGCGCAGACGAAGCTGACGCGCGCCGAGCAGCTGGCGGCGCGGTCGATCATCGCCGCCGCGGATCTCGACAGCGCGCGAATCGCCTTCGCGTCCGCGCGCGCCGACCTCCAGAGCAGCGAATCGCAGCTCGAGATCGCGCGCGCGTCGGCCCGGCAGGCCCAGGCCGCGGTCGACCAGGCGGCCATCAACGTGCAGCGGACCGTCATCACCGCGCCGATCGACGGCATCGTCGTCTCGCGCAATGTGGACGTCGGGCAGACGGTGGCGTCCGCGGTGCAGGCGCCGGTGCTCTTCGCCCTCGCGACCGACCTGCGGCGCATCCAGGTCGAGGTCGACGTCGACGAATCGGACATCGCGGGCATCGGGCCGGGCGAGGACGTCTCGTTCCAGGTGGAATCGTTTCCGAACGACGTGTTCACCGGCACCGTGTCGGCGGTGCGGCTGCAGCCGGTCGCCGAGCAGACGACCACCGCCACGACGGTTGCCGCGGGATCGACGCCGTCGACGACGACCGCGGTCGCGTCGGTGATCAGCTACGCCACGATCGTCGACGTGGACAATCCCGACGAGAAGCTGCGCCCCGGCATGACCGCGACGGTGACGCTGCGCGGCGCGCGCCGCGAGCGCGCGGTGCGCATCCCGACCAGCGCGCTGTCGTTCCGGCCGCCGGCCGATCTCGTCGGCGGCGCGATTGCGCTCGACGCCGCCGACGCGGCGCGCCGCGTGGTGTGGGAGTACGACGGCCGCCGCTTCATCCCCGAAGCCGTGCGCGTCGGACTCGCCGACGATCGATGGACCGAGATGGTCGACGGCGTCCTGCACGACGGCGACGCGCTCGTGACCAGCGCGACCGTTCTGCCGTGACGGATCCGTGACCGCGATTACGGATTACGCGAGACAAACGTACACAGTCAATTCCCGCTAAAATAATTTCCTCTCGGCCAGGACATCCCCATTATTCGGGTGAGGAGGCATCATGATCGTGCGGAACGTGTGTGTGCGTCGTGGAATTACCGCCGTCGCGACGGCGTGCGCGATGGCGCTGCCGGCCATCGCGGCCGCGCAGCTGCCGAACAACTACTACACGCCGGGCAAGGCCGAGAAGGTGGACGTCAAGGCGCTCTGCTCGGCGAGCTACGACGGTTCGTCCAAGCCGGCCAGCGACTGGCAGAAGGCCGAAGCGCTGACGCGCTACGGCGTGCGGCCCGAGAGCTTCGGCGGCGAGCTCGAGCACCTCGTGCCGGTGGCGCTCGGCGGCTCGAACGACCCGGACAACCTGTACCCGTTCCATGGCCAGGGCGAGTACACGCTCGAGGCGAAGCAGCGGCTGGCCGCCAAGCTGCACGAACTGGTGTGCGACGGCAAGATCTCGCTCAAGCAGGCGCAGGACGTGTTCAAGAAGGACTGGACGAAAGGCTACAAGCAGTACGTCGGCGCCATGAACGCGCCCGGCGGAAACTAAGCTCGGCGGCGGGGGTTCTAAGGCATAATTACTCCTCTGAAGGAGCCGTGCCGATGAACCTTCGCCGATTCGCTCTGGCCGTTGTCGCCGCCGCCGGCGTCGCCACCCCTTTCGGCGTTCAGGCGCAACAAGCCCCCGCGTCCGACGTCCCGACGTTCACGAAAGACATCGCGCCGATTCTGCAGCGCAGCTGCCAGAACTGCCACCGCGCCGACGGCGTGGCGCCGATGTCGCTGGTCACCTACGAAGAAGTGCGGCCGTGGGCGCGCGCGATCAAGCAGCGCACCGGCATCGGGCCCCACGCCGGCGTCATGCCGCCGTGGTACATGGAAAAGAACATCGGCATCCAGGGGTTCAAGGACGACCCGTCGCTGAGCGACGAGGAGATCGCCAAGATCGCGAAGTGGGCCGACGGCGGCGCGCCGCGCGGCAACGCGTCGGACATGCCGCCCGCGAAGGTGTTCGACGATCCGCGCGCGTGGCACATCGGCACGCCCGACGTGATCGTCAAGACCGAAGAGATCACCGTCAAGGGCGATGCGCCCGACTGGTGGGGCGAGATCAAGAGCGTGCCGACCGGCCTCACCGAGGACCGCTACGTCGCCGCGCTCGAGATCAAGGAAGTCAACGACGTGCCGTCGCAGGCCTCCGGCGGCCGCGCGACCGTCGGCGGACGCTTCGTGTTCCACCACATGATCTGGCGGACGCAGGTCCTCGATCCGAAGCATCCCGAAGACATCGGCGATCCGCTGGACTTCGTGGCGAACGAGGAGGCGGTGAACTGGCCGGTGCACGAAGTCGGACGCAACCCCGATTTCTTCGATCCGAAGTCGGCGCGCCTCCTCAAGGCGGGCTCCTACATCGTGTCCGACTCGGTGCACCTGCATTCCAACGGACGCGACACGAAGTCGCACCTCGAGATCGGCTTCAAGCTGATGCCGAAGGACTACAAGCCGACCTACAAGCGCGCGGTGTTCGGCCTCGGCAACGGCGTCGACATCGACATCAAGGGGATGGAAGCGGGCCAGCAGCTGCACGCCTACACCGTGCTGCAGCAGAACACGAAGATCATCTCCTTCGAGCCGCATCTGCACGCGCCGGGCGCGCGCATGTGCCTCGAGGCGATCTGGGGCTACAACATCCAGACGCTGAACTGCGTCGGGTACGACCACAACTGGGTGCGCGGGTACGACTATCTCGACGAGACGGCGCCGCTGCTCCCGAAGGGAACGATCCTCCACATCATCGGCTACATGGACAACTCGCCGTCGAACAAGAACGTTCCCGATCCGCGGAACTGGCAGGGCTCGGGCAACCGATCGGTGGCGAACATGTTCATCGACCTCGGGATGCGCGTGGCGCTCGACGATCAGCAGTTCAAGGACGAGATGGCGAAGCGCGTCCAGGAGAATCCGGGCAAGGACGTCATCGTCGGCTGTCCGCTGTGCGGCGTGACGAAGACGATGGGCACGAAACCCACGGAGAACCGTCAGCAATGAGGCAGCCTCGTTCGGTGCCTGGCACGTACCAGGTACGTGCCAGGTACGTACCTGGCACGTACCTGGTACTGGCATTTGCGGCCGCGGTCGTCGCGGCCGCGCCCATCCTCGCAGCGCAGTCGCTCTCGTACACGCGTGGACAGACGGTCGCGCCGGCCTTCGAGGGCTGGGAGCAGGCCGCCGACGGCACCAAGTACTTCGTCTTCGGCTACATGAACCGGAACTGGGAAGAAGAAATCGACGTCCCCGTCGGCGCCGAGAACGGGTTCGCGCCCGGCAACGCCGACCAGGGACAGCCGACCCACTTCCTCCCCCGCCGCAACCGCTTCGTCTTCAAAGTCCGCGTGCCCGCCGGCTTCAAGGAAAAGGACGAGCTCGTCTGGACCCTCACGACGCACGGCAAAACCGAGAAGGCCTACGCGTCGCTCCGCCCCGACTACGTCCTCGACGACGTCGTCAAGGCGTCCGAGACCGGAGCGCTCGGCGCCGGCACGAGCAGCCCCGAAGTCCGCGCCAACACGCCGCCGATCGTCAAAGTACAGGAACTGTCGAAGCGCACGGTGAAAGCCGGCGAAGCGTTCGAGATGATCGCGCAAGTGAAAGACGACGGCATCCCGAAGCGACGCGGCGCCGGCGCAGGCGCCGCGGTGCGCAATTCGGGTCCCGGCGGCCAGTCCGAGACCGCGACGCCCGCAAACAATCCGCTGCTGAACGCCGCGATGCGGCCGCCGACCCGGATCACCGTCGGCAAGAACGTCGGCCTGCACCTGTCGTGGTTCCTGTACCGCGGCCCGGCGGGCGCCACCGTCACCTTCGATCCGCCCCAGATCAAAGCGTGGGAAGACACGCGCGCCGGCGCCAACTCGCCCTGGGCGCCGATCTGGATCGCGCCGCCGCTCCCGGCCGACGGCAAGGTGCCGGTGCACGTCACCTTCAGCCAGCCCGGCACCTACGTGCTGCGCTGCCGCGCCGACGACGGCGCCCTCGTCGGCGACGACGAGGTCACGATCGTCGTCACGCGGTAAACGCCGCACATTCCTTTCGGATTGCGTAATCGTCCGCGCCGGCGCGCGTCGAAACCCCTTTGTTTCGACGATGTTCTTTGGCATAGAATCAGCACCTTCCGAGAGCGACAAGGAGATCGAACCCGATGCGTCGGATCACGACTGGACTGATTGCTGTGCTCGTGTGCGCGTGGGCGGCCGTGGCCCTCGCGCAGAATCCCGGCGGCAGCGCCGAGGGCAAGAAGATGAAGAACCCGGTGCCGGCCTCCGCCGAGTCGGTCGCGGCAGGCAAGGCGCTCTTCCAGAAGAACTGCCGGTTCTGCCACGGTCCGGACGCGAAGGGCAACGGACCGATGGCGCCCGAAGGGACGCATCCCTCCGACCTCACCGACGCCAAGTGGGATCGCGGATCGACCGACGGGGAGATCTTCCTCGTCATCCGCGACGGCGCCGGCCCGAAGTTCGACATGAAGGGCTACAAGAGCAAGCTGTCGGAAACCGACATCTGGAACCTGGTCAACTACCTTCGCAGCATCGGCCCCAAGTAGGATGCGCTGCTGGTCCGGCGGCCTGAAGGCCTGCGCTGCGCGCGTCGCGCGCGTCGTGCCGCCCTTCGGGGCTGCGTGTGTCGCGACGCTCGTGATCGTGGCCGCCGCCTGCGGCTCGCAGGGACAGGTGTCGGACGACGTGTTCACGCCGGCGCACCGCTCGTTCGGGTCGGCGGCGCGCGACTACTTCAACATCCGTCCGACGGCGCAGCAGCCGATCCCGTTCCCGCACAAGACGCACCTCGCGAAAGGCGCCGAGTGCACCGACTGCCACGAAACCGTGGAGCGCGGCCCGGTCGCCGGGATCCCGAGCGTGAAGACGTGCATGGTGTGCCACAGCCAGATCGCGACCAACCGGCCGCTGATCAAAGAGGTGACGGCGTACTCGGACAAGGGGATCGACATCCCGTGGCAGCGGGTGTACGGGTTCTCGCAGGAAGCGCACGTGCGGTTCAACCACGCGCCGCACATCCGCGCGAAGGTGGAGTGCGCGACGTGCCATGGCGACATGAAGCAGCAGACGGTCGCCGAGCGGAAGGTCGATCACACGATGGGGTTCTGCGTGAACTGCCATCGCCAGAACAACGCGTCGAATGACTGCTTGACCTGTCATTTCTGACGCCGGGCTGAATCGTTCGCGTTCCATGGACAGACGCAACTTCATCAAGCTGACCGCGGTGACCGGGACGGGTGCGGCGCTCGCGAGCTGCGGCAACCCCGAGCACCAGCTGATCCGCTTCGTCCCCGACGAGGAGATCACCCCGGGGCTCGCGGAGTGGAAGCCGAGCATCTGCCCGGTGTGCGGCGCGGGCTGCGGCGTCAACGTCCGCGTGATGGACGCCGATATCAGCACCGTCCGCAACGGGCAGCCGGGCGTCGTCCGGATGAACGTCGCGAAAAAGCTCGAGGGGCTGGCGACCGATCCGATCAGCCGCGGCGGGCTGTGCGCCCGCGGCCAGGCGGCGATTCAGCTCACCTATCACCCCGATCGCGTCGCGCAGCCGATGAAGCGCACGGGCGCGCGCGGCAGCGGATCGTTCGCGCCTGTTGCGTGGGACGAAGCGATTGCGGAGCTCGCCGCGAAGGTCGACGGCCTCGACGACAAGAAAGCGCTCGCCATCGTGATGCGCCCGCGGCGCGGTTCGCGCCAGGCGCTCTTCGCCGAGTTCGCCAGGCGCGTCGGCGCGCCCGCGCCCGTCGCGTACGAGCTGTTCGCCGACGATGTCCTTCGCCAGGCGAACGGCGCGACGTACGGCAAGGCGCAGCGGGCCACCTACGATCTGGCGAAGGCGCGATACGTGATCAGCTTCGGCGCCGATTTCCTGGGGACGTGGGGATCGGTCGTCGCGCAGAACGCGGCGTTCGGCGACATGCGGCAGGGCCGGCGCGGCGTGCGCGGCAAGCTGGTGCAGGTCGAGGCGCGCATGACGACGACCGGCGCGTCCGCGGATGAGTGGGTGCCGACCAGGCCGGGCACCGAAGGCGTGCTCGCGCTCGCGCTCGCCGGCAAGTACACGCCCGCGGACGCGGAGAAGATCACCGGCGTGCCCGCGAAGAAGATCGAGCGGCTCGCGAAGGAGCTGGCGGAGCAGAAGCCGGCGCTCGCGATCGTCGGCGGCCCCGCGCTCGCGCACACCAACGCGCTGTTCACCGCGATGGCGGTGAACGAGCTGAACGCCGCGCTCGCTGGCGACCTGGTGGGTTTCACGCCGAACGGGTCGGCGATGGCGGCGCCGGGCGCGCAGCCGTTTCAGCATCTCGCGAACGCCAGGGTGCTCCTCGTCGACGAGGCGAACCCGGCGTACGACACGCCTCCGGCGTGGAAGGTGCGCGAGGCGCTCGAGAGGATCCCCTTCATCGCGAGTTTCGGCTCGTTCGTCGACGACACGAGCGCGTACGCCGACCTGATCCTGCCGGATCATTCGTTCCTCGAATCGTGGGTCGACGCGACGCCCGAGTCGGGATCGCTCGACGCGAAGACCACCGCCGTCGGCCCCGCGATGAAACCGATCCACGACACGCGCGCGACCGCCGACGTGCTGATCGCCGTGGCGGGGAAGCTGAAAGCCCCGATCGAGCTCCCGTGGAAGACGGCCGAAGAGGTGGCGAAATCCAGCCAGCCGCCGGCGGCCGGCCGCCCGCCGTCCGCCACGGGCCGTCAGGCGCCCGCATGGAACGAGCCGGCATTCGACGGATCGGCGAGCGACTTTCCGTTCCATTTCCTTCCGTACGCGTCGCCCGCGTTCGGCGACGGCTCGACGGCGCACCTGCCGTGGCTGCAGGAGCTGCCCGATCCGCTGACGTCGGCGATGTGGAGCAGCTGGGTCGAGATCAACCCGAAGACGGCCGAGAAGATGGGCATCGCGGACGGCGATCTCGTCGACGTCACCTCGTCGCAGGGGACGCTGCGCGCGCCCGCCGTCGTCTTTCCCGGCATCGCGCCTGACATCGTCGCGATGCCGGTCGGACAGGGGCACGAGCACTTCACGCGCTACGCGTCGAAGCGCGGCGCGAACGCGGTCCGCCTCCTGGCGCCGATCACCGAACAGGAGACCGGCGCGCTGGCGTGGGCGGCGACGCGCGTCAGGATTGCGCGCGCGGGCGACGGCGACGGCAGCCTGATTCTGTTCGCCGGCGAGAAGTACGAGAAGCCGCATGAGCGAGAGATCCGGTAGCGCGGGCCCGCGAGCCCTGCGGAGGCGGCCGTAAGGGCCGCGCGAACACATATGGCCCATCGCTGGGGAATGACGGTCGATCTCGACCGGTGCACCGGGTGCGGCGCGTGCGTCACCGCCTGCCACGCCGAGAACAACATCCCGACCGTCGGCGACGAGCAGGCGGCGCGCGGGCGCGCGATGCACTGGATCCGCGTGGAGCGCTACTGGGACGGCGAGTTTCCCGACGCCAGGCTGAAGTTCCGTCCCGTGATGTGCCAGCAGTGCGACGCGGCGCCGTGCGAGCCGGTCTGTCCGACCTACGCGAGCCACCACACCGACGAAGGCCTCAACGCGCAGGTCTACAACCGGTGCATCGGCACGCGCTACTGCGCGAACGCCTGTCCGTACAACGTCCGCTTCTTCGATTTCTTCAACCCGCAGTGGCCCAAGCCGCTCGACGCGCAGCTGAATCCGGATGTGTCGATCCGCGAAGTCGGCGTGATGGAGAAGTGCACCTTCTGCGTGCAGCGGATCCACGCGGTCGAGATTCAGGCGAAGGCCGACAAGCGGGAGGTGAAGGACGGCGAGATCCAGCCGGCGTGCGCGCAGTCGTGTTCGGCGAAGGCGCTCGTGTTCGGCGACCTCAACGATCCCGAGAGCGACGTGTCGCGGCTGTCGCGCGCCGAGCGCGGCGCGAAGCTGCTCGAAGAGCTCGGGACGCAGCCGAAGATCACCTACCTGGCGAAGCAGACGCAGGCATGAGCCACCCGGCCCACGAACGCCTCACCGTCGACCTGCTGCGGCCGCTCGAGCAGACGTCCTGGCGCTTCTACCTGCTCGTCGCGTTTCTCGGATCGATCGTGGCGATGGGGCTCGGCACGTGGCTGTACCAGATGTACATGGGCTTCGGCATGACCGGGATCAACATGCCGGTCTACTGGGCCTTCTACATCACCAACTTCGTCTTCTGGATCGGCATCAGCCACGCGGGCACGCTGATCTCGGCGATCCTGCGCCTCGTCAACGCCGGCTGGCGCCGGCCGGTGACCCGCTGCGCCGAGGTGATCACCGCCTTCGCGCTGATGATCGGCGCGATGTTCCCGATCATCCACCTCGGGCGCCCGTGGCTGTTCTTCTGGCTGGTGCCGTACCCGAACCAGCGGCTGATCTGGCCGAACTTCCGCTCGCCGCTCGTCTGGGACTTCTTCGCGATTTCGACCTACCTGACCGGCAGCCTGCTGTTTCTCTTCCTGCCGATGATCCCCGACTTCGCGCTGATCCGCGATCGCGCGACCGGCTTCCGTCGGCGCGCCTACGGCCTGCTGTCGCTCGGCTGGCGCGGCACGACCACGCAGTGGCACCGCCTCGAGACCGCGATGCAGATCATGGCGATCGCGATCATCCCGGTCGCCGTCTCGGTCCATACGATCGTGTCGTTCGACTTCTCGATGGCGCCGGTGCCGATGTGGCATTCGACGATGTTCGGACCGTACTTCGTCGCCGGCGCGATCTTCAGCGGCATCGCCGGCCTGATCATCGCGATGGCGTCGCTGCGGAAGTTCCTGCACCTCGAACGCTATCTCCACCCGGTGCACTTCGAGAACCTCGGCAAGCTGCTGCTGATGATGAGCCTGCTGTGGGGCTACTTCATCTTCGCCGAGCGGCTGACGACGTGGTTCGGCAACGACGTCGGCGAGATGAACGTGTTCTACGTCACGCAGCGCGGGTCGTTCTCGCCGCTCTACTGGACGATGGTGGTCTGCAACCTCGTGATTCCGTTCACGATTCTCGCGCTGCGCTGGCTCCGGACGATTGCCGGCTGCGTCGTCGCATCGTTCTCGGTCTGCATCGGCATGTGGCTCGAGCGGTTCCTGATCGTCGTGCCGTCGCTCAGCCACAAGTACCTCCCGTATTCGTGGGGACACTACCGTCCGCGTCCGGTCGAGATCATGATCACCGTCGCGACCTTCGCGGCGATGACGCTCCTGTACACGCTGTTCTCGAAGTTCGTCCCGATCATCTCGATCTGGGAGCTGAAGGCGGGCGATCACCCGTCGTCCGAGCTGTATCCGGCGGCGATGCACGAGCATTCGCTCGGGGAGACGCGGGCGTGAGCGCGGTCTACGGGCTGTACGAAGACGGCGACGCGGCGCAGATCGCCGTGGATGCCCTGCGCGCGGGCGGCGTCTACGACAACGAAATCGTGGTGATCAGCTCGGAGCCGATGGAGGACTACGAGTTCGGCGCCATCGACCATCGCAGCCGCCTGTGGTACGTCGCGAGCGCCGGCGGCGTGCTCGGCTGCGCCGGCGCGGTATGGCTGACGCGATTCACCGAAATCGCCTGGCCGCTGTCCACCGGCAACATGCCCATCGTCGCCTGGTGGCCCAACCTGATCGTCGTGTTCGAGTTGACGATGCTCGGCGCGATTCTGTCGACCGTGGCGGCGCTGGTGGTGACCGGCGGTCTGGCGCGGCGAGTGCCGCCGCTGTACGACCCGGCGATCAGCACCGGCAAGATTCTCGTCGGCGTCGATTCACCCCGCGACCGCGCGGCGGTCGAACGCGCGATCCTCAGCGCCGGTTCGCCGGTCGTCGTGCGGTAGTCGCGTCGCCGCGTCGGTGTCCGGCTTCAGCCGCACCGAATCGCGTCGGCGGGCGGAAGACGGACACCGCGTGGGCATCGCTCTACGTACGTGTGTCGCCGATTACAGCGCTCCGAGAATCTGGTTGAGCAGCCCGGCGAGGCTGTTGAGCAGATTCGAGAGCGGGCCGCCGCCGTTCAGCAATCCCGCCACGCCGCACAGCAAATTGCCGAGCAGATTGCCGGCTCCCGGAACCGCGGTGATGTTCAGCACCACCTGATTCAGGTCGACGACCAGACCGAGCACGTCGAGGTGCAGCGGTCCGAGCGTCAGCGTCAGAATCTCGCACGACGCGGCGACCGCCGCCGGCGCCGTGACCGCCTGGCTGTTGATGCTGCCGAGGACATCGCCCGTGGGGCCGAGAACGTTGCCCGTGAGCGTTCCAGCGGCCGTCAGGATGCCGTTGACGACGTTGAAGCCGGTGAGCGTCAGCGTCCCGATGAATCCGCCGGTTCCCGGCACGAACGTGTTGAGCAGGGTCGTGGTCGATTGCGGGCCTTTCGGCTTCGCGCTCACGTGCACGACGTCGGCGGCCGCGATCGCGGCGGCGCCGACCGGCAGAGCCAGGACGGCCTTGGACAGCAGCTGACGACGAGCTTCATCGATCATGTGTGTGCCTCCCCATGGCGACACCGTGAACCGCGGTGCGTTGCGAATCCGGTCACGGTCGTCGCGAATGTGCGCGGTTGGTCGTTGCGCACGCGTCGAACGGGCGGGGGACACGCACAATCGCTACCAATGTGGCATTTAGTCCAGGTTACGGCCGAGCCGCCGCCGTTTGCGCAACAGTTTTTGTTGCGCTAAGATCGGCCCATGGCCCTCGCCACCGTGCGCAAGGTCGAGGCATTGCGCGCCGACTTCCGGTCCGCCGCGCAGGTCGCGGATCTCCTCGGCGTCAGCCGTTCGCAGATCACGCGCTGGCTGCGCGGCGCGGGCATCGATCCCCTGAACGCGGAGAAGGTGGACCTGCTCGAGCTCGTGTGGGGCAACCTGCTCCGCGTGTACGACCGCGATGCCGCGCTGTCGTGGCTGTTCGGGATCAACCCTCGGCTCGGCGACCGCCGGCCGATCGACCTCGTCCGCGCGGGCCGGACCGAAGAGCTGATGCGCGCCATCCGCGCGGAGCGCGCCGACTCGTTCGCGTGATCCTCTACCGCTGCTTCGCCTGGAACCGCACGGCGGCGGCCCACGCACCCGACACGCCGCTGTGGTTTCCGCGGATGTTCCAGGGCGACGGGCGCCACGACAACCCCGAGATCTACGGCTGCCTGTACGTCTCCGATCGCCCCGTGTCGTGCGTCGCCGAACAACTGGCGGCGTTCCGCGGCCAGCGCCTGCTGGCGTCGCTGCTGCGGAGACGCGGGCTGCCGCTGGCGCTCGCAGAAATCGAGCTGCGGCGCGACGCCGCGCTCGTGGATCTCGACGAGCCCTCCACGCTGCACCGCGAGCGGCTGCGGCCCTCGCTCGTCGCCACCCGCGCGCGGCACATCACGCAGCCGCAGGCGCTCGACCTCTATCACCGGCATCCGCGCAGCGCCGGCGTGAAGTGGTGGTCGACCTGGGAAGCGCAGTGGGCCAACGTCACGCTGTTCGATCGCGCCGCCGACGCGCTGGCGGTCCTGTCGGTCCGCGCGCTGACGCTCGACGATCCGATCGTCTCCGAGGCGGGAGAGCTCTTCGGCCTGCGCCGGGTCTGACGTCGTCGAATGCGTCGGGCCGCCGTGCAGCTCGAACCCCCACGGGCGTCTGCGTGTGCGTCGGCCGACAGCCAGCCGCAGCACGCGCGAGCGCCGCGAACCGTGCCGGCTCCCGTCGTCGTCCAGCGGACGCGCCCGCCCTTTGAGGCGTCCGTTCAGGCACGAACGGATGCCGCGCAGGCCGCCATCGCCGTGGCAGGCGAGCATCTTGCACTCCAGCCTCGCGTGACGTGGTACACGTGGTTGATTGCAGCGGCGATTTTGACCGCGTTCGCGGCGGCGACCGGCATCAAGCCGCGCGGGACGCGCCACGTCGCCGGCACCCAGCTCATGGGCGTGGCGCGCGTCGTGCTCGTCTTCGCCGTCGTCGTCGTGCTGTGGTTTGCCTACGCGGCGTCACGCTAGCGCCGACGCGAGCTGCCGCAGGAACAACCCGACGTCGGTGACGATGCCGATCGTCTGCGACGATCCGCGGTCCGCGAGCTTCGTCACGACCGCGGGGTTGATGTCGACGCACACCAGCCGCACCCACGCGGGCAGCATGTTGCCGACGCCGATGCCGTGCAGCATCGACGACAGCACCAGCACGAGCGACACCCCCTGCAGCGCCGCGGCGTAGCGGTCCTGCGCTTCGATCAGGTTCATCACCGTATCCGGCAGCGGCCCGTCGTCTCGGATGCTGCCGGCCAGCACGTAGTCCACGCCGTTCCTGATGCACTCGAACATGACGCCGGAGGTGAGCACGCCGCGCTCGACCGCCGACGCCAGGCCGCCGGCGCGATAGATCGCGTTGATCGCGCGCATGTGATGGCGATGCCCGCCTTCGATCGCGCGTCCGGTCTCGAGATCGACGCCGAGCGACGTGCCGTAGAGCGCCTGCTCGGCGTCGTGGACTGCGAGCGCGTTGCCCGCGAGCAGGACGTTCACGTAGCCGCGGCGGATCAGCTCGGTGAAGTACGATCCGCCGCCGGTGTGGACGACGACGGGCCCGGCGACGAAGGCGATGCGCTCGCCTTTCTTCCTGGCGTCGCGCATCATCGCCGCGATGCGCGACACGCCGACTTCGACGCGGCGCTCGGAGGAGATCTCGTTCGTCATGAACGCGAAGCCGTGGCGATCGCGCTCCTTGAACTCGGGGACGATCTTCACGCCCGCCACGCCGCAGACCACGAGGTCGCCGCGCCGGATGTCGCGCAGCTTGCGGCAGACCGCGCGCGGCGGCTCCGCGCCCGGCTCCCGCGCCATCTGCACGACGATCGCCGCGTCCATGCGCTGGCGGTCGACGGTGATCCAGTGCCCGTCCAGGCGCACGAACGTCTGGTGGTTCGTCGTGGAGTAGAAGTCCTCGGGGGCGCACCCGTCGCGATCGGCGGAGACGACGTGCGCATCCTCGATCCGCGAGACACGGCAGCCGAGCGTCACGAGCTCTTCGAGCAATTCGCCCATGTGCGCGTCGGCGGCGGTCACGCGCATCGAGAGGAACGACGGCTCCTCGTTCGTCCGTCCGATGCGGAACTCCAGCACCTCGAACGCGCCTTCGTGCCGGACGACGGTGTCCCACATCGCGGTGAGGAGCTGGGAGTCGATGAGGTGCCCTTCGGCTTCGACGATCTCGGTGGCGGCGGCCATCTGGTGTGTCCGGCTTCGGCCGGATCAGTGCGTGAGGGAGTAGAGCACCGTGTTGACGCCGACTGCGTACCCGTTGGGCGAGAACTTGTCGAAGTACTCCTTGCTCTCGCCCTCGCGCTCCCACGTGTCGGGGATGTCGGTGTTGTGGGTCATGACGACCATGAGGCGTCCCTGATCGTCGGCGATGCCGCGGAAGTTCGCGTGGGGGCTGTCGGGGCCGCGCTCGGAGGTGCTGCCGGTCTGCACCCAGAAGCGGATGTTCGACACCTGCTCGACCTCCTTCACGTCGTACAGCGCGTGAAGGATCGGGTGCGTCGGCGGGATGTCGAAGATCGGATACGCTGCGGGCGGCAGCACGCGCCCGATCTCCTCGGCCCATTGATCCCACGCGGCCGTTCCCCAGAAGTCGTCGACGGTGAGAAAGCCTCCCTTGAGCAGATACGCGCGCAGCGCCGCCACCTCGTCTTCGGTGAACTCCGCGGTGCCGGCGTCCTCGAGGTGCACCATCGAGCAGCGTGAGAGGAGCGGATCGGTCAGACGCAACACGACGTAGTCAGGCTGCCCGCCTGCGTCCAGCCTGACGCGGACGCCGGTCAGCTCGGCGAGCCGGACGGAGAAATTGTTGTCGGCGCCCGGGAAGTCGGTGTCCCAGCCGCTGCCGCCCGCTTCGCGTCGGTTGCTGTAGTAGAAGCCGCGGCAGTAGGTCCACGACCCGTCGAAGTTCTCGCGTTTCGCCCATTTCGGCGGCGTGCGGTACCAGCGGCCGTTGCCGCCGACCCAGATGCGCGGCCGCCACGAGGGATCCTGCGAGAGCTGACCGAGCGCGGCGGCGGCGGCGGCGAAGGCCACCGCGAGGATCAACGCCAGGAGCAGCCGCCCGCGCGAGATCGTCCTCACGGGTCACATGATATTACCGATGCCGGAATTCCGGCATCGCGCCGGCAGCGCACGCAACTGCCCAGCAAAAGCGCCGGGTACCGCATTTGCCGCCAGCCCATCCGATTCCAGGTTTTCGGTTCCAGGTTTCGACACACATCCACAGAGGAGGCCCTATGGTTCGAACGATCCTGGCCGGTGTGGTCGCGTTGGCGCTGCCGGTCTTTGCCGCGGCGCAGACGCCGACGGTGAAGCTGAAGGCGGCGCCGCGCACCAACGCGTCGAGCGGCGCGGAGATGTACCAGGCCTACTGCGCGTCGTGTCACGGCCCGGCGGGGAAGGGCGATGGTCCGGCGGCGGCGGCGCTGAAGTCGAAGCCGGCCGATCTGACGCAGCTGACGAAGACGCATCCGGGCGGGCTCTCGCAGAAGGACTTCGAGGATCGGATCCAGGGTCAGGCGATGCCGTCGGCGCACGGGTCGTCGCCGATGCCGGTGTGGGGTCCGGTCTTCCGGGCGATCGGCAGCGAGCCGCTGCGGATCTACAACCTGAAGAAGTACATCGATTCGCTGCAGGGACACTGACAGGAGTTCGACACCGCGGACACCACGACACCACGGAGACAACGGACACCACGGAGACCACGGACACCACGGAGACCACGGGCACGTCGAACACAACGCCGACGCTGTGTCCGTTGTGTCGTTGTGTCCGTTTTGTCGTTTGTGTCGTTTGTGATGATTTTACTGCCGCGCGCGTCGGTGCGGTCTTCGCCGGCCGGGGACTGTGCGGCGAAAAAGAAAGAGCGCGTCGAAGAAGTCGACGCGCTCCGAGGTTGGGTGAAGACGTTGCGAGTTGTTTGCGCGCGTTGACTTACTTGCTCGTGGTCGCGCCGCCTACCGTCACCTTCACGTACGCGTTCGACCAGCAGCATTCGAATCCGCCGCCGCCTTCGCCCGTGTTGTCGTTGCCCTGCACGCGCAGGATGTACTCGCCCGGCATGTTGAACGTCGCCTTCGTTTCGTTCCTGCCCTTGCTCGCGACGTCGACCTTCGGATTCGGCGGATCGAACTTGACGACCGCGCCGACCGGCTGCCGGTACACCGCCCACTTGACCGCGATGGGCGGCGGCGGCGTGAACCCTTCGGGCAGGCCGGCTGCGGCGGCGTCGCCGCGTCCGCGTCCGCCGCGTCCCGCCGCCGCGTCGCCGGCGTCGCCCCGTCCGCGGCCGCGGCCCCGGCCGGCCGCCGGCTCGGGCACGTTGATCTTCGGGCCTTCGTCGGTGACCCACGTCGTCAACGTGAGCGGTTGATCGACCGATGCCGTGTAGGTCGCGGCGTTGCCGACCGGCGGGCCGGTGAAGACGGGGCCGCCTTCGGCGAACTGGATTTTCGGCGGCGTGTTCTTGTTCGCCGCGTCCTCGAACGGTTCGACGACGTAGTCGGCTTTGGTGTGGAGGGTGATGCTGTTCGTGTAGCCGTTGGACACGATCGTCCACGTCAGCTTCTTGTCCCCGAGATCCTTGGGCACCTTGATCGACAGGACGCCCCACTGCCGGCCCGCCTGGAAGTGCGTCGGCTGGCCCATGTCGGGGCCGCCGGGATCGATGTGGTTGTTGGGCCCGACCGGGATGTCGAACTCCTGTTTCATGTTCCGATTGAAGTACCCGACGAGCAGCCGCTGCGATCCGTCCTTGTCGTAGTACCAGCCCTCGAACGCGGGCGTGACGCTGGAGCCGCGATCGCGAACGGTGTTGGTCAGCGGCAGCGGGCTCGGCACCTGCCCCACGCCCTGCTGCCCGGCGCGGACGAGCGCGCCGCCCGCGACGCCACTGGCGAGTACAGCGACGACAAATCCTCGACGCATTGCTTCTCCCTGGTGTGTGGACGAAAAAAAAAGGGCGCCGTCCGAAGACGGCGCCCTTGATTCTACTGCGATTCGAGCGCTACTGCTGTTGCTGGTTGCTCGTCGACGTCGAGGTCTGCGCGGCGCGCTTGGCCTGTTCGGCCTTGAAGTCCTCGTCGTTGTAGTACGTGATGTTGATCCAGGCGTGGCCCATCTCGTCGACGGTGCGGTCGCCCCAGCCAACCCACTGATCCGG
>Ga0070741_10009064_pt1 | contig 19564 bp, 19 predicted proteins | sample Coa_R1_4_FD_66440 | JGI IMG/M metagenome (GOLD analysis project Ga0070741, IMG submission 66440) | Surface soil microbial communities from Centralia Pennsylvania, which are recovering from an underground coalmine fire - Coalmine... | ecosystem: Environmental > Terrestrial > Soil > Unclassified ...
TTACGCGGTGCTCGAGCCACGCTCGGCAAAAGGCGAGCACTCATCGAATCTCTACTGCCTGCGTGCAGATTTTGGCTGGAACGATCTCGGTTCGTGGGCGGCGCTCTTCGAGCATCAGCTTGCTCAAGGTAAGAACGGCGCCGGGGCCAACGTGATCGACGCCGAAGATCAGTATGTTCTGAATGCGGAAGGAAATTACGTGTACGCGCCGAAGAAGTTTGTCGCCGCAGTGGGCGTGAAGAACATCGTAGTGGTGGAGACCGAAGACGCAATCCTCGTCACCACCCGCGAGCATTCACAGGACGTGGGTAAGGTCGTGAAACACCTCGCCGACAAGAAGCTCACCAAACTCATCTAGGCAAGCGCCTTGGCGACGCGGTGACGCATGGGATCGCAACAAGCCTGAATCTGCACCTTGAGCGCAGATAGCGATTCGCCGCTCACCTGCAAGATGGCCGGCTGCAGGTGCTCTGAGCAAACCAGGCCCGCAACTTTCTCCTGCATCTTGCGCTTGACCTGATCGAGAACCAGCAGGTCGAGGCTTCCGGCGCCGAGCTCCCGTCCGTTCACTTTCATCTTGATCTGCATGGGCGTATTGTGCGGCCTGACTAGGTATTGCAGGAACCACGACTTAGGGGATTCCCATTACCTTGGTGTGCATCTGCGCGTTCGCGGGTACCGAACCGCAGCTGCTGTGGCGGAAACCCGCGTAAATGGCGGCTCTCGTGGGATGAATCGCCTCCGGTAAACTGGTGAGAGTTGGACCTCAGTAAACTCAATCCGCAGCAAAGAGAAGCCGTCGAGCAGGTTAACGGACCGGTCCTGATTCTGGCTGGCGCCGGTTCCGGCAAGACGGGTGTGATCACCCACCGCATCGCGCATCTTATTGAGGATCTTGGAGTTGCTCCCGATTCTATCCTCGCTGTGACCTTCACCAATAAAGCCGCGGCCGAGATGGGCGAGCGCGTGAATCGGCTCATCGGGCACGTTTCTATCGCCCAGCCGCGGATTTCGACCTTCCATTCCTTCTGCGTCCGCCTGCTGCGGCGGGATATTGAGGCGCTTCGCGTTAACGGTCAGGGACTGACCAAGGATTTCGCTATTTATGACGAAGCCGACCAGCAGGCGCTGGTAAAAGCTGCCATCCGGCGCCTCGGAATTGATGATAAACAGCTCACTCCCCGCTCCGTCCTGGGCCGAATCTCGTGGGCCAAGAACCATATGCTCAATCCGCAGGAGGTGTATCTCAAATCGGCCGACCCCAATATGGAACGTATCGCGCACGTTTACGAGATCTATCGCAAGGAACTGCTCAAGGCGAATGCCCTCGACTTCGACGATCTGCTTCTCGAAGCCGTGCGCCTGCTGAAAAGCTCGACCGAGGTTCGGCATTGGTACAACCAGCGTTATCGATACCTGCTGATCGACGAGTACCAGGACACGAACCGTCCGCAATACGAGCTGATGAAGCTGCTTGCCGGCGAGCACCACAACGTCTGCGTCGTCGGCGATGAAGACCAGTCGATCTACTCGTGGCGTGGCGCTGACATCCGCAACATCCTGGAATTCGAGCAGGATTTTCCCGAAGTGAAAATCATTCGCCTGGAGCAGAACTATCGCTCGACGCAAACCATCCTCGAAGGCGCCTCGGCGGTCGTTGCGAATAACAAGCAGCGTAAAGGCAAGCGCCTCTGGACTGATCGCCAGGGCGGAACGCCGATCTATTACTACGAAGCTCCGGACGGCGAAAACGAAGCGCTCTTCGCGGCCGACTACATCTCGCGTTATCTGCGCGAGCCGGACGAAGGCGAAGAGCCGCGGCGCGCGGCAGTCCTATATCGCACCAACTCGCAGTCGCGACTGTTCGAGGAAGCTCTGCGCCGCTATGGGCTGAAGTACAACGTGGTCGGAGGCTTCTCATTCTATGAGCGAGCCGAGATCAAGGACATGATCTCGTACCTCAAGCTCATCCAGAATCCAGACGACTCGATCGCGTTCCTGCGTGTCGTGAACACCCCAACCCGAGGCATCGGCAAGAGCACTCTCGAAGTGCTGGAACGGCTGTCACTCGAAACGGGTGTAAGCATGTGGAGCGCGATGGAGCAGGCAATTGAACAGAAGCTGCTGCCTGCGCGCGCCGTGACTGCACTCACCGAATTCAAGCAGATGATCGATGATGCTCGTGCGATGCTGGGCGGAACGTTTGTCGAGAAGCTGGAGGGAGAAACCGGCACTCGGCAGTCGGCACTCGGCAGCCGGCAAGAACCAAAGCCTCCCGCGTCACAGGGTGCGCTTTCAGGAGAGGAAGCCGCGGAGGACGAGACCAGCTTCGATTTCGGATCGAATGAACAGCACGAGCTCTTCGCAGATGACCATGATTCTGTATCCTTCAGCCCGGTTGGTGGCAACGAAGACACGGAGGGTGCAGCGATCGAATCCTCCAGAGAGGTTCAGGCGCAGCCAGCCGGCGCGAGCGAGTCAGCAGCCGTTGAAGGCTTTCGGGCTCCTGGCGGGGCGGCTACGTTGCCGGAGATCATCAAGTTCCTCATCGATCGCACTGGATACGTAAAGGTCCTCGAGCAGGAAGCTACGCCGGAGTCCTTTTCTCGAATTGAGAACCTGCAGGAATTGGTGAATGCGGCGCGCGACTCTGCCGATCGCGCCGAGACTCTCGGAGAGTTTCTCGATCACGCTGCACTGGTCAGCGATACCGATCAATACGAAGAGGGCTCGCGGGTCACGCTGATGACTCTGCACTCCGCCAAAGGACTCGAATTCCCCTTGGTCTTCCTTGCCGGCATGGAAGAAGGGCTGTTCCCCAGTTCGCGAACCTTCCTGAATCCCGAACAGATCGAAGAAGAGCGCCGTCTTTGCTACGTGGGCATGACGCGCGCTATGGATACGCTCGTGCTGAGCCGGGCGCGCTTTCGCCGCCGCTACGGGAACGATCTGCCGGATATAAGCATGCCCTCACGATTTCTCGAAGAAATTCCACCGCATTTGATGGAAGAAATCGGCGGAAGCTCCGGCGGCAGTCGTCGCAGCGGGGCTGCGGCGGAGTACGGCGAGAGTCGCCACTACAGTTATGAGGATGAAGATCAGAGCGCCGCGGCTCGAGAGCGCTTCGGACGGTCGCTGTCGCCTGAGAAGAGTTACTCAACCAAGCGCACTACGACTGGCTCTCCTTATCAGTCGATCGACAACATCGCCGAGTTTTTCGCCTCGCGCGGCAAGAAGTTTTCGCGTCCGAAGATTGACCTTCCTGAAGCCTCCGGCAAGCGCGGATTTCGTCCGGGGCAGCGAGTGCGTCATCCGAAGTACGGCGAAGGCACTGTGTACAAGCGCGAGGGCGACGGAGACGACGCGAAGATTACGGTACAATTTCCGCAAGCCGGACTGAAGAAGCTGGTAGAAAAGTTCGCGCAGCTTGAACGAGTGTGAGCAAACAATCGCTCAGAAATGTGTTGCGCTGGGGCGGTCTGGCGATCGCCATCATCGGCTTCATTCTAGGCCGCACAGCGCACACGCTTCGCGGCTACAAGGTTGGTGAGACATTGATGTGGATCGGCCTGGCAATGATCGTCGGCGGCATTATCGTAAGGATGTTCATCTCAGAGCAGAAGCCCTAAAAGTTACGTGGAGCCGGCCCTCGGCCGGTTGTTCGGTGGTAAGCGCAACGCAAACGTCAAAAAGCGGGCGAGGGCGCCCGGTCCCACGCAAGCATATTCCAGGAAACTGATTCCAAATTGGAGCTTATGGCAAACACAAAGTCGCTCAGCAAAGAAGATCGTAAGAAGGCAAAACGTGCAGCCCGCAAGAAGGCTACTCCGAAAGCGAAGCGCACCACACCTCGCGGTTCCCAGAAGCGCAAAGTGAAAAAGATGGCGCGCGGTACCGCGAAGAGGTAAGAGCAGTTTGTAGGCGGTAAGCTTAGGCTGGCTGTTTCAGCTTATTGCTTATCGCCTATTGCTTATTGGCGTGGCCGAGGCGTCCTCAGCGCCAGAGATAAAAGAAACTCGGATTATTCGTCTGCAGCATCCGTGCCTGTGCGGGAAGGAGTTGCGTTACGTCGCCGAAGAGAATATCGAGGAGAGTGCGCTTCTTCTCCTCTGGATGGACCAGCGAGGGTTCTCCGCGAATGCCAACTGCTTTTGCGGTGTCGTCGACCGCGTCCTGAAATCCTCCGAGTTTGTCGATGAGCTTCAGGCCGATCGCTTGTTCACCCGTCCAGACGCGCCCGCTGGCGAGAGGCTTGATGTAATCTGCGTTTAGCTTGCGGCCTTCTGCCACGTCGTGGATGAATTGCCCGTACATCTCGTTGACGAGGCCTTGCAGATAATCGCGCTCCGCAGGAGTCATCTCGCGGGCTGGATCGCCCGCCGCTTTCAGCTCTCCTGCGGTGAAGAGCACTTCCTTCAGCTTCGCCCAGCGCAGCAGATCCCCATAGTTGACCCACTCGGCGATCACGCCGATACTCCCGACGATACTCGCGCGATTCGCATAAATCTTGCTCGCGCCCGAGGCGATGTAGTACGCGCCGCTAGCTCCGACCGTCTGAATCGAAGCGACGATCATCTTTTTCTTCTGATCGCGCACACGTTTCACAGCTTCATACATCTCCTGGGAAGCCGCGGCGCCGCCGCCAGGTGAATCAATGCGCAGAATTATCGCCTTGATCGATGAATCATCTCCGTAGCGCTTGAGTTGGTCCACAAACGGCTTGGCTTGGAGGATTACGCCTTCAACATCGACCACGGCGATCTTCTCGCCACCACCAACATCGAAGTCTCCATTGCCGCGAACGCTGAAGTACAGCAGAGAGAAGATTACGAGTGCGAAGAGGAAGAAGGCTCCTCCTCCGATCAGAATCCAGAGGAGTGTCCGCGGACGTTCGCCAGCCATGTCGAAAAGTTTAGCACCCGAAACCGAAGCTTTCGGTCGCGCTCGGCATCAGCACAGTAGAGATATCAGGCCAGAACATCCAATGCTGATTAAGATTCTGCGCGTTGAGCCGCGCATAGAACTGTCGAGCCGATGGATTCCCAGGATCGACGCAGACTCTCCTGGCATCTAGCTCGGCGAACCATCTAGCCAGGATTCGTACCATTTCGGAACCAATCCCTTGGCTCCTTCGCTCTCGAATTACGTCGATCCACTCCAGCTCTCCTTCGCAATCAAAGCGGCGACTGAGGTGTCCGGCGACGAATGCGATGATCTGGCTATTGTCTGAGGCGACGAAGATGATTCGCTGCGCTAACGCTTTTTGCGGATGCAGCCGACCTTCCATGTATCCGGTGATGCGATCCGTCCAGTATTTCTCCGACTCCCACTCGGCCGCGCGAATGCGCGCGAGCGCAGGAACATCGGCAAGAACAGCTTCTCGATAAGTTACCCCGGGCATTCCTTAGCTGCTCTCTAAACCGGGCGTAAGTTGACACATCACGAGAGTAATGTCCAGGTTGGGACGAAATCCCCTTATGATTCGTCTTTCTAGTCATCGCGCGGGCACCCGCGTCGATTTAGTGCTCAGGGTCCTATGAAGAAGCTGCGGATTCTCGTATCGCTCGTCAGCAATGAGAACGAGTATCAGCGTGAGCAGTCGCGAGTAGCCAACGATGCGGCCCTGCGCCTCGGAGTTGATGTCCAGGTAATCTATGCCGACGGCGACGCCATTAATCAGGGCCAGCAGATCCTTGAGGCAATTCAGTCGCCCCCAACTGTTCGGCCTGACGCCGTAGTTTGCCACCCTGCAGGCACGGGGCTAACGCAAGTAGCACAGGCGGCGATCGCGGCCGGAGTCGGGTGGGCCGTCGTGAACCGCGAAGTCGATTACCTCGCTTCGCTGCGCTCCTCAAGCAAGTTGCCGAGCTTCTGCATCACCGCCGATCAGCGCGAGATTGGACGCATCCAGTCGCGGCAAATGGCTGCCTTGCTTCCGCAAGGCGGCCTCGTACTGTACATTCAGGGCCCCTCCGGGAACTTCTCCGTCGAAGAGCGCACCCACGGAATGCAAACCACTAAACCGCCGAACGTGCAGGTCCGTATGATTCGCGGACGCTTCACGGAAGATAGCGGTTATCAAGCAGTGAAGCAGTGGCTCACTCTTTCCACCTCGCGCCAAACCCCTCTCGATTTGGTCTGCTCCCAAAATGACGCGATGGCGCTCGGTGCGCGCAGAGCACTCGAAGAAGAGCAAGCTCTGCCGGAAAAGCTCGTATTCACCGGATGCGATGCCGCCGGCGAGATCGGCCAGGATCGCGTGCGCAAAGGCATTCTCGCAGCCTCAATCGTGCTGCCACCTTCTGCGGGGCTCGCAGTGGAAACCTTCGTCAATGCCTTCCAAAGTGGCATGCAGCCTCCTGAACAAACCGTGCTGAAGCCCACGTCGTTCCCGCCGGTCGACCAACTTACGGCAAAACGAGCGGTAAGTGCGAAGGCTTGAGCCTGAACCCAACGGCTCGTTTTCCCCTAGAATCTAAGCATGGCATTTCCCATCACGCGCTTGCGGCGGCTCCGCCGCAATGAAGCTCTGCGCAGCATGGTGCGCGAGACGCGCCTCACTCCTGAAGCGTTCGTTTATCCGCTATTCGTCTGCCCCGGAGAAGGCGTGCGCAAGCCGATCGGCTCTATGCCGGGCGTTTTCAATTTGTCCATTGATCGGGTGATTGACGAAGCGCGCGATGCCCATTCGCTTGGGATTCCCGCGGTGATCTTGTTCGGCCTACCCGAGCGCAAGGATGAGCAAGCGAGCGGAGCTTGGGAAGACGACGGCATCGTCCAGCGCGCTACGCGCGCTCTCAAACGTTCCATTCCGGAACTGCTGGTCATTGGTGACGTCTGCTTATGCGAGTACATGTCGCATGGCCATTGTGGGATCGTGACGAAGACCACCGCCTCGGGAACTGCTGAGTCGAGTCGAAGTGGAGCGGCGGCAGTACCATCGCGAGTGGAAGAGTACGAGATCGTTAATGATCAAACGCTCGAAATCCTGGCCCGCACCGCGGTTTCACAGGCGAAAGCCGGAGTGGACATCATCGCGCCTTCAGACATGATGGATGGCCGCGTGGCCGCCATTCGGGCAGCCTTGGACAAAGCCGCTTTCCAGAACACTCCGATTCTTTCCTATGCTGCGAAGTTCGCCTCGGGATTCTACGGACCATTTCGGGAAGCTGCGGATTCGGCTCCGCAGTTCGGTGATCGGCGCTCATACCAAATGGACGGAGCCAATCTCCGCGAAGCGCTCCAGGAGATTGAATCGGATATCGAGGAAGGCGCAGACATGATCATGGTCAAGCCGGCAATGCCCTATCTCGACGTGATCTCCGCCGCGCGCGAACGCTTTAATCTTCCTATTGCCGCCTACCAGGTCTCAGGCGAGTACGCGATGATCCAGGCCGCGGCACAAAATGGCTGGCTCGATCGCGAACGCGTAATGATGGAATCGCTGGTCTCGATTCGCAGAGCGGGTGCAGGAACCATTCTCACGTACTTCGCGAAGGACGCAGCGAAGCTGATCGGGTGATCTGGCCATCGGCGAAGTGAAAACCTTCTCGCTGTCGGCAGTCGGCGTTCGGCCATGAAATCTTCTGAAGGTCCTTAAAATGACAAGAACGGCGGCTGGCCGAACGCTGACAGCCGAATGCCGAGAGCCATTCTCAGTGATCGAGGGCTCAATCACCCGATTCTCAGGTTGCCTCCATCCCGAGAAGCTCCTCTCGCAAACTATTTACTCCTTTAGCAACACGATTCAGAGTCTCCCCATCTTATCGGGCGAGGACTTTAAAGGGAGGGGCTAACAATGCTTTGGACAATTTTTGCCATCCTGCTGATTCTCTGGCTTTTGGGATTCAGCTTCCATGTGGCAGGAGGTTTGATCCATCTGCTTCTGGTCGCAGCCGTGATCGTGTTGATCGTCAACCTGATCACCGGACGGCGAACAGTCGTCTAAAGATCGGATCCGAAAACGAGAGCCGCCGTTATGGCGGCTCTTTTAATTTTTAGCTCAGAGGATGGATTGTCGGTGCCTAGGCGCTGGCAGCCTCAGAACCAAGAGGCAGGAAATACTGTGTTCCGCGAATAGGCTCTGAGAGCCGTCGCAACAGCTCCTGCAGGTCCTGATGGCGCTCGACGAAGTCAATATCGTTCGTATTCACGACCAGCAGGTCTGACGCGGTGTAATGAAAGAAGAAATGCTCGTAGGCCTTGACGATCTCTTCGATGTAGTCGTCGCTAACTGCCGTTTCTGAAGGAACATTTTTTCGTCGCAAGCGTCTCTTCAGTACGTCCGGACTGGCCTGCAAGTAAATTACGAGATCGGGTGTCGGTAGCTGCTCGCGGAAGTAGTTGTAGTACTGGTTGTAGATCGCGAGTTCAGTGTCGTTCAGGTTGATGCAGGCAAAGAGCTTGTCCTTTTCAAAAATGTAATCGCACACCACTGCCTTTCGGGAGTGAGGTTCAAGTGCACGCAACTGCTCAAAGCGAGAAATCAGGAATGCGAATTGAGCCTGGAACGCTGCACCCGGATCACCATCGTAGAAGGCGGAGAGAAACGGATTATTTTCCGGCTCCGTGATGCGTTGTGCGTGCAGGCGGTCGGCGATAATGCCCGACAATGTGCTCTTGCCTACGCGAATGGGACCTTCCAGGGCAATATAGCGAGGGGGGTCGAAGAGCTTGGCCATAAACCGGGTCTGCTCGGAGCATAGCTTGGAGAAGGCAGCCAGACAATGCCAAAATTTCCACCGGAGAACGTCGAACACGGAGGTCACGAAGGCAAAAAGAGGTAGGTCGCAAGGAGAGGCTCGCTCTGTGATCTTTCTGTGTTGCCTTCGTGACCTTCGTGTTCGCTCTTCTCTAGAATGTCTCTGTGATCGGAAAGCTCACCTCGACGATGCTAGCAGCGGGTGGAGTGCTCGCCTACCATGCCTACTCTCCGAGTTCGCAGCTATTTGGCGCGGCGGTTTCGCGCTGCCCGGATGCTCGCGACCTGGCGCTTACGTATGACGACGGCCCGAACGACATTCATACTGAGCGGCTCCTCGAGATCCTTGCCCGCCACGAGGTCAAAGCAACATTTTTTCTCATCGGCAAATTTGTGAAAGCGCGTCCGCACATCGCGCGTTCGATCGTCGACGCCGGACATCTGGTCGCGAATCACACAGTGAATCATCCCAATCTGCTGTTTCTCGGACGCGGCGCAATTGCGCGTGAGCTATCCGACTGCTCGCGCATGATTGCCGATGCCACGGGAGTGATGCCCAAATTCTTTCGTCCGCCGTTTGGTACACGGCGCCCGGCAGTGCTTAGTATCGCCCGCGAGCTGGGACTCGAACCGATCATGTGGGATGTGACCTGCTTCGATTGGCGCCGGACGACCACCGACACCGTCGAGCACCACGCGCGCAAACGAATCGAGCGCGATCGAACTCACGGACACATCATTCTTTTTCACGATGGCGGGCACACCGGCCTGGGCGCAGATCGCTCGCGTAGCGTCGAAGCTACCGAGCGACTCATTCAACGATATAAGGGCACGCATCGATTCTGCCGCATCGATGAAATTCAGCCGCGTGCGGCGGAGACGCAGACTGCGTTATCATCCGCGTAGGCAATCATCATGGCTAAAGCAAAGGTCGATGCCTTCGAAGTGGGCTGTCCGTGCTGCGGAGCGCTGCTGAAGGTTGATCCCGAAGCGCGTGCAGTCATCGCGCACACACCGCCGGCGCGTCCAAAGACCTTCAATGACTTCGAAGAAGCTGCACGCGCCATGCGCGAGCAGGAAGGCCGCAAGGAATCGCTGTTTCGCCAAGCGGTAGATGCCGAGCGAAACAAGGCCGATCTTCTTGAACGCAAATTCCAGGAAGCCGTGAAGCGCGCCAAAGATACTCCTGATACGGGAAAGCCATTGCGCGACTTCGATCTGGATTAGAGCAGCTTAACCGCTAGCATAATTGGATCGCATAGCTGGGTTTTGGTGGAAGCCCCCGACTTCAGTCGGGGGCGCACGCCGCGAAGCCGTGCGTCAATGGAAAGCGCGAAAGCCGCGCTTTAGCGCTGGTGCACGCGCGCAGCGCGCATGTAAATGCCGCATGCATTGACGCGGCGAGTCTTGCCTCCGCGACACAAGAGAAAGAGAGATGGCAAGAAGGTACGCGCACTCTCGTGGCGTTCACGAGCGACGAATAGTTTTGGAATCGAAAGTGGTTGTATGATGCCGCCCACGACCCGCGCGCTTCGCGCCTGCGCCTCCGACTCAAGTCGAAGGCTTCCACCGAATGACGCCAACAGAAATTCCTCTAGCCAACACGCTGCTTTTCCATAGGACCCCTCTTCCACCTTCGAACTAGCCAGCGTACGGTTCCGGTTCAACGACCCCAAACTTCGAACGCCTTTGAACTGATTCTCTCGGCCAGAGTCGCAGAATCAAGGCGCCCCACATCTGATTTCTTCTTAGACACAAGCTCGTGACCTGCGCCTTGAATCGACAAAAGCATGGTTTCGGCAGGAATCAGTTTCAATGCAGACTCAATTTCCTCTCTTGAGGCAAAGGGATCTTGAGTTCCATGCACGAACAAGCACCGCGTGCGAATTTGAGGAAAGTGCGCCGTACGCAGCTGTTGAGGTTTGTTTGGGGGATGCAGCGGATAGGAGAGCAACAACAATCCATCGGCGACTGAAGGTTCTTTCGTGACCAGCATCGTTGCCATCCTCCCGCCATAAGAATGCCCGCCGAGGAAAACGCGCCCACTCACGAAGGTTCGCAACACTTCCACTGCTCTCTGCAATCCCTGTTGATCGGCTTCCGCTGTGCGGAGTGGAGGACCGTAGGGGCGCTGCTGGCGAAAAGGAAGATCGCAGCGCAGCACAGAGATCCCATTGTGGGAGAGGTTCTCTGCAATCGCTACGAGCAGCGCTGAATTGCAATTTCCTCCGGCTCCGTGAGTGAGGACCAGACCATCACTGTCGTTAGTGGCGCGATGAAGAAAGCCACGGACGCTCGGATAGCCAGCGCCTGGCTCGTTGACTGATTCCATTCCCACCTGCAACCTCACTTGTGAAAGCTATAGCCGGCGTAGATGAAGTTCGAATCGATTCCAGGATTGAACGGGTTGCCGGTGTTAGCGTTCGAGATGTGGTGAAAGCGGTAGCCGATTGTGATGGAGTGCGATTCGCTGGTGAAGATCTGTATGGCGCCGCGCAGCGAGAATGTGAAATTGAATGAATTTGAATTCGCAACCGGCACATCGCGCGTGAACTTCAGAAATCCACCATTGATTCCAACTACCGGCTGAAAACGGTGGCGTCGACGAAAATTAAAGTCGAATCCAACAGGCTCCAGACCAATCCCGCGCGTGACGCGCCGTCCGGGATGGAAACACGGACTATCTGAAGCCGACGGTTGTTGAACCGTCTCTTGGGTAAGTGGCCCGCCACACGTAAAGGTTTGGCCCTGAAACGTGCCGATTTCATTGATGATGATCGTAGGCTGCGACACCAAGGCGATCGGAACAGTGTCCATCGTGAAGTTCCAGGCGACGGAATTGCTTGCGAGAATCACCCGACGCCATCCGAATCCCGCCATGAACAGCCGCCGACCTTCGGTCTTACCGATCCATTGCAGCGAACTCGGCGAATAGCCAGACCAGATCTCGTATTCGTTTCCTCCCTCATGGAATGCATCGGTCCGAAAATTCGCAGGCGATGGTGCGCTTTGGGCGGGAGCTAATTCGACAATCAGGAATATCAGGGAGCAGACAGCCAGACGGCTAACCATGCGCGGTTGTGTGTTGCATCTTCAGAGTACTGGAAACAGCTGAGAGGCGCACAGCTTGAACACGGGTTGTAAACGCGAGGCGTTCAGGATCTTTAATCGGCGGTGGCCTGGTAAACGGAGTCTTGCTCCGTCACGCGTCGCGTCGAGCGCAGCTTGGAAGTGGTCACAAGGACAACTGCGCCAATGATCGCAATCATTCCGATGACCATGTAGCGATCAATGTGCTCACCGCGGAAAAGCCATCCGAGAAAAACTGCGACAGCCGGATTCACATATGCATAGGTCGCGACTTTTGGGGTCGGCACATGCTCTAGCAGCCAGATGTATGCGGTGAATCCGACGAGCGAACCAAAAATGACGAGGTACAGAATCGCCAGCCAGCCGGAGAGCGACCAATCCGCATGGCGGAAGTCGCGGAACGAAAACGCCAGCAACGCGTTCACGATGCCGGAGAAGAGCATCTCCCATCCTGTTGCCGCGAATGCTCCAATTCCCAGACTGAAACGACGGGACAAAACCGATCCCGTCGCCCAGCTCAACGATCCGAGCACCAGAACCAGGCATACGGCGAGATCGCGTTTGCCAATCGCCGTGCCGGTGACCATATTCGGCCACAAGAGCGCGAAGAGACCCCCGATACCGAGCAGCAAGCCCGTCCATCCCAACCCGTTCAAGCGGTCTCCGCCGATCAGCATTTCGATCAGCGCGACCCAGATGGGCACAACCGCGACAATCATTGCTGCGAGCCCGCTGTTGATGTACTGCTCGGTCCAAGCCAGGACCACGTTCCCGCCGGTTAGTAGAAGCACCCCTACGAGGAGCAGGCGCAGCGCGTCTCCCTTTGAGATTGAGACTTTTTTGCCCGTGGCCAGGCACCACAAGAGCATCAGCACTCCAGCGATTGGGAAGCGCAGGGCCCCGAGCACCGTCGCGGGGAAATGGTGTACTGCGATGGCTATTGCAAGGTAAGTTGATCCCCAAAAGACGTAAACCAAGCCAAAACTGGTCCCAACCTTGAGGCGGTGCTTGTCTGGCTGCTGAGCGTCGGAGGGGATTTGGGACAGCGTAGCCATTCGTGTCGGGATTCAGAGATGCTACGAAAGATGGCGCTTACGCGCCATCCGGATTTCGCCTGTAAAGTGGTCGATCTTGTCGCGCGAGGCTGGTGCAAAAGAACTACGCCTTAATAGAGCGTCCCTGGTTTTCCAGAGCTTCAAAAAAATTTTCCAGGGGAGATGCGCAGCAGACGGGGTACATGACCTTTCGGTTTCTTGTGGCACACGTCCCGCGCGCATATTCTTGCGTCAAAGGTAGTAAGGGGACCAAATGGCCGAGAACCACTTCGTGATTTTGTGCGTCGACGATGAACCTGCTGTTCTCAAGCCGATGGAGATCATGCTGCAGCGGCGGGGCTTCCATGCAGTGTCGGCCAGGGACGGCGCCTCGGCTTTCGAGCTATTCCGGCAGATCAAATTCGACGCCGTGATCCTCGACTACGGTTTGCGCGGAATGTCAGGGGGAGAGGTTGCGCGATTGCTGCGTGAGGAGAATCCGGCAATTCCGATCATCCTGCACACCGGCTACAAGGAGATTCACGATCCCCTTCTCGAGCACGTCACCTGCACTTTGCCCAAGGGAAGTCTGGCATTTCTGGTCACAAAGCTGAATGACGTGCTCCATCTGCCGCAGACGCCAGCAGAGCAGCCGGAGGAAGTCGCTGACCAATCGGAGAATGCCTCAGCGAACGTGGCGTAACAGGATTTGGACTTGGACCGACGCGCGCCCTCGCGCGGGTTTTGCTCGTTGAGCCTCAAAACTGCGAGACATTCGGTAAGGTGCAAAAGACGCCGGTAAGCTGGAGAACACCCGCGCGAGGGCGCGCGTCGGTCCTTGATCTGTACTGTGGTGTGTGGACGCTATAATCGACATGGAAGCAATGTTGAGTGCGATTCACAATTTGGCCCTGATCAGCGTAGGCGTACTCGGGGCTGCGGCATGCTGGCTCAAGTATCTGGCCGGCCCGCGCCGATATCTGGCTGTGCTTCCGTCGAACGTTCGTCCAAATCTCTTCGCCGGCGACTAATCCGGGTCACCTCGCCACAATGCGGGCACTGATGTGTCCGCGACCTGCAACGCACGAATTCCGTGCTCTTTCGCGAGGAGAAACGCACATGCCCACCGAAACCATGATCCGTTCGGCAGAGACGAAATCTGCCCTGCCCAAGATCACTACGGCGCTTCCCGGTCCGAATGCGAAGCGCATCATCGCCGACGACAACCGACTTATTTCGCCCAGCTATACGCGCTCTTATCCGCTGGTGGTAAAGCGAGGGCGCGGCGCCATCATCGAGGACGTCGATGGAAACGAGTTTCTCGATTTTTCAGCCGGCATCGCTGTGACTTCCACAGGACATTGCCACCCCGAAGTCGTCGGCGCAATTCAGCGGCAAGCGGGCGAGCTGATCCACATGTCAGGCACCGACTTTTATTACGAGTCGATGACTCAGCTTGCCGAGCGGCTCAGCCGCATCGCTCCGATGAAAGGTCCACATAAGTTTTATTTCGGGAACTCTGGAACCGAGGCCATCGAATGCGCGTTGAAGCTGGCGCGCTATCACACCAAGCGCCAGGGCGTGCTCGCTTTCTACGGAGCATTTCACGGCCGCACCATGGGATCTCTCTCCCTCACGGCCTCAAAGCCGCAGCAGCGCCGCCGCTTCGCTCCGCTCGTGCCCGGCGTGACTCACGTTCCGTTCCCCTACACCTACCGCTTCGGTGAGGGTAAAAGCGAGCGTGATTACGGACTGGCTTGCGCAAAGTTCATTGAAGAGCGCTTGTTCAAGACGACGGTTCCTCCGGAAGAGCTGGCTGCAATTTTTGTCGAGCCCATTCAGGGCGAGGGCGGCTATGTTCCCGCTCCTCCGGAGTTCTTGCGCGAGCTGCGTCGCATTTGCGACGAGCACGGCATCATGCTCGTGGCCGACGAGGTCCAGTCGGGCGCAGGCCGTACCGGAAAGTGGTGGGCGATCGAGCACACGGGCGTTGAGCCCGACATCGTTTGCATTGCCAAAGGAATCGCCTCGGGCATGCCGCTCGGGATTACCATGACCCGCGCCAATGTGATGGACTGGGTTCCGGGTTCGCATGCGTCAACCTTCGGCGGCAATCCGGTAGCGATCGCTGCCGCTCTCGCCAGCATGGATGTGATCGAACGCCAGGGTCTCTCCAACGCAGCCAAGCTTGGTGACAAGATGAAGCAGCGCATGCTGAGCTGGGTGGCGAAGCATCCGATGGTCGGCGATGTTCGCGGCAAGGGTTTGATGCTCGCGGTAGAAATAGTTAAGGAAAAACAGAGCAAAACGCCGGTTTCCAAAGAACGCGATCGTATTGTGGATCTCGCCTTCGAGAACGGCATCCTGCTGCTTGGCTGCGGGGAGACGTCGATCCGGCTCTCGCCTCCACTGATCATCAGCGAGCAGCAGGCGGATTACGCCTTGGATGTCCTGGAGAAATGCATCAGCCAGGTTGAGGGCGCGAAGTAAGGACGCTTAGGCCGCCCGGTCCAAAGCTGGGCGGCCTGTAGAACCCCGGATAGGAATGGCTTCGCGATGCCTATTCGAACGAACCGCACCACCCCGAGGGCGTCAAAGAAGACTCACACCTACGGTGAGGGCCGGGATTCCCTGTTAAACTCCCTCCTCGTGCTTCCTAGGTTCACGAGTTCGCCGGGTAAAGCTCAGTGCCGGAAAGGCTTAAAACCAAATTCCCTGCTAATTCCCTGTAACTTCGCTGCTCGATTGCAAATCGCCAGTGTTTATGCGGGTCGCCGATAAAAACTTTTCTTACGGGAAAATTTTCCCTGCAAAATTCCCTGCGCAGGGAATTCGAGGAGTTGGAACCCGCGACCGAGTCTCTCTTCCCAAACGGCAGCGCATCGGCTACCGTTGGCATTCGCGGTCGGCAATACGGCCCGGCTCGGAACGAGAAATGACGATGCTGCTTCGGTCCACTATTCGTGCCCTCGACCGTGTCACCGCGCGCCTCGGGCGTACTCCCAAGATCGCTCCGCACCTTGCCTTTGGAGCAAGAGGCGAAGATGAAGCTTACTTCTATCTGCAAAAGCTTGGCTTCACCGTCATTGCCCGCGACTATCGATCTCCCCGCCGTCCGGGCGATATCGATCTGATTGCGTTTGAGAAGGAAACGCTCTGCTTCGTCGAAGTCAAAACGCGCGCGACTCGCAAGTTCTTGCCCGCGGAGGCGGCCGTCGACCAAGAAAAGCGGGCAACGCTTTCTGCACTCGCTCGCGAGTACGTGCGCCAATACGGTCATGCGCGGGGCGCAGAGCCGCCGCATCGCTTTGATGTAATTAGTGTTTATATCGAAAGTAATGATGACCTCGGCGATTCCGCCGATATAACCCTGTTCAGGAATGCTTTTACCATGTCATAAAATGAGAGTAGCCCGCAGGGAAAGGACCAGAGTTGCCCGAGCTTAGGAAGGACCCCGTCAGCGGACGCTGGGTCATCATCGCCACCGATCGAGCACGCCGGCCGAGCGATTTCACAAGACATACGGTAGTTCTCAAAGGCGGGTTCTGCCCATTCTGTCCGGGCAACGAGAGCAAAACTCCGCCCGAGATCCTCGCCTACCGCAATGGAAGCGAGCGCGACAAGCCCGGCTGGTCCGTCCGGGTGGTTCCCAACAAATATCCCGCTCTGGGAATCGAGGGCAATCTCGATCGCCGTGGCGATGGCATGTACGACCGCATGAACGGCATCGGCGCGCATGAAGTCATCATCGAAACGCCAAATCATAGGCAGACATTTGCCGACATGCCTGACAAGAGCATCGAAGACGTGCTCTGGGCCTTCCGAGATCGAATCGTCGATCTCAAGCGCGATCGGCGGTTCAAATACATCCTGATTTTTAAGAACCACGGCGAGGCAGCGGGCGCGACTCTCGAACATCCGCACTGTCAGTTGATCGCGCTGCCAATCGTTCCGCGTCAGGTCATCGAAGAACTCGAAGGAGCCAGCAGGTATTACGAATTGAAAGAGCGTTGTATTTTCTGCGATATGGTCCAGCAGGAGAGTTCAGGAGAGGAACCGCGCCTGGTAGCTGAAAATCGGCGATTCGTGACCATTTCTCCCTACGCTCCTCGGTTCCCGTTTGAAACCTGCATCCTGCCCAGGAACCACGAGGCATCATTTGAGAATGCCAGCTCAGCGGATTTTGAGAGCTTGGCAAAGATGATCAAGCTGGTGATCGGCAAAATGGACGCGGTGCTCGAGCGTCCCGCATACAACATGGTGCTGCACACTGCGCCGCTCGTGTCCGGCGAATCCGCCGATTATTACCACTGGCACATTGAACTCATTCCCAAACTGACGAAAGTTGCCGGGTTCGAGTGGGGCACAGGGTTTTACATCAATCCCACATCGCCAGAAGAAGCCGCTCGTTATCTGCGCGAAGCGGTGATCGAAATCCCAGAACTGGCAAGCACGCGATAGAAACAGAGCCGGCGGCCTTAGCCGCTGGGGCAGCCGCGTGCGTTGCGGCTGCGGCCTCTCAGCTCATGTGCAGCAAGCATCGCCCTGAGCTGGCCAGCCGGCCATCTCATTCTCCGCTCCTACCAGCGGCGGTTCTGTCGATCCTCGATCAGACACACGTCTCGTACGTGCGTTTCAATTTAGGAATCATTGGCGAAGATGGAAGTCGGGGGCTAGAGTTCGGCGACGCGGGATTTTTCTTCGATCGCCATATCTTTGAACTCACTCGAATCGAAGACTTCTCCGCATTCCTGGCACTCTACAAATTCCGCGTCTTCCTCACGCGCGACAACACGCACGCGAGGATGCTTGCAGACTTGTTCCATGCTGATTCTCTGAGGTGGAAATTTTGCAGGTGTGGTTTGGGTAGCGCTCATACTCCGGGAATTTCCGTCCGGTTTTGGGAGATTGTAGCCTGACTAGTTGCCATGTCAAGCGCCTAGTGTGGACAGCTGATTACGATGAGATTTGCCGAAACCCAGGTTGCTGGAAACTAAGGCTGGTAGGCTTTCGGCTCCCGGCCAAACGACTCTGCCCCGACCACTGCAACGGAGTCTATCCCGTTCTGGAATAACCGCTTAGCGTAATTAGAAAGCTGGTGTGTGGCCAGAATGTCGGCGGGCCGAGTGCCGACTGACCCTTTCAATCTCCTACGCGCTCGACTTCCACCAGGCAGGAATAGAACGTCGGTCCCCCTCCCAGATCGGTAAGCCTTTCGGAAGTAAGGGCGTTAATGCCGATTCCGTCGGGCATCAGCTTCGACCAGTTCAGACGTGTGGCCACCACGCCGGGCTGCACGGCTCCATCGACAAGAGCAGTTAAGCGAACTTCGCCGCGATCATTGAAGACACGCACCACATCGCCTTCCGAAATGCCGCGCAGTTCGGCATCTACTCGGCTCATTTCCAGCTTGTTGGTTTTGGGCTCGAGCGGCTGGTGGGAGCTGAGGTTGCAGAAGGTCGAATTGAGGAAGTTATCGGCCTTGCGCGATAGAAGCTCAAGCGGATACTTTGCCGCTTGCGGTGAGTGTCGCGATTCGATCGGGGCCTCAAACTTGCCGACTGGATCAAGCCCGAGCTTCGTCAGATCGTCGTTCCAGACTCGCGCTTTGCTGTCTGCGGTAGGAAAGCCGCCTTGTGCAAACGGTACGAACTCTTCCGTCCCAAAATTCAAACGGATGTGGCCTTCACGTTCGAGCCGCTCGCGGGTAATGCCTTTGAGCCAGGGATCCGGACTGTCGAGCGCCGCGTCGATCATCTGATCGACTGTTTCGTGAAAGCAGGGCTCAGTGAAGCCCATTCGTTGCGCGAGCTCCCCAAACATCTCGACGTTACACTTCGACTCGCCAACGGGCGTTATCGCCTGGTTCGAAATCTGCAGATAGTAATGTCCATATGCCTGCTGAATGTCCTTCTGCTCGAAGAACGTCGTTGCAGGCAAAACGATGTCGGCGTAGTCGGTCGAATCAGTAAAGAACTGGTCGTGCACGACGGCGAAAAGATCTTCGCGCATGAATCCACGCACCACATCGTTGTGATTCGGCGCAATCGCTGCTGGATTCGAGTTGTAAACGAAGATGGCTTTTACCGGAGGAGAGGTCAATTTGGTGAGAGCTTGGCCTAGCTCCGCCATGTTTACGACTCGCGCCGGGCGCCCAAGTGGGCTGGTCAGCATCAGGTCAGCGCGTTCCAGTACTTCCTTGTTCAGCTTGAATGCGCCGCTGCATGAAAGCTGAATGCCACCACCTGGATGCTTCCATGCTCCTGTGATGCAGGGGAGCATCGTGATCAGGCGAATGTTCGTACCGCCGTTTTCACTGCGCTGCACTCCGTAGTTCACACGGATCGCGGCTGGAGTCGCAGTCGCGTACTCGCGGGCGAGCTTCACGATGTCTTGCGCCGAAATGCCCGTCCATTCCGCCACGCGATGTGGCGGATACTCCTGAACCCGCTTTACCAGCTCGGCGAATCCGTTGACGTAGTTCTGGACGTAATCCGCATCGAACAGCTTCTCGGCGATGATCACGTGCATGAGGCCGAGCGCCAGCGCAGAATCTGTTCCCGGATTGATTGGCAAATACCAGTCAGCGCATTGCGCCGTTCGCGTTTTATACGGATCGATCACGACGAGCTTGGCGCCGTTCCGTCGCGCCTCTTCAACAAACGGCCAGAGGTGGACGTTGTTCCCGTGAATATTCGCGCCCCAGGCAATAATGTATTTCGCCCGCGCAAACAGTTCT
>Ga0070741_10009065_pt1 | contig 19563 bp, 18 predicted proteins | sample Coa_R1_4_FD_66440 | JGI IMG/M metagenome (GOLD analysis project Ga0070741, IMG submission 66440) | Surface soil microbial communities from Centralia Pennsylvania, which are recovering from an underground coalmine fire - Coalmine... | ecosystem: Environmental > Terrestrial > Soil > Unclassified ...
CCAATGGCGATGGGCTTCCGTCACGAAGAAGCTGCCGATTGGCATGAGACGATAGAACCTCAAGAGGCGCTATTTGCCGCTTTACCGGCCTTGCTTGCTCAACCCCGCAACACCAACTGGGCAGGCGATGGGCGTCCCGAGGCTTTGCGCGATGTGATGCTGGCTGGCAAGCCTGCCGAGATTACCCAGGCTTTGCGAGAAGCATTAGAGCAGGGAGCCGCCGTTGCCGATCTCAGTAGTGTGCTGGCGCGAGCTGGCATTCATCGCGTGGCCCGTTTCCATGTGCAAAATGAGGAAGATTGGGATGATGTATTGCATGTCATCAGTTACGCCAATGCCATTGATATGCTGACGCGACGAGCCTCCGGGCGCTCTTTAGAGGGCGATGTTGCTCTGATGAAGGCGGTTACCCACGGGGCGATGTTCGTTTACCTGACGCATTTCTTGAACATTCCACGCGCCGCGTTGCCTGCTGAGCGCGGCAAATCCGCCATTCCTGCGCTCTTGCATGATAAGGATGCACTGCTTGAACGGTTGTTGTACTGTGCAGAGTTTCAGCAGGTCGAGGAAGCTGCCGCCATTGTCCACTACTATCAGGAAACGGCGTATCCGCTGGCTGAATTGAAGGCCGCGCTGGGGAAGGCTTTATTGCGAGAGGATGCCACCTTCCACACCTTCCAGATGCTTGAGGCGGGGATGCGCCAGCATGAGGTGCAGGGAGCCGATCATCCCGATGGTCGTCTCGCTCTTGTTGCCGCCACCCGCTATATGGTCGCGCAACGCCTGCGTCGCAATGTGCTCTTCTCAACGCAGAACGCTTTAAAGATGCAGCGCGGCGAAGCGTTGAACGAAGAGGCGTAGTTTTGCGCTTGCGGCTAGTGGGGCGGCGAACTGTCGTCGTCGGTTGTTAAACGCCGGCTAAGGTTCAGGAGGTATCAAGCGATGGAGGAGCGCGAAACGTACGAGCTGTGTGATATCGTGCAGGCCAAGCTTCTCCATCACGTTAGCGCGATGCGCCTGCACTGTCTTGATACTCAGGACCAGGCGGTCCGCAATCTCCTGGTTGGTGTAGCCTTCTGCAACCATCTTGAGCACTTCCATCTCGCGAGGTGTTAAAACATCGAGAGGGGGTATAGGCGCTGCATGTTTTGTCTCATCAGGATATTTTCTGTCAGCAGCGGTTGTCATGTTGGAGGGGGCCAGATAGGCGCGGATCAGCGATTTAGCCAGTCCGGGGTAGAGAAATGCGCCGCCATGTGCGATAGTGCGGACGGCTGCGCACAGGTCAGCAGGAGCGGCTTTCTTCACCAGATATCCCGCCGCGCCCATGCGTAGCGCCTGGAGAAAATATTCCTCGCTTTCGTGCATGGTAAGAATAAGCACCTGCGTCTCTGGTTGACGGGCGCGAATCTGCCGCGATGCTTCCAGCCCATCCATATGCGCCATGCTGATATCCATCACCACAACATCTGGCGTGTGTTTGTCTGTCTGCTCTATGGCTTCAATGCCGGTGCATGCCTCTCCGACAACCTGAATATCCGGCTGCGTCTCCAGCAGCAATTTGAGTCCCTGACGCAAAATATCGTGATCGTCAGCCAATAAGACGCGAATGGGCAATGAGTTTGTGGGGATATCGTAGGCATCAAATTCTGAAAGCATGGCTGTTATCCTTTTGTTCCCGTTCCACATTTGCTACCGGCATTGGTAATACGACTTTTACCGCCGTTCCCTGGCCTGACTGCGAGTGCATAGTCAGGCTTCCTTTGAGCAGCGCGGCCCGCTCGCGCATGCCAATAATCCCTGAACCCCTGTGGCCTGCGTTGAGATCATAGCCGCATCCGTCATCTTGAATCTGCAGATAAAGATGGTCCCGGTCCTCTTTAAGTGCAATGGACGCGTTGCCCGTATGGGCATGACGCGCGATATTCGTCAGGCTTTCCTGAGCGATGCGGAAGAGCGTTGTTTCGTAAGCTGGCGGCAGGTGGTGAAATGCCTCTTCTCTGCCCTCTATAGTCAGCTCAACTTTCAGGTGTAGCCGCTGGCTGCCGTCTTCTACCAGCCAGCGGAACGCCGCCAGCAGTCCGAGGTCGTCAAGCACGCTAGGCCGCAATTGCTGTGCGAGGACGCGGATATTATCCAGCGTGCGCTGCGTCAGTTGTTCAAGCTGGTGCAGGCCCTGGGCCAGGTGCTGACGAGTCTCCGCTGGCATAGTCGAGATGCCTCGTTTGAGCACTTCCGTATGGATGAGCAGGGCTGTCAGGCTCTGCCCTGTTTCATCGTGTAGCTCAAGAGCGATGCGTCTCCGCTCCTCTTCCTGTGCCAGCAAGATCTGCATCGTCTGTTCATGTTGTGCCACCTCCAGCCGATCAAGCATGCTATTGAACGCCTGGGCCAGCTCGCCAATTTCGGAAGCGGAGGGTGTTACCGTTGCGCGCGCTTCAGTTTTGCCCGCGCTGACTTCGCGAATCGTTGCCAGTAAATTGAAGAGGGGGCGGAAGCTTGCTCGCAACAGGATGATGTTAATAAGCAGGGTAAAAAGCGTAGCCAGCACAATGAAGCTGGTATCAATAATATAATGGTGGGCTTCCAGACTATGGCTGGTTACCCAAAAACCGGCCATAGCTTCCGCAATGAGCATGAGACTATTGACCAGAATCACCTTCTCGAAGAGCGAAAGATGCCAGCGTTGCAGCAGCGCTTGAGAAAAATGGCGGGTTTTGCTCATTGCTATGCTCTCTTCCTATCCTTCAAAACGGCACCTGTCTGGAGATAACTATATTCCCAATGCTGCAAGGGGTCAAGGGTTATGTGCATCACCGAATCTCTAAAAAAAGGGTTTGCTGAAGAGGAGTAAAGCCACTGGCGTGGGCCTGGATAACGACGGCCCAGGGACCGGACATGGCCAGGTGAAATTGAACGAGGTATTTTCCATGCCCCTGCACTGCAATATGTCTGGCATAGGTTGACATATCCATGTTGGTCATATGGGCGTCTGAGAGCACCTGCGCATCTTCGATAGGGATGCCTTGCGGATCAGTTAAATCAAGTTCGAGAGTCGTGAGCTGTTGCGCGGTCAGGTGCTGCTGATCTACATGCACCTGCAATCTGGCAGGTGCATGCATTTGATTGGTCGCGGCAAAGACAAGGATGCCAACGCAGGAAAAAAATAGCAAGAACCAGAAAAACGGTCGTACACGCATAGTACACCTCGTTGGCCTGTTATCAGCCGATCAATGCTACAGAAGCAGTAGGGGCAAGCAGGGCAGGGGCAAGCCCTGCCCCTACTTAACTTTATCAGGCGATTTCTCAGCAGCCTCTTCCCCTGTTGCGCTACTGCCTGTGCTGGTCGCGGGGCTGGCCTGGCTGCGTCCAAAGCCATAGCCGGCTGCTAACCCGATGAGCAGGGCGAGGATGGCAGCAACGCTCACCGGAACATACGGAAAACTGTTGTTCGCAGTCGTTGATGCCGTCGGCGTTGGTGCTGGGGTTGCACTGGTTGTTGCATTTGGCGTCGGCGTTGCGGCAGCAGCAGACTTTACGGTAAAGACGAAAGCGCCCTCGTCGGCCTCGTTATCTTCCGCTGAAACCGTAATCCAGCGCACCACATACACCCCTCCGGTGCTTTCAGGTTTGATCTGGATGGACATTTCTCTCGGGTTGTTGAGCGAAACTTTTGCGTTCCCTTGACTGATGAGAGCGCCGCTGGGACCGTAGACGAAAAGATTACTCAGCTTCGGATCGGGATTGATATTTTCTGCGGTTTCCACTGTTACAGTGGTGGGAGCGGTAGCAATCGTTGAGCCAATGGCGGGCGTGGCGCTGAGCACTTTAGCGTGAGCTGAGGCCGTGCCCGTCGTCACAAAAAATAGCAAGCCGAGGCTCAGTAGAATCACGACAGATGCGGAAAGACAACGCGGTAAACTGCTCTTATACATTGTTCTCGCCTTCTCCTGGAAATGGAACTAGGTATATTCTACTACGATACTTTGCGGGATATTTGTATGTAGCTTATCGCTTATTTGTCCGCTTGTCCATTAGGAGAGATCCCTATTTTTTACCCTACTTTCTTTCAGTATCCTCAAGCGGATCGAGATAGCCATCAACTCGTGCCACTCCCCTCCAGGACACTATAGACATCAAACTCAAAGCTGTCAAGTGGAACTGCACTACAGTGTCTGAGAAATTTTCATCCAGCGTTGACCCTACCCCCGTGGGTGTGGTATGATGGGGATGTCAGTTTCTTCATCCAAGAGAGGAGTATGGTATGCAGGATCAGCGTCGTAAAGAGGTATTGAAGCGGCTTTCTTATATTGAAGGGCATATTGCCGGTATTCGCAGGATGGTAGAGGAAGATAAATATTGCGTCGATATCTTGCGCCAGACCTATGCTGTTCGCAAAGCGTTGGAGAAGCTGGAGGGAATTGTTTTAGAAGGCCATTTGCGCACCTGCGTCCCGGAGGGCATCAAGGGCGACCGCGAAGATGCGGTGATCCAGGAACTCCTCCAGCTCTATGATATCGCAGGCAACCGCTGATGTTCCATCTGAGAAGGATATTGTTATGACAGAAAAACAAACCGTCACCCTTTCAGTTCCAGATGTAAGCTGCGAGCACTGTGTAAAAGCTATCGATACCGCTCTGGGCGCCCTTCCTGGTATAGAGCGTATTACAACCAATCTGCAGACAAAAACCGTCAGTTTACGCTACGATCCCGACCAGGCTTCTATGCAGCAAATTGAGACCGCGCTGGACGATATCGGCTACACGGTCGCTAAGTAAAATACAGATGGCGCACCTGGCTGCGAGAGGGCCCACGCCAGGGCCCTTTTATCATCAGGGCTTCTCAAACGTCGGTGCATGCTCTGACTGCTCGCGCCTTCGGCGCTCATTAAGGAGAGGAAGGTGCTGGCTGTGGGCTGCGCCCACAGCCAGCACCTTCCTCTCAGAACGGCTCGCTTGCGAGCCGTTCTGTTATAAAAAGACAACGTTTGAGAAGCCCTGTTTTATCATACTAAAAAGTTGCCTCTTGCATATCACTTCTGCTAAGATTATAGAACATATCGCTATGCAGAAAGGCGCTTTTTTATGACAGATGAGTATCATTGCTGGTATCCGCTCCAGATCCGTTTTCGCGACCTTGATCCGCTGGCCCACGTTAATAACAGCGTCTATCTGATTTACTTTGAGGAGGCGCGGAGCCACTATTTTAATCAGCTCGATGCCTGGCTCAAGCAGTGGCCCTCAAAACAGGAGGATCAGGAAGCTGAGATAAGCGATGAACCATCTCCCAACCCGCGTATCCAGACTGGCAGGCGTGGGCACCATTATGGCACTCTGGTAAAGGAAGTTACCTGCACTTATGAACTTCCCCTGATCCGCTCAGACCTGGCCGAAGTGGGCGTCAGGGTGAGCAGAATTGGCCGCTCAAGCTTTGTGATGGAGCATCAGATCCGCGATAGAAACGATCATACGCGCATCTTCGCCACCGGTCGCTCCGTCATGGTCTGGGCCAATTACTATACTGGTCGCTCTCATCCACTGCCGCCGTCGCTGCGCTCCGCTTTTGAGCAGATGGAAGGTCATACTTTTTCTGAGGTTGCCAAACAATAGCCACCTGAAATTTTTATCATCGCGCTCTTACAGGCATGTCATGATTTTGTCGTGACATGCTTTTCTTTTTTTGCGCCCTGGTAAACCCTTCTGCAAAATGAAGAGAAAATATAGTTCATATACTAAGAGTATATCACCGAATAATAGAAGCATTAATAATTGCCAAATTATGAATAGCTAATAGGTTTTGTTGAGTAAGATATATTGTGATTAAGTTGATAGAAAGTTTTTCCACAGTATGTAACTTTTTGGACGAGTTATTCGTATACACGATGGGGAACGATGCTATCTGCTTATCTGGCAGGATAATGATGAGACTGCGTAATTGTAGGGTGTCGTTTGTATGAGCTGTTCTAGACATGTGCCAAGTGAATGGGGGATTTTATGAAAATAGCACACATTGCCCCTCCCTGGATCGCGATTCCGCCGAAGAACTACGGAGGGACTGAGGCTGTACTCTACAACCTTGTAGAGGAGCAAGTTGCTCAAGGGCATGACGTAACCTTATTTGCACCGGATGATGCCAGGGTAACGGCAAAAGTCGTCTCGTTTTTCCCTTTGTCGTTGATCGATTCTGGCGTACCCTGGTCGGCTCATCTTAAAGCGTATTATCACATATACAAGTCGGTAGAGCACATTCGTCAGCATGATTTTGACATCGTGCATACACACCTTTCGTCAGCCGCGGATATGTACCTGTTTCCCTTGACCGCCGACCTTGATAAGCCTCATGTAATGACGCTTCATAGCCGTTTCCCTTTTGATCGTGTAGGCTCCTGGATGGGAGATGCTGACACGCTCTACATGGAGTGGGCGTCAACGGTGCCAATGGTGGCGATTAGCGCGCGAGCGCGCGAGGATGTTCCTCATAAGCTAAACTTTGTCGGTACTGTCCATCATGGTTTGCCCATGAAACACTATCAACCAACCACAAAGGTGGTAGAAGACCACTTTGTATGGCTGGGGCGCATTTTCCCTGAAAAAGGTACCCATCTGGCGATTAAAGCTGCGAAGATGGCGGGTGCGAAGCTGGTGATAGCGGGTACGGTTGACCGGCACATGCCCGACTCCGTTCATTACTTTGAGGATGTCATTAAACCGCAAATTGACCATCAGCAGATTAAGTATATTGGTCCGGTCAATATGGAGCAGAAACTCGACCTGTTAAGTGGCGCGCGTGGCCTGCTCAACCCGATTGAATGGGAAGAGCCGTTTGGCGTGGTAATGGTCGAGGCGATGGCCGTGGGATGTCCGGTGATCTCCTATGCCCGCGGAGCCGCTCCTGAAATTGTCGTTCATCGCAAGAGCGGTTTTCTTGTGCATGATCTCGCTGAGATGGTCCAGTATATGAAAAAAATTGGCGGGCTTGACCGGGCGGTGGTGCGCGCTCACATCGAGCAGAACTTTTCTGCCAGGGCAATGGTGGAGAAGTATGTCAGCATCTATAAGAAGGTAGCCGCTTCCTGGATTCAGGCGCGTGTCCCGGTGGCCGTTACCACGAAAATCCGCCCAGTCCTCACGCCTCCCGCGATCAGAACAATCGAGCCTGTTGTGGTCCCGAAGCGTCCTTCCCCTCTGGCTGCCATACCATCGGTGGAAGTAGAGCCGGAAGCTCTGTCCTGACGCGCTGATACCATTCGGCGCAGATGCCAGGCGAGTGTTCTTCGTATGGGCAGTGGCAAAAAGCATAGAGCGTCAGCCCCTGTGCAAGCCACTGCCTTGTTTGCCGGACCCACTCCTGCAAAAATGGCTCGTTCTCTTCCATACGCGGATGACCGATGTAGCGCACAAAGGCAAAATCGGTCGTCACGGAGATACGCAACGGCAGATTGGGCTTGCGCTCGCGGGCCTGTAACACCTGCTGCTCCTGCTCTGGTCCAACCCTAATCGGGCGTGTATCCATGATGACAAACCCGACGTTGTGTTGCTTGAGCAGCGAATCTAACCGTGCTGCGTGCGGTTCCGCAAAGAAATCGGGATGGCGTACCTCCACAGCCAACCGCGCATCAGTGGGCCAGAACTGGAGAAAGCTCTCCAATTGAGCAAACTGAGCGGGCGAGAATGATGGTGGCAGTTGTAAAAACATCGGACCCAGCCGCTCGCCCAGTCCCCGCATCCTTGCCACGAAGCGCAGCGTCTCATCCTTGCTTTGATCCAATGGTAATGTGTGACTGATGCTGCGCGAGATTTTGGGGCAGAAGCGAAACGTTGGCGGCGTCTCCTGGCGCCAGCGCGCTATCGTCTCCTCTGATGGGGTGGCATAAAATGTCGTGTTGCCCTCTACGGTCGAGAGTTGCTTACTGTAGATGCGCAGAAACTCGCTCTGAGGGGTGCGAGGCGGAAAAAACTGCCCAATCCATGCTTTATACCCCCACATCGGACAGCCAATATAGAACATCAGACTCGCTCCTGATTCTAGGGCAAGCGCAAGGCCCCCGCATTCCCACCGCCCATCCCCTTACCCCTACCGTTGCTCTCCACGAGAACGCATGCCGCCGCATCTTTTTCGCCGAACTATTCAGCGTTATCGTTGCCCATTCCCCAAAAATCTAAACGGAACAAACGGAATGCACGCTGCTGGACGACGATGGTAGGGGCAAGGGGAGGCTGGTTGGGGGCGGATGGGGCCTTGCGCTTGCCCTGCATCCCACCTGTTATCTGTTCGGTCTTCAGGGATTCTAAACCTGCTCGCAGGAAAAGTCCCTTTTCAATTGTGTTGTTGTTAGTATAGCACGGGAAGCTGTTTCAGGCAAGCATTTTCGCTGTGCGAGTGTCTCAGGATACCACTTTATAGACGGGCTATATAGCACTATTTGGCTGTTTTTTGGCTAAATACGCCCGATTAGCTCTTGTGTGTACTATACTTGATAGGTGAATAACTACCAATCGAAGTCGATTTAGCGAGGTTAATGTATGTTGTCTGCCATCATTTCAGTGCTTTTGCTCATTGTGATGGCGCTGATGATTATTGGCTTTATTGTCAGTGCATGGCGTGAGCAACAGCGCTATAAACAAAAATTAGCAGCCCAGTCGAATATGCCGACGCATCCCCTTGACCGGCACGTCACGGCGATTTTACACTTGCAGAACGGCAATGTAGTTGGCATCGAAAAACCTGTGCAAATGCGAGTAATGGCGCTGCCAGCTTCGTGGTACAGGCGTCGTCGCACTATTGTCTCGCTTGGTCTGCTGGTGATGCTCCTGCTCACCTTTTTTGTGCAGGATAGCCTGGGGGGTGGGGCGATTCAAAGCCTGACAAAGAGCCTGGGCTTTACCTTTCTCAGCAACGGTCAGCCGACCGATTTCACGCCAATGGCTCATCCCCTGCCCGACACTGCCAGCGTTCGCCTGGTGCGCGTCGATTCTGCCGCACGTAACCAATATTACACGGATTATCAGTTCCGTGTCTGGGGCTACTCTTCCTGCTCGGGTATTGCGATGGAAGAGGTCATGAACGCCTATGGGCGGCACCTGATCGCGGCAGATGTCCTCCAGAAGGAGCTTGATCTGGGCGTGTGGAACGTCAATCTGGGTTTGTTGCGCGAAGAGGGGATTGCTATGACCGCAGCCACCTATGGTTTCGATACCAGCGCCGGGCATACGCGCTCCTTGCAGGATATTATCACTATTGCCAATCAAGGCTCTCCCGTCATTGTCGGTGTGCGTGATAGCTACTACTATCCTGGAGGACATTTATTTGTGGTGCGTGGCGGCGATAGCCAGTACGTCTATCTCGCGGACTCTTCTCCCGCCAACTTCCAGCGCATGACGTATGCCATGTTTACCAATATGTGGCAGGGCTTTAGCGCCGTACTCACGCCGCGTCCGTAGCTTTTAACGAAGAAATACCTCTACACGGGGAATAATCAAGGTCTCTTCGGTGGCCAAGCATCGAAGAGACCTTGATTATTTTTCTGTTCAAGAATATTGAACCCTAGTAAATGATGATAGGTGTGTACACCTGCACGAAGTTGTACAGCCAGCCCGCATTGTCTTTAGAGAGATTGACGCAGCCGTGTGAGCCCTGGGCCGAGAAAGGGTCGCCACTGGCATCGGCATGCGGATAGTTGGTGCCGGGACCATAGTCGGCGCGCCACCAGCTATCATGGAGGAAGTAGCCGTTGCTGTGGTACTGCATCGCGAAATTGATCGGCGTGTCAGGATACCACTCAGGCGAATTATGGGGCGTTCCTGGCGCGGGCTTGAAAACGGTCGGCGATTGTTTGCCCTCAACCCACCACACGCCTGGAGGCGTCGGTAGATTGGGACGCCCCGTTGTTACCAGGAAGGCATTGACCAGCTTGCCGTTGTCGTAGACGCGCATGGCCTGCTCTTGTAATGAAACAATAACAACCCTGGAGTTGGTCTTCCCATAGTGTTGTATCAACTGAAGGTCGGTCCGGTGCGGCTGATTATAGGGCGTTTTGTCTGTGCTATTGGCTGTCATGGCCTGGAAGTTGTCCAGGTACATATGCTCGTTTTCAATGGCTTGCTGGTAGTCCGCCAGCGTCTGAGCGGAATTCAGATCGTCTTGCACCCAGCCGCCAATGCCGTTCGGTCCATACTCATAGCCGAGCGGGTAGTTGGTGTTGTCAAAAGCATTATGATATTGATGCTGCTGTCCCCAACTGGCGACTTCCTGCTGCAATTGCTGCTGTAATTTCACGGTTTCCGCTTTCATCGCGGGCAGTTTGATGGCTTCAACATGTGAGTTCAGCGCCGTCAATGCGGTTTTATAGGCCGCCGTGGTTTTTGCGCTTTGCAGCGCCTGCGCATCGGTATTGTATTGCTGCTGGTAGGTGGTCGTATCGCCACCATACTGCTGCATCAAGGCGATCCATTGCTGGAAGACCTGTAATTGTGCAGTACCCTGATGCTGGATAGCGATGTCAACGAGCGGCGTTGGCATCGGTCTGATCGTATTGCCACCAGGGGTTGAGCCACTTGAACTGCACCCGCTGAGCAGCAAGAGGCAGAGGATGAGTCCGCTTAGAAAGTATATTGAAATGTTCCGCGTTCCAACGGCGCTCCCGCGTCTCCCACGATCAATTGGGGAGCTACAGGGCAACCGCAAGGGATTGCCCCTACGGAACGTGGAATCGAGGTATATCGGCGCATGATGCCGAAGAGTATTACTTTTTTTGTATTGCATAAGTCATCATCTCTCCGCAAAAAAACAGTAGGATCGTTACTATCATATCATATTCTTTTACTTACACTATACGAATATGTACCTTATAATGTGACACTTTGCTATGAGCTACCTCACAGAGTGCGAATTCGCTTCAGAAGAGCCGTATGAAGCTCTTTCGTGCCTGCAATCACCAGCGAAAACTTTTCGTGTAGACCAGTAATAGGACGTAATGGTTTGCCTTCGTGGTCGCTAACGATAGCCCCTGCTTCGAGCGCAATGCAGGCGGAGGCCAGAAACGACTCGGCTGTCAGCTCACCACGAATATCAATATACGCGTCATAAGCGCCACTGGCGACGTAGACGCTATCAAGCGCGGAACTGCCGGAGCGCCGTATATGTCCGGGAGCGGGCTCTTGCTCAAAGAGTGAGTGGATGGCTTCTCTGTCGCGCCCATCGAAGTTGACACCTATCAGGCAGCTCTCAATGGTTTTGGTATCGCTGGCCTGGCAACGCCGCCCGTTACGAAAAGCGCCGCCGCCGTTTTTAGCTTCATAGACAGTGCCGGTGAATAGCTCGCCCACCAGCGCCCATTGGACTTGCTCGGGAAGAATAGGGGCGTCGATAGGCAGGACCGCCAGCGCGACCCCGGCTGTCAGAATGCCTCGTGCCACGTTAGTGGAACCATCGATAGGATCGATGATAATGCGATAGGAGGGATCAGGAGCCGTGATAAAGGGGGGGCTTTCCTCGGTGAGTACCTCAAAACCAATACCACTTTCCTTGAGTCCACTGATAATCAGGTCTTCCGCATCACGGTCAAATTGCATCGTGATATGTTCATGGGATTGCTGATGTATGTGATCGCGATCAAATCGCTCGGAATGTATGTAAATGCGCACTTGGCGGAATAATTGTTCAAGTAGTTCTAGCATAATTACTCTTTGGCTTGTCTTCCAATCTGCTCAACTTTCTGTGATTATACCATATAAAGTAAAAGGTCCATAACCTCTACAATTGAAGCAGGATCGCGTCGGCTATTTGCTGAGATGAGATGTGGTCGAATAAATTCCGGCCTCTCAGATTGTACGCTTCTTTTGAAAAACCAGGTCGAAAGGCTGTCTGTTCTTTTCTTCCCCATCCCACAATGGTTGAGCGCCTGCTGTAACCATAGTAGCCCGGATTGGTACCGCCAAAGAGGGCAACGATCTGCACCGAGTTCTGGGGTACAAAGCAGGTGTCCTCCTCTCTTAACTGTTTATGTGCCGCCGCCAGGTGCATCACGCCAGTGTCGCCGGTGACAAAAATGTCTGCCTGATCGATCAGCGCCGCAATCTCCAGCAGATGCGTTCGTGGCTCGGCAGGCATGAGGAAGACACGATGGGGATGATGCTCCCTGAGAACTTTCAGCAGGTGGAGCGAACGTGTGGTCTCCGTGTAACTTGGCAGAATATAGACAATCAGTTGCGGACACGCAGCTAGAACGCTAGAAAAAGCTGCTATGAGCAACTCGATAGGGGGCCTGGTAACCGCAGAGGCTGTATCTGGAGCGATCACCAGCACCTTCCCACCTTCTTTCTCCATCGATGCCTCTGCCCTCAGGATCGCTATCGCCCTTCTAGCTATTTGTACATGTTTCGAGGATATATAGAGCGGAATGCCTTGCTCTCCCGAAACTGTTGCTGTGGTTTTCCTAAAATAATAGTTGATCATAGACTTGACCACTGTGCTAACATGGATATCGGCTTGCCAGCGAAAAGCTAGAAAGTGGCGGGCCATTTCAATGGGATGTGGGTACATCACGCGCGAATGGAGGCGGAAGTAGAGTCCTGGAGCCACTATGCTGGGAAAAATGGCCTCGTAGTGTCTCTGCCTCAGGAAATAAGCGACATCGGCAGCTTCTGGCTCAAGTGTAATTCCTCGGAGCCATTGCGTAATATGTGCTCCTGGGAAAAAAACCTTATTGGTCTCGATAACCCGGTTGATCCGTGGATCATACGCGAAAACCTGAGCCTGGGTGCTATTACAAAGCACATCTATTGCCCCAGAGGCACAGGGGTCATGTTTTATTATCTGGTCCACGGCGCTCAGTCCTACCACAACGGCATCGCCTATTCCCACGTCCAGCGTTACCAGAAAACGAGGGGTATCCGGTTTCTCCTGTTTGCAAGGCCTATAGCAGTGTAGATAGCATTCAGGCATAGGGAAAACTTCGTTATCACCTTGATAATAGAATAGATCAACCGATATAGATAGTTACATGGATACTGTCACACAGGAACGTATCTTCCTATAGGCTGTCACGAAAAGAAAGAGAAGGACGTGTACACAAAAAGGAGAGAAAATCACTACCTGTTGATGATCGCCGTTGAATGGTGCATGCAGTACAGCTATTGCCAAAAAAGCTGTTTTTACTATACGTAAGTTAGTGATATCTTATGAATTTGAATACACCGCCACGACGCCTCACTGTGCGCGAGCAACTGGTGCTGAGTCTTTTATGGTTTGCCCTGAACCTCCCATTGTCGGCGTTGCTGCCAATAGTGATTCCAACCCAGATATTGCTTTTTGTAGCGCCGGGATATGTAGGGAACGCGCAGCAGGTTACATTGCTTGCCTGGCTCTCGGCTCTCGGGGCTATCATCACGTTATTCGTCCCGCCTGTGGTTGGCATGCTCTCAGATTACACGCCAGGTCCTCTTGGCCGTCGCCGTCCCTATATCATCGCTGGCGCTATAGCGGTATTTATCAGCGTGCCTTTGCTCATCGATGCTGGTAGCAGCATTCTGCTGATAGCTGGTCTGGGAGTTTTACTCCTGGGGCTCAATATCATCATGGCAGGATACCAGGGACTGATCCCGGATCTTGTGCCCAACGAGCAGCGAGGGACTTCCTCAGGCTATATGGGATTCATGACGATTTTTGGGAATGTGGGGAGTCTTGCGCTCGCGGCCTGGCTTTTTGCATCGGTGAACTTGCATTCCACGGGGGCGGAGATTATACGCAGAGGAGCGACCCTTTATTACAGCAGCACCATTGTGGTTTTGCTCATCGGCGTCCTCATCACCGTCGTAGGGGTGCATGAGACGGTCCTGCCATCTAAGTCCGTGACCCTGGCCCAGGTGGAGTCGAAAATAGCGTTTCAGTTCCATCAATGGTTTGCGCGCACCTGGCTGAAGCCCTGGCGCGAATATAATTTCACCGTGGTGTTCCTCACGCGTGCCGCGGTTATGATGGGACTGGCCTTATTTATGACGTTTATCGAATATTATCTTGCGAATGTGGAACATGTCGCGAACTTCGTCCAGGCCACGGCCACTGTCGCGGTCCTGGCATTGCTTGGTGCCGTCTTCAGTGCTCTACTGGCGGGGATATTTTCTGATCGTGTCAAGCGTGTCCCGCTGGTAAGCCTGGCAACAACCTGCATGGCGCTGGCGGCGTTCGCCTTTGCGGCCTTTCCTGGTCGTTTTCCCCTCTGGCTGCTTGGAGCGATCTTTGGATTGGGCTATGGCGCGTATATGAGCGTCGATTGGGCTTTAGCCGTCGATGTTTTGCCCTCTTTAGAGACGGCGGGTAAAGATCTGGGGCTATGGAATGCCTCTTCGACCTTACCCACTGTGATTGCCCCTTTACTGGGGAGCTTTATTATCATCCTGGTTCAGGCGCATGCATCAACCGTTCTGGGATACCGCCTCGTCTTTGCGGCTGCAACGTTTTTTCTTATTCTGGCTGCAGTAGGAGTGCTATTTGTGCGTGAACAAAAAAAAAGCGATCCAGAGTCTGTTGCTAATGAACAGGCTCAGCGGAAGGTGACAATCGGATGGAAACTGGCGTTTCAAACGCGAGCAGGTAAAGCGCGTGGGCTTCTTCTTTTCTGGCCGTTGTGGGAACGCTTTACGCGCTCTATATGGCATCTACAACCTATTCCTCACGCTCCACACCATTTACTGGAGGTACGCTTTACGCGTTATAACGGTCGGGCCATTGATTTGCCTGATGGCACACACGTAAGCAGGGGAGATCCTATTATTGAACTGCATTTTCGCAATCGGGCGCTGCTTGAAATGGGAGAGCAGTTTCCGGTATGGAAATATATGCATCTGGTCGTGCAAAATCTCAGAGCTCTCGCTTGCTGGATGCAGAGCCCAGAGTTCCCCGGTGAGCCATTGGCGATATATAGCACGACGTTATTATACCGTGCTGCACCACGCCTGGGCTTTACTCTGCGGCCCCGTCCTAAGAGCGTACACGCCCACCTGGAGCGTTTCTTTATGATGGGTCTGCTGGTGCTTTACCACCGGCAAGGCGGCGCGCGTCTTCTTCAGGGGACGACCTATGGAACATACCCACAGGAGACCTGGATGTCACGAGAAGAGTTGCTCAAACGTTATGCAACTCATGCTCTCTCTTCCTAAGAACATATCTAATTCTCAACGCTCTCACCTTCTCGTGGCCAGAAGTTGCGCGGTGAAACCGCGCAAAAGAGGAGAGGTGTTGCAGGATATGCGCTTCGCACATATCCTGCAACACCTCTCCTGAAAGTGAGCGCCACAGGCGCGAACCCTCAGAGAGCAAGCCAGCAGTGGGCACCGTTATCAAATACTATCTAAGAGAACGATGACGTTTGCTGCTGGGCTGCGGCCTTCCCCTCGCGCACAAATAAGATGGATATTGCTGCTATGATGAGGCAAAGGGACGCCACCAGGAAGATCAGGCGGTATCCCAGCTCTATCTGTCCAGATCTATTCGCGACGTTGATGATAAGATTCCCAAGCAGCGGAGCAAGAATAGCTGGTAAGTTCATGGAGGCATTCCACATTCCCAGCCCCTCACCGGCTGTCTCTAAGGATGGCAAGGCATCGACCGACAGGGCCCAATCAACGCTGGTATACGCTCCGTAGCCTAAGCCGAAGAGCGCTCCTAGAGGCCAGAGCCAGCTTATCATGTTAGCGGAAGTCACGACGAAGGCGAGGGAAGTCAGGCTCATGCTAAGAGTGGCCACGCAGACAAGCGGTGCGCGCCGCTTCAAGCGGTCAGAGAGCACACCAAATACAATCCCACTCACAACTCCTCCACCCAGCGCCAGCACTGCTACCAGCGCCGTTACTTGCACAAAATTCGTGATATGTTGCACGCGCGCAAAGTAGTACTCAACATACGTCATGAACAGGGCGAGACCGAGCATGATAGAGGAACGCGTCAGGAACACAATGATGAAATTGTAGGAGTGCCAGGGAGCGCTCCATCCGTGCGCAAACCAGTGGGCAAACTTGGTTAAGAACTTCTCCTGACTCTCTTCGGATGAAGATTTATCGGGCGCCAGAGGCCTTTCATGGACAAAAATAAGCGTAATAATTATGGCGACGAATAAGGCTGCGGCGCCGATGATATAATAGATACTGGCATGAGTGCGAATGATGCTCTGGCTGTAAGTATTCTGGTTGACCCCGCCAAGAAGCAAGGCGGCCAGGCCCAGGCTCACGACGTTGCCGAAAATAGTCATCGCTCCCACATAGCCCGAAGTTTCCCCTCGCTGCTCCTTAGGCACAAGGTCCGGTACCAGGCTTTGATATGCCGGGGTAAGAATATTATTGCCCAGATGCAGAAGCGAAAGGCCGATCAGAAAAATCAAGACATTGGTGGATAACGATAGGAAAGGTGTACTGCTGATCAATAAGAGCCCTCCAATAGCGATATAGGGCCGCCTCCGACCGAACTTTCCTATTGTATGGTCTGAGAGGGTACCTACCAATGGTGGCATACAAAGAGAGACAAAGGAGGCCACTGCCGAGAGCCAGCCAAGAAATATCGCTTGTTGAGCGTCCCCCACCCTCCCAGCAGGAATAAAAAGCAAGATCTGGATGGGAATGACCACCGGTAAGAGCGCTGCATATTGCAGATTAATGGAAAACCATAATGTATTGAGCGCCAGTTCATTGCGAATCGAAAGTCGAGCCATTTTATTCATATTCCTGGAAAAACCCTTTATCTGTTAACCTGTGAAGTAAGATACTACGCCTTTGATACGGGGAGGAAAACGAATACTATCTTCTGTGTAATGTTTTATACACGTTCCTAAGATACTATACTATATCTATCGCGCAAATTCACCTTGCCTGGAGAAAAAGAACTCCCTCGGAGGCTACTATTAAGCAGCACGTTATACATAGCACTATGGTTACAAGGGATGCCAAAGATGGACTGACATAAAGGTTTAGTACTGCCTGGTACAATGATAGTTGATAGAGTCTGCATTTTTTATCATGTATTCCTTTACGGCGGGCTTCAGGGTTTCTCAAACGTCGCTGCACGCTTTGACTCCTCGCGCCACAGGCGTTCACAGGGAGAGGAAGGTGCTGGCGGTGGGCTGCGCCCACCGCCAGCACCTTCCTCTCGAACGGCTCGCTTGCGAGCCGTTCTGTCTGAAAAAACCACGTTTGAGAAACCCTGGGCGGGCTTTACCAGTAAGCGTCTTAACGGAGCAGATGTGATATGATGGGGTTTATTATCTTCTCTTACACGATAACCGGTTTTCTCCTTCTCCTTTGCGCCCACCTGTTGATCAACTTGCTAAGCGTTCGCCGTTTACGCACTGGCATGCAAAAAGGTACATTAGATGAGCCCTTCGTCTCCCTGCTGGTGCCGGCGCGCAACGAGGAGGCGTCAATTGAGATGTGTGTGTACTCGTTGCTGAAGCAGCGTTATGAGCGGCTGGAAGTGCTTGTGCTTGACGACCGGAGCAGCGATGCGACGGCGTCAATTGTCCAGCGCATCATCGATGCATTACCGCTCGAACAAAAGGAACGCTTGCAGCTCTTTTATGGAGAAGCATTGCCGCCTGGTTGGGTGGGCAAAAATTTCGCCTGTCACCAGTTATTCCGGCACGCGCGGGGCGATTACCTTTTCTTCACCGATGCTGATACCGTCCATGCGCCAGAGATGGTGGGAGCGGTTATTGATCGGATGCGCAGCCTCAATGTTGATCTACTTACGGCTCAGTTAGGCTACGAACTCAAAGGCATAGGGGAACGCCTGATTGTGCCTTTGCTCTATTTCCGTGTCTTTACGTTGTTGCCCCTGACGCTGGTGAGTCGGCGACCGGAGCCGATCCTGGCGGTGGGGAATGGGCCGCTGCTCTGCTTGCGTCGTACGGCATATGCAGCGGCGGGAGGGCACCAGGCAATCAAAGGGCGTATTTTAGAGGATGTTTCCCTGGCCCGCGCCGTCAAAGCGGCAGGCTACCGCATGACGTTTGTGGATGCGGTCGACATGATCTACTGCCATATGTATACCTCTTTCGCAAATACATGGGTGGGCTTCTCAAAAACCTTTTTTGCTTTCTATAACTACTCGCCGCTTGCTGCGCTTGCCATCATTCTGCTTGACCTCGCGCTTTTCGTCGTCCCCCCGTTGCTTCTTTTGCTCTCGCTCATTGCGCCTCTTCCATCCACAGTGGTACTCCTTGCTTTGAGTAACTACGGCATGGCGGTGATGATGCGCTTACTGCTAGCGATACGCTTTGCGCGCTTTCAGAAATTGTTGGCGCTGCTCCTTTGCTTCCTCCATCCGGTCGCGATCATTCTAGGATGCTTGATTTTGCTGAACTCGATGCGCTGGCATTACCGCAAGCGAGGAACGGCATGGAAAGGACGATATTATTCTTCTTAACAAGGGAGTATGGCAAGCCATTCCTTGCAGATGGCCTGAGCGAAGCTAGCGCGTCAGCGGCGTTGGCAATCTGCATAGCAAGACAGAATGCTACCGGGAGCATTGCCAGTAACGTTCGACAAAGCGAGAGGGTGTCTCGGTGCGCGCATACTCTCTGATCATCTCCCTAAAAGAGGAAGGGGGGAAAAAAAGCATGGCGTGCTGCGATTGGTACAAGCCAGCCGCGCGAATGCGTTGTTCCAGGCAATGCGTGATATCGATCTCAAGAGGCACGAGATGATATAATTGTGTCCGTTCCGTCACCTCATCCGGCAGATAAGCTGCATAGGGGAAGTCTTCGAAGAAAAGTAATGTGGCATGGTCAAGTGTACTGAGAACTGCCTGGAAGATCACGCAATGATCCCGATGGCCGCCAATCCCAAGCGGCGCAACCACCTTCGCGCCTGGATAGGCCGCGTGCAGGTCTCCGAGCCAGCGGCAGAGGATGGGGAAAAGAGGTTCGCGATGGAAGTCAACATCATAGCTGTTAATATCGCTGAGTTCAGACAAGTTGGGATCGCGATAAATTACCTCTAGCCAGTTCAGCCATAGATAATCAACGCCGAGCGCCGCCATAGCCCGCTCGTCCTCCTCTTTACGCACGCGATAGGGAGGAATTCCTTCCGGCACCTGCCAGAGCTGGTGACAATCTCGCGCCAGGGGCGGAAAAGGAGGCTGAGGATCGCCCGCGAAAAGAGTTATTACAAGTGCCTGTAACCCCTGTGCTTTCTGTGTGCAAATGCTTCCAGCGCATGAGAATGTTACATCATCAAGGTGAGGGGAAAGATAGATATAGTCATAATCCTTCTCGCTCATGACTTTTCTGGCATACGGATAGTTCTTGAGCAACGCTGAAACCATCGTCTTCCTCGCGGACCATTACTATAGGCATGGTACCATTATATTGCAAGAGCCAACAATCGACCTGCAAAATGATTGCAGGGCTTCTCAACAGGTGTCTTTTCTTACCGAGCGGCTCGCTAGCGAGCCGCTCGGTAAAGAGGTGTCGGGCTTGTGGGCGCAGCCCACAAGCCCGACACCTCTTTACCAGTGAGCGCCGAAGGCGCGAGCAGCGACGTTTGAGAAACCCTAAAGATGATTGTTGGCTAGCAGGCA
>Ga0070741_10009066_pt1 | contig 19562 bp, 18 predicted proteins | sample Coa_R1_4_FD_66440 | JGI IMG/M metagenome (GOLD analysis project Ga0070741, IMG submission 66440) | Surface soil microbial communities from Centralia Pennsylvania, which are recovering from an underground coalmine fire - Coalmine... | ecosystem: Environmental > Terrestrial > Soil > Unclassified ...
CCCACGATATCAGATTCCGACGAAGGTGCTGTCAGACTGCCTGCCGCTACGCGGCCAGCGCTCCAGCCGTTTCGGCGAACAGGACGCCCATCCGCTTGTCGGTGCGCCAGCGGACCTCGCAGGGCCGCGGACTCTCGCCGTATTCCAATATCAGCTCGAACTTTTTCGGAATGCCGAGGAGAGTCTCCATCTCCAGCATGGCGCCGCTGTTCGAGATATTGCGCACGGTGCAGTCGAAGACCGTGAAACCGGCATTGAAGTGGATGCGCGCCGTCTTGAAACAGCGATACCGGTGTTCGCGCCGACGGTTCGAGGCGCGCCGGTCCGCTTCAGGTTCGGTACGGAGTTCCATGATGGTGGCCTTCCTGGAACGCATTTCGATGAAAATGCAACCTCCTCCCGAAACTTTGCCGGCGGGTGAAACTTTCCCGTCAAATTTTAGCTGTTTCGTTCCAGTCGCTCCGGAAATCGGCGATTCCTGATAGAACCCACCGCCCTGCGTTCAAATCGTCGCACCCCGTGTGAGTCTTCTCGTCCTCTCGGCCCTGCTTGCGGCCGCCGCCTGCCACGCGGCGTGGAACGCGCTCGTGCGACGCGACGGCGACCGCAATGCGGCGGCGCTGGCCGTGGCGGCGGGGAGCGCCGCTGTCGGAATCGCCCTGGTGCCGTTGCTGCCCGGAATGTCGCCGGCTGCCGTGCCCTTCGCCTTCGGCTCGAGCATGACTCACGTCCTCTATTACGCGCTGGTTGCGCGCGCCTACCGGCACGGCGAGTTGTCGGTCGTCTATCCGATCATGCGCGGGCTGGCGCCGCTTCTCGTCGCCGTCATCAGCGTTGTCTTCATCGAGCCGGCACCGGCGGTCGTTCTCGCCGGCATCGTCGTCGTCGCGGTCGGCATCGGCTCGCTTGGCGTGGAAGGCCTGCGGAACGGCCGCGCGGGCATCGCGGCGGCGGTCGCCAACGCGGCAGTGATCGCCGGCTATACGATCATCGACGGACTCGGCGCCCGCGCCAGCGGCGCGCCGGCCACCTACAGCGCCTGGATCATCTTCGGGGGCGGCGTCGCCACGATCTTGTTCAACGTGGCGGTCGGCGGCCGGGCGGTGATCACGCGGTTGCGGCCGCGCGCATTGCTGGGGCTAGCGGGCGGAGTGCTCAGCTTCGGCTCCTACGCGATCGCACTCTGGGCAATGACCTTCACGCCGATCGGCGCGGTCGCCGCGGTCCGCGAGAGCTCCGTCCTCTTCGCCACTGCGCTCGGCGCCTTCTTCCTCGGCGAGCGCTTCGGTCCCTGGCGCTGGGTCGCCGCCGCGCTGGTCGTGGCCGGCCTTGCCATGGTCAAGCTCGGCGGCGGCGCTGCCTGACGGCGCCTGTGGATAACTTCGCCTTCCTGACCGCGTTCACGCCAATGTCATGGAAGCGAAATCGTTCTGTTGCCGCGCCCGGCTAATCCGGCATGCGCAAGGGAGGAACCGGTCGCGGCGGTTTCAGGCCCCGAACCTTTCGCCGCGCCCGGCTCGAACGCCCGGTCCCTCGCCGCGTAACCGTCGCCTGTACCGGTACCGGGTGCGTCGGACGGAGTCATTGCGTCCCGACCGCGACGCCGGCCTCTCCGCCGCGAGGCCGGCGTCGCTCTTTTTCGGCAGCAGGAACGGTCCGTCGCGCAATCCTTTGCCGGCGTTGCCGGGTTGGGTTTAGCTGGCTTGGCGCAAAGGAGAATGGTAGCCAATAGGATGACACGGCACTGTCAAATAGCCGTGCTAGGGCCGCTCCCGGTGACGTTCGGCAAGATGCCGAGCCGGGGCGTCGCGATTGCGCGGCCGCGCCGCTGACAGAGGTTTGTTGTTCTCAAGAAGTTCCAAATCGAGGGAGACGTGAGATGAAACTGAGGTTCGTGACGATGGTATCGGCGACCGCACTGGTCGCCGCCGGGGCGATCGCCCCGGCCTTTGCCGACGCGTCGCAGCAGCTGGTCGACGCCGCAAAGAAGGAAGGGCAGCTCACCGTGATCGCGCTGCCGCATGACTGGTGCGGCTATGGCGCCGTCATCGAGGGCTTCAAGAAGAAATACCCCGGGATCACCGTCAACGAACTGAACCCGGATGCCGGATCGGGCGATGAGATCGAGGCAGTCAAGGCGAACAAGGGCAACACCGGCCCGCAGGCGCCGGACGTCATCGACGTCGGCCTGTCGTTCGGTCCTTCGTCCAAGGAAGCCAAGCTGATCCAGCCCTACAAGGTCTCGACCTGGGACTCGATCCCGGACTCGGCCAAGGACGCCGACGGCTACTGGTACGGCGACTATTATGGCGTGATGGCGTTCCTGGTGAACACCGACATCGTCAAGACGGTGCCGAAGACCTGGGCCGATCTGCAGAAGCCGGACTATGCCAATGCCGTCGCGCTCTCGGGCGACCCGCGCGTCGCCAACCAGGCGATCATGTCGGTCCACGCCGCCGGTCTCGCCTCGGGCGGCAAACTCGGCGCGGACGCTGCCAAGAAGGGCGTCGACTTCTTCGCCAAGCTGAACAAGGCCGGCAATTTCGTTCCGGTCATCGGCAAGGCCGCGCCGCTGGCGCAGGGTACAACCCCGATCGTGACCACCTGGGACTACAACGCGCTCTCCTGGCGCGATGGCTTCAACGGCAATCCCAAGGCCGAAGTCGTCGTTCCGTCGGATGCCGTCGTCGCCGGCGTCTATGTCCAGGCGATCAGCGCCTACGCGCCGCATCCGAACGCCGCCAAGCTGTGGATGGAGTATCTCTACTCCGACGAGGGTCAGCTGGGCTGGCTCGCCGGCTACTGCCACCCGATCCGCTTCAACGACCTGGCGGCGAGGAAGGCGATCCCTGCGGACATGCTGGCGAAGCTTCCCGACCCGGCGCTCTACGCCAAGGCGGTCTTCCCGACGCTCGATGAGCAGGCCGCGGCCAAGGACGTTGTCGTGAAGACGTGGGATTCCGCCGTCGGCGCGAATGTCAAATAGCACCGACAGTCTCTCTGCTTCGACCAAAGCTACCCCGGCTCCTGCCGGGGTAGCCTTTCGCACTGGCGGACCGCTCAGCCGGTTTCGCGGGATGCGCTGGGGCGACTATATCGGCGTCGCCCCATTCCTCGTCTTCGCCATTCTCTTTCTGATCGTCCCGACGGCGTTCCTGATGGCGAGCGCATTCGTGGATCGCGAGGGCGGCTTCACGCTGGACAACATCGCGAACCTCAACACGCCGCAGATTCTGAGCTCCTTCTGGATATCCATCCGGGTCTCGGTCGCTTCCGCGGCCATCGGCGCACTGGTTGGACTGATCTTTGCCCTCGCGGTCATCCGCGGTCGGCTGCCGCAGGCCGTGCGCTCCACGGTGCTCACCTTCTCCGGCGTCGCTTCGCAGTTCGCCGGCATCCCGCTCGCGTTCGCGTTCATCGCCACGCTCGGCCGCCTAGGCCTGATCACGTGGCTGTTCAAGACCTACCTCGACCTCGACATCTATCGCGCGGGCTTCAACCTCCTGTCGTTCTGGGGGCTGACGATCACCTATTGCTACTTCCAGATTCCGCTGATGATCCTGATCATCGCGCCGGCCATCGACGGCCTGAAGAAGGAATGGAGCGAGGCCGCCGCGACGCTGGGCGCGACGCCGGTCCAGTTCTGGCGCTATGTCGGGCTGCCGGTGCTGTGGCCCAACCTGCTCGGCACGCTGTCGCTCCTGTTCGCCAACGCCTTCGGCGCGATCGCGACCGCCTACGCCCTGACGGGGTCCTCGCTCAACATCGTGCCGATCCTTCTCTATGCACAGATCCGCGGCGACGTGCTCAACGACCCGGGCCTCGGCGCGGCGCTGGCGCTCGGCATGGTGGTCATCGCCGCGCTCGCCAACGTCGTCTATCTGGTGATCCGCACCCGCGCGGAGCGATGGCTCAAATGAAGCAGAGTCGTTTCTGGCCCTGGCTTATATTTGCCCTCGGCTCGCTCTATTTCCTGCTGCCGCTGATCGCGACGTTCCAGTTCTCGCTGAGCATCCGCCGCGACACGTTGAGCTGGGACGCATACCTCAACGTCTTCCAGGCCCCGGCCTTCCAGCAGACCTTCAGCTATTCCCTGGTGGTCGGGTTTGCCGCGGTCGTGGTCGGCGTGCTGATCGTGGTCCCGGCCGCCTATTTCGTGCGCCTGCGCGCGCCGCAACTCCGCCCGGTCATCGAGTTCGTGACGCTGCTGCCGCTCATCATCCCGCCGATCATTCTCGTGTTCGGCTACATCCGCATGTACAACTCGTCTTCCCTGATCCCGCTGACCAACAGCACGATCGGGACCGATGTCCTGTTGACGCTCGCCTATGTCGCGCTGGCGATGCCCTACATGTACCGCGCCGTCGATACCGGCCTGCGGACCATCGACGTCCAGACATTGACCGAGGCGGCCAACATCCTCGGCGCCAATACGGCGACGATCCTGTTGCGGATCATCCTGCCCAACATCACCGTTGCGGTCCTGTCGGGCGCGTTCCTGACGCTGGCCATCGTCGTCGGCGAGTTCACCATCGCCAGCCTCCTCAACCGGCCGGCTTTCGGCGTCTACATGCAGAATGTCGGCGCCAACCGCGCCTATGAGCCGGCGGCGCTTGCCGTGATTTCCTTCGTCATTACCTGGGCCGCAATGGGCATGATCCAGCTGCTTGCCCGTTTCGCGCCGCGGACCGCCGCAAGGAGCTGATCGAAGTGGCCGAGGAGTTCCTGCGCATCGAGAACCTGGTCAAGTCCTTCAGCGGGAATACCGTGGTGAAGGGCGCCAATCTCACCTTCGAGAAGGGCGAGTTCGTCACCCTGCTGGGGCCATCCGGCTGCGGCAAGACGACCATCTTGCGGATGATTGCGGGCTTCGAGCACCCGACATCGGGCTCGATCCACGTGGAAGGCCAGGACATCACCGGCCTGCCGCCGAACCGGCGCAAGATCGGCATGGTGTTCCAGGCATACGCCCTGTTCCCCAATATGAACGTCGCCGGCAACATCGCGTTCGGCCTGCGCGTGGCCGGGATGCCGCGCGAGCGGGCGAGGGCGCGCGTCGAGGAGATGCTGAAGCTCATCGGCCTGCCCGGCTATGGCAAGCGCTTTCCCTTTGAACTCTCGGGCGGACAGCAGCAGCGCGTGGCGCTGGCCCGGGCGATCGCGCCGAGCCCGCGCATGCTGCTGCTCGACGAGCCGCTGTCGGCGCTCGACGCCAAGATACGCGTCTCGTTGCGCGAGGAAATCCGGTCCATCCAGCGCGAACTCGGGATCACGACGATCTTCGTCACCCACGACCAGGAAGAAGCGCTGTCGATGTCCGATCGCATCGTGGTCATGAGCGCCGGCCATATCGAGCAGGTCGGCACACCTTTCGAGATCTACAATTTTCCGAAGACGCGCTTCGTCGCCTCCTTCGTCGGCACGCTCAACATCCTAGAGGCCAGGGTCGCGGATGCCGCGTCCGGCCGGCTCACGGTCGACAACCAGGAAATCGCCTCGACCCGGATCACGGGAACGCTGTCGAACGGCCAAACCCGGTCGATCGCCCTTCGTCCCGAGGCGGTCGTCCTGAACGGTTCCGAGGCCGGCAAGAACTCGCTCAAGGGGACCATCGAAGACGTGACCTTCCTCGGCGCGATCATCCGCATCCGCGTCCGCTTCGGGGCCAATGCCATCTCGCTCGACACGTTCAACAATCCCGGCATTGCGCCGCCGCAGCGCGGAGCGCCGGCGACGGTGAGCTTCAGCCGAGACGACGTGCTCGTCCTCGAGGCGCAGCCCTGAAGCGGACAAGCCGGCCCTCTGGTGGCTGACGCGGCATGCGTCCCAACGTTCTCCTGATCACGGCCGACCAATGGCGCGGCGACTGCCTCGGCATCGCCGATCACCCCGTGGTGCGTACGCCCAACATCGATCGTCTCGCCCGCTCGGGCACCTGGTTCGCCCGCCATTACGCGCAGGCGGCACCCTGCGGCCCGTCGAGGGCGAGCCTCTATACCGGCCTCTACCAGATGAACCACCGCGTCGTGCGAAACGGCACGCCGCTCGACAACCGCCACGACAACATTGCGCGCGCCATGCGCCGCGCCGGATATGCGCCGACGCTGTTCGGCTTCACCGACCAGTCCGCCGATCCCCGCACGGTCGCGGCGGACAGCCCGTGGCTGCGGACTTACGAAGGGATATTGCCAGGCTTCGACGTGGCCGTGCGCCTGCCGGAGGATGTCGGGCCGTGGCTCGACTGGCTGGAAGCGCGCGGCCATCGACGGCCGAAGCATTTCTGGGAAATCTACCTGCCGGCGACCGGGCGCAGCGACCGTCCGACCCGCTCGCCGCCGCGCTACGGTGCCGATGAGACCGAGACCGCGTTCCTTGCCGGCTGCTTTCTCAACTGGCTCGATTCGCGGCCGGCCGGCGAGCCGTGGTTCGCGCATGTCTCGTTTCTGCGGCCGCATCCGCCGTTCATCGTGCCGGAGCCCTTCAACCGGCTTTACGACGCGGAAACCGGACCCGCCTTCCGGCGCGCGGCGAGCGCCGGGGAAGAAGCGCGGCAGCATCCGCTCCTTGCCTACTGGCACGACCGCATCCGCACCGACAGCGCGTTTCTCACCCCGCCGCACGACAGCTCCGCACCGCGAATCGCCGAGTGGGGGGACGCCGATTTCCGTCTGCTGCGCGCGATCTACTGGGGCATGATCAGCGAAGTCGACGGCCAAATCGGCCGCATCATGGACAGGATCGATGCGCTCGGCAGCGACACCGTCGTGATCCTCACTTCGGATCACGGGGAGATGCTCGGCGACCACTGGACGATCGGCAAGTTCGGCTATTTCGATCAGGCCTTCCATGTGCCGCTCATCATCCGCGACCCGCGGCGCCCGGGCGAGGGCAGGGTCGATGCGTTCACCGAGGCGGTCGACATCGCTCCGACGATCCTCGAACTGGTCGATGCTCCGCCGATCTCGGCGGCCGACGGCCACTCCCTGGCGTCCTATCTGGAAGGGCTGGCGCCGGCGCGGCCGCGCGACTGCGTTCACTGGGAATACGACTTCCGCGAGCCGGCGACCGGCGCGGCGCAGGCGGCGCTCGGCCTCGACCTCGACGACTGCGCGCTTTCGGTGATCCGCGACGAGCGCTTCAAGTACGTGCACTGCAACGGATTGCCGCCCCTGCTTTTCGATCTCGCCGCCGATCCGGATGAATTGCACGACGTGTCGGGCGAGCCGGCCTACCAGGCGGTCAGGCTCGACTACGCGGAGCGCCTGCTCCGCTGGCGCGGCCGTCACCTCGACCGAACGTTCTCCGGCGTGCTGCTCACCGCGGACGGCGTGGTCGACGCGCGCGCCTAGGCCTTCGGCTCCACCGCGACGCCGACCTGCTTCCGCAGTTCGTTGAAGTCGTAGGGCCTCGGCCCCTTCCGACCGCGGAGCATGGTGAGGCCGGATATCCCGCTGCCGATGAAGGCGATGCTGCCGAAGAGGAGGTCGTATTCTTCAGACACGATCGCAGCGCCGGCCGCGAAAATGCCGGCGGCGAGAGTGAACCAGAGCGCAATTCGCCAGGCGTTGAGGACGCCTCGGCGCGCGCCATAGACGAAGCGGACCGAGCCGGCGCGTGGAGCCAAGCCGTCGTGAATGGCGTTGGCGACGGCCAGGAACTCGTCGCCCTTGTGTGCGAAATCGGTCGCGCTCTGGGCGCTGACGCTGTCGATGTCGATGGAGCGCCGGTCGCGGGCATTGACGTGCAGGACGAAGCGAGCCTGCTCGTCGCCGCTCGTTGCTGGCTCGATGTGAATCTCGGAGACCTCGCGCCACGCGATCCGGCGCTCGCTGCCGTCTGACCGCAGCTCGGCAACGCCGGTTTCGTCGACCACGATGGTGCGATCCGACGTGAAGAGGCTCGGCCTGAAGGTGTAGCGGATCGTGGCCATCGCGTTTCTGGCTGGGACTCCCCGGTAATCGGCCCCTGTCGCTCGCGGGGAAAATCTCGCTCACTGCCCCATTATCGGCAAGGAGTTGCCGCATTCGCCGACCACGGTCCCCCGGACGGGAGGTGGCGCAGACCGTCAGCCGCAGGGTAGAACTGCCGGTATTCTTGCGCTGCGACGGGGTCATCGCCAACGGGCTGAAGCAGATCGGGCAGGGGAGTTCTTTGGAGTCAGCCCATGCGCAACATTGCGGACATCAAGCCAGTCCCTTACCGGCGGTTCAACGAACGCCGGGACCCGCCTAGCGCGAATGCCCGGCAGCCGGTCCAGGCGGCGGGCCTCGCTGCCGAACTCGAAGCGGCCCTTCTCCGCGATCTCGAGGTCGTTTCGAGCAAGCTGCCGCCTCCGTCCGGAGCACTGCGCCTGCCGGAAGCCATTGGCCTGGATGCGATTCCGCGTCCGCCTTCGGCCGTAGCCGATGATGGACCCGCGCCTCTGCCGACGCAGCCGCAGAGCCCTTATGCGCCGCGCCGCCGCGCCGCCGCGCCGCCTCCTCCCGCCAACGACGAACTGCCCGCCGCGGAAGAGCCGGTCTCCTTTGCCGAGGGTACCGACGAGTGGCCGGATTTCGTACCCGAGCCGCTGCCGCCGGCCCGCGGCTTTCCGCGTCCGCTGATTGCCGTCTCGGCGCTGTTGACGGTCGTCCTGATCGGCGGCGGCGTTCTGGCCTTCCGCCCGGCGCCGGCGGAGAAGCCGGCGACTGCAGTTGCGGACGCCGCGCCGATGGTGGTCACACCTCCGGTCCCAGCCGAGCCCGCCGTTACCCCGGCGGTCGCCGGCACGGCACCGCCGGTTCTGGCCTCGGCCGCGGCGGCCGAGCCGGCTCCGCCGGTGGCCACGCCGCCTCCGGTATCGGCCGAAGCGCAATCGATCGCAGCCAAGGTGGGCGTCGAGCCGCCGCCGGTCGCAGCAGCGGTCGCCGATCCGCCGGCCTCGCCCGCCTCCGATCCGGATCCAGCGACGGCAGGGACGGTGCCGGCCGGCGACAGTCCAACCGACCTTGCCGTGGCGGAGCCGCAACTGCGTCCCACCACGGATGTGGCGCCACTTGCCTACGCACCGAAACCTGCCGCCAGGGTGAAACCCGCAGTGGCGGCAGCGGTCAAGCTGGCGACGATCAGCCCCGGCCGCGCGACCATCAACACGGACGTCAATCTCCGCTCCCGGCCGGACAACGCCGCCACGGCAATCAAGGTCCTTTCGGCGGGCACACAGGTCACCGTGGTCAAGTGCGACTACTGGTGCGAGATCGTCGCGGGCGGCCAGCGCGGCTTCGTCTTCCGGAAATTCATCGGGCGCGGCTAGCCTGCCGCCGGTTCAGACGAGCCGGTCCCGCAGAAACGAGCCGACATCGTCGAGCGCCGCCTTCGCGATCGTCGCGCCGGCGGCGCTCCAGGCTTCGATGAACCCGTGGATGGTGCCGGGATAGACCCGGCAGTCGACCGCGCCGCCGGCGGCGGTCAACCGCTCCGCCATGACGAGGTTCTCGTCGCGCAGGATGTCGTGGCTGGCGACCGCAAGGAACGACCGCGGCAGGTTGCGGAGGTCGGCGTTGATCACCGCAAAGAGCGGATCTGTCCGCTGTTCCGGCTCGGGCACATAGCAGTCGAGGAGGAAACGCAGGCGCTCCAGTGTGAATGCGAAATGGGCGCCATCGCCGTAGAGTCTCATCGACGGGCGCTCGAAGTCGGCGTCGTAGCAGCCGTAGAAGAGGCCGAGCGCTCCAGCCTGCCACGCGCCGCGGTCGCGGAGCTGCAGCGCCATCGCCACGGCGAGGTTGGCGCCAGCCGAGTCGCCGGCGAAGCCGATCCGGTCCGCCGCAATGCCGAGTTCATCCGCCGAGTTGCGGACAAACTCGGCGAAGCCGATACAGGCCTCGAGCGCCGCCGGAAAGGGCGCTTCGGGCGCCAGCGGATACTCGATCTGAAGAAGCGCCGCGCCGCTCGCCTGCGCGAGGTTCCGCGCAATCGCGTCATGTGTTTCGATGTCCATCAGCGTCCAGCCGCCGCCGTGGAGATAGATGATCGCGGGAAGCGTTTTGACGCCGGCCGGCCGATAATGGCGGTAGCGGAGCCCCTCCCAGAAAGCGTCCCCGACACTGTGCATCTCCGGCAGCGGCTTCCGCCAGCCGTCGCGGAGCGCACGTGCGGCGGCCCGCATGGCGGCAATGTTTTCCCGGGCCATCGGCACCGCGGGCCCGCTCTTCAGCATGGCGAGATAGCGGCGCACGTCCGGGTCGAGCTCGGCAAGCACATCGCCCGCTGCGGCGTCAGAATTTCCCATAGCGGATGTAGGCCTGCTGCGGATCGACGCCTTCGAGGATCGCCTTCCGCACAAGGCTTTCCTTCGCCATCGCTTCCTCGGCCGCGGTCGCGATTTCCTCTGCCTTGTCCCGGGGGACGCGGAGCATCCCGTCGCGGTCGCCAACCATGTAATCGCCGGGCGCGATCAGCACGTCGCCGATCCTGATCGGAACGTCGCTGGCTTTTGGCAGCCAGTAGCCGACGATATCGCGCGGGGTGAAGCCGCGGCACCAGGCCTGGAAGCCGATATCGAGAAGGAAGTTGACGTCGCGGATGAAGCCGTCGGCGACGCAGCCGCGAACGCCCTTGTTCTTCAGCGTTTCGGCAGACAACTCGCCCATATGGGCGACGACGCGGTCATTGGGCTGCGAGACCCAGACCGACCCGGCAGGCGCCCTGGAGAGGAGGCCGGTCCAGGCAAGCAGGGTCTCGTGCGGGTCGGCCTTCGGGTCAACCATGCCCTCGATCGTGAAGGCCGGTCCGGCGAGCGGCCGCTCAGGCAGGATCGGGCGAAGTTCGGGCGGGAGCGTAAAATCGCGGAGCCCCATCGCCCGCATCACGTCATGAACGACGCCGGTGTAGCAGGCCTCGAGCCGGGTGGTGAGCGACTGCATCATCAGGCGGCCGGCAGGCAAGCCGGGCCGATCGGCTCGAACGATTTGTAGGTCAGGATGAATTCCTGGTGGCCGAGCTCCTCGGATTTCGTCCGGCCGCCCTCGCCAAGGCCGAGAACGACGTCGCGGATTTCGCGGCCAACCTCATCGAGGCTCGCCGTGCCTTCGAGGATGCGCCCCGCGTCGACGTCCATGTCGTCCGCCATCCGCCGGTAGGTCTCCGGGTTGGCGCAGATCTTCACCACCGGCGAGATCGCCGAGCCGACGACCGAGCCGCGGCCGGTGACGAAGAGAATGACATGGCTGCCGCAGGCGATCAGTTCGGCAATCTCGGCATTGTCGTTGATGTTCGGGAATCCCCAGCGCACGTCGCCATCCGGCACGACGTCGAGCAGGAACAGTCCTCCGCGCGGCGGGATATCGCCCGGCTTGATCAGGCCGGAAATCGGCGAGGCGCCGGACTTGGCGTAGGCGCCCATCGACTTCTCCTCGATGGTGGTGAGTCCGCCTTCCGCGTTTCCGGCGGCGAACGACCCGTAGCCCATGGTCGCGTAGTACTTCGCCGCCTTGGCAACGCTCGCTTCGAGTTCCTTGCCGAGGGCAGGAGTGATGGCGCGCGCAGCCATGATGTGCTCGCAGCCGATCAGTTCGCCCGTCTCCTCAAAAATGCACGCGGCGCCGTCCTCGACCAGCATGTCGAAGGCGCGGCCCGCCGCCGGATTGCCGGTGATGCCCGAGGTGCCGTCGGACCCGCCGCAGACCGTCCCCACGACCAGTTCCTCGACGGCCATGGGCACCGTCGCCATGGCGTCGAGCGCGGCGCGTTCGGCGGCGACGAAGGTCTGTCCTTCGAGGATCGACCTCCGCGTGCCGCCCGTCGCCTGGATGACGATCGTCTTCACCGGCCGCCCGGTCTCGCGCACGACATGTTCCAGTTTGTACTTGTTGAAGCTCTCGCAGCCGAGCGAGACGAGCAGCACCGCCCCGACGTTCGGGTGCGTGCAGAGGCGCTCCATCATCCGCTCGGCATAGGAATTCGGGTAGCAGCCAGGAAAGCCGATGACGTGAACGTCGCGGTCGCGGAAGGGAAGGGCAATCTCCCGCGCGACATGGTGGGCGCATTCGACCAAATAGCCGACGACGATCGTGTTTCGGATGCCCTTGCGGCCGTCGCTGCGCAGATATCCTCGCATCAGGGATGGCCTCCGTAGGAGCTGCGCTCGCTTTCGAGGTGATAGGTCGGAGTGTAGTCGCTCTTGACGTTATGGACGTGGACATGAGCGCCCGCGGCGATCGCCTCGGTTGCCGAACCGATCGGCGCCCCGTACTTCACGATCTTCTCGCCCGCCGAGATCGCCCGCCGGGCAAGCTTGTGGCCGATCGGCAAGTCCATCGGGAGGGTCACCGCAAGGCCGGCCACGCGGATGGCCTCGCCGCTGCGGATGCGCGTCGTGGCGACGAGGACATTGTCGTCCTTGTCGAGGAGAAGAAGGCGCCTGTCGGTCTCTCCGCCCATCCGCCGGCTCTCTTGCGTGAATTGGTCCTGTGTAGCCGACATGGCGGAGGCATCCAAATTGAAAATTTTCTATTTTCGATCTTGTGCGGTCAGGCTGCCACTTCTAGGCTTTCGGCATGGTCTCCCTCAACCGCGCCACCCTTGCCGAGCAGGCCTACGAGGAGCTGCAGGACCGGATCGTCTCCGGCGCGCTGCCCGCCGGCCACCGCCTGCGGGCCGACGAACTGGCCGATGCGCTGGCGATCAGCCAGACGCCGGTCAAGGAGGCGCTTGCCCTCCTCGAGCGCGACGGCCTGGTCGAAGCGGCGTCCCGCCGTGGTTCGGTCGTCCGCCGCTTCACGATCGACGATGTCGTGGAAATCTACGATGCGCGGATGCTGCTGGAAATCAGCGCCGTCGAGACCGGGTTCCGCGAAGGCAACGCGACTGTGGAATTTGCCGAGGCCCTCGGCGAAATATTTCGGCAGCAGATGGTCTTCGTCGAGCAGCAGAGCGAGGACGCGCTCTTCCACGCCATACGCCTCGACCGCGAATTCCACGAGAAGATCGTCAGCCTGTGGCATAGCCACCTGATCGCGGGCTGGCACCGCGTCGTTCTGCGTCAAACACAGACCATCCGCAATTATCCGCTCTTCCGCTATGATGTGACGCGTACGCGACGCGAACACAGCGCGATTGTGGAAGCCTTCAAGGCCGGCTCGGGGAGGAGCGCGGCCGACGCGTTGAAGACCCACCTCATGGCGAGCCGGGACGAATTCCTTTCGCGCCCGCCGGAGGAACTGCCAATCCGCGCCTAGCGGAATTACTGCCGGCCCGGCTGCAACCGGGCCGGATAGCCGACGTCATCGACATGAACAGGGAGGAAGAACCTATGTCGAGAACTCAATCTGGCCTGAAAGGCGCTCTGCTCGCCTCGGCGCTGGCGATGGTCGCCGGAGCCGCCCACGCCGCGGATGCGCCGAAGATCGCCGTCGACCTGACGACGCTGACTTCGCCGTTCTGGACGTCCTACAACAAGTACATCGTCGATGAGGCGAAGGCGCAGGGCGTCACTCTCCTCGAGCCGTTCAACTCCGAGTTCGATACCGCCAAGCAGATCACCGGCGTGAAGAACTCGATCACGCTCGGCGCCAAAGGCATCATCTTCTCGCCGTTCGATTCCTCGGCCGCCAAGACCGTGCTCGACACGGCGGCCGCCGCGAAGGTCCCGGTCGTTGCCGTCGATGTGGCCCCGGACACCGGCCCGGTCGCGATCGTCGTCCGCGCAAACAACGTCGCCTATGGCGAGAAGGCCTGCAAATATATCGGCGAACACGTTGCGGAAGGCCCGGTCGTGCAGATCATGGGCGACCAGGCTTCGGTTAACGGACGCGACCGCGGCAACGGCTTCCGCGACTGCATCACCAAGAACTACCCGAAGCTGAAGCTGCTGGAGATCCCGACCAAGGCGTGGTCGGGCGAAGACGCCGCCGCCGGTCTCGACGCGATCCTCAACTCGACTCCGGACCTGAAGGCGATCTACATGCACGCCGGTGGCGTGTTCCTTGCCCCGACGCTGCAGACCCTGAAGCGCCGCGGTCTCCTCTTCCCGGCTCCGGATCCGAAGCACATCATCATCGTTTCGAACGACGGAATTCCGCAGGAGTTCGACGCGATCCGGAAGGGCGAAGCCGACGCGACCGTCTCCCAGCCCGCCGACCTCTATGCCAAGTACGGCATCATGTATTTGAAGCAGGCGATCGAGGGTAAGACCTTCAAGCCGGGCCCGACCGACCACGACAGCAACATCGTCGAAGTGAAGCCCGGCGTGCTTGAGGATCAGCTGGCCGCGCCGCTGGTCACCAAGGAGAACGTCGACGACAAGTCGTTCTGGGGCAACAACCTCTAGGACGGTTTCCGACACGCAAAATGACGGATCGTTCCGTTGCGGACGGGCGCGCCGAGCGCCCGTCCGAAGTCGTGCCGATCGTCGAGGCGATCGGCGTTTCCAAACGCTACGGCGCCACCGTTGCGCTTGCCGACGCGCGCATCCGCGTTATGCCCGGCGAGTCGCACGCTCTGGTCGGCCGCAACGGCGCCGGAAAGTCGACGCTGGTCGGCATTCTCACCGGCCTCCGTGCCCCCGACAGCGGCGAGATACGCTTCTCCGGGAAGCCGGCGCCGCCGGTCGCCGATCGCGAGGTCTGGCGGAAGCTGGTCGCCTGCGTTTACCAGCACTCGACCATCATTCCCGACCTCACCGTTGCAGAGAACCTCTTCGTCAATCGCCAGCCGACCCGGAACGGCTTGATCAGTTGGTCCGCGGTCCGGCGGCAGGCGCGCGATGTGCTTGACCGGTGGAACGTCGCAGTGCCCGAGGACCTGCGCGCCGGGGACCTCAAGGTCGAAGCGCGCCAGCTGGTCGAGATCGCACGCGCCCTGTCCTACGGCGCCCGCTTCATCATCCTCGACGAACCGACCGCCCAGCTCGACGGCGACGAGATCAAGCGCCTGTTCGTGCGCATCCGCGAACTGCAGCAGCAGGGAGTCACCTTCCTCTTCATCTCGCACCACCTGCAGGAGGTCTACGAGATCTGCCAGGCGGTGACGGTGCTCCGCGATGCGCGCCATATCGTTTCCGCCCCGGTCGCCGAGCTGCCGAAAGACAAGCTGATCGAGGCGATGACCGGCGAACAGGTGCATTTCGGTTTTGCCGATGCCGCCGGGCGGACGGTGCCGCCAGACGCGCCGGTGGCGCTCGAGGTGAAGGACCTCGCCGGCGACGACTTCGCCGGCATCAGCTTCACCATCCGCCGCGGCGAGGTGCTCGGCATATCCGGCGCGACCAGCAGCGGCCGCATCGGGGTGGCGGAGGCGATCGCCGGACTCGGCCCGTTCACCGGCGGCTCGGTCACCATCAACGGTAAGTCCCTGCGTCCGGGCAGCGTACCGGCGGCGCTGGCGCTTGGCGTCGGCTGCGTCCCGAAGAGCCGGCACAAACAGGGCCTCGTCCTGTCGCAGTCGGTTGCCGACAATACGACGATGACGATCAGCAACAGCCTCGGCCCGGCGGGCTTCATCAATCCGCGCCGCCGTGCCGAGGTGACGCGGAGGTCGATCGACGACCTCGGCGTGGTCACCGAAGGACCGGAGCAGCTCGTCTCGAGCCTCTCGGGCGGCAACCAGCAGAAGGTCGTGATGGGCCGGGCTCTGGCCAACGATCCGTCGGTGATGGTGCTGATGGACCCGACCGCCGGGGTCGACGTGAAGTCGAAGGAGGCGCTTCTGCGGGTGGTCGAGAACAAACGCCGCGAAGGCAAGGCGATTCTCGTCGTCAGCGGTGAACTGGAAGACCTGCGCACCTGCGACCGGGTGCTGGTCATGCGGCACGGCGGCGTGGTGGCGGAACACAAGGCCGGATGGAGCGACAACGCGCTGGTCGCGTCGATCGAAGGAATATGAGCGTGAGCAACAGTCCCATGACGATGGCCCAGACGCGTCCCGGAGCTTATTACGGCAAGGCGATGGTCGCGCGCGTGCGCGAGCTGGCGCTCCTCCCGGCGCTCCTCGTCCTCATCGTCATCGGCGGCCTGGTCAGCCCGGTCTTTCTCAGCCAGGGCAACATCACGACGATCCTGACCTCGTCCGCCGCGCTGGCGCTGGTCGTCCTCGCCGAGTCCCTGATCATCATTACCGGCAAGTTCGACCTGTCGCTGGAATCGATCTACGGCTTTGCCCCGGCGCTGGGCGCAATGGTCATCCTGCCCGCGGCCCAATTCGGCTTCGGCTTCGAGCTGCCGACCTTCGTCGGCATCCTCTGCGTGCTCCTCGTCGGGGCGCTGGTCGGCTTCATCAACGGTTTCATGGTGGTGCGGCTGAGACTCAACGCTTTTATTGTCACCCTCGCGATGCTGATCATTCTCCGCGGCATGCTGGTCGGCGCGACCAGCGGGCGGACGCTCTTCGACCTCCCGCCGGCGTTTTACGGACTGATGGAAATCACGTTCATCGGCCTGCCGCTGGCGGTGTGGCTGGCGGCGCTTGCCTTCCTTGTCGCCGGGATCGTGCTTCGCTATCACCGCCTCGGCCGCGCGCTGTACGCGATCGGCGGCAACCCGGAGGCGGCCCGCGCCGCGGGTATCCGGGTCGAGCGCATCACCTGGGGCGTCTATGTACTTGCCGGGGTGCTTGCCGCGCTCGGCGGCCTCGCGATCACCGGCTATGTCGGCGCGATCAGCGCCAACCAGGGCAATGGCCTCATCTTCACGGTGTTCGCGGCCGCGGTCATCGGCGGCATTTCGCTCGACGGCGGCAAGGGCACCATGTTCGGGGCGCTGACCGGCGTGCTGCTGCTCGGCGTCGTCTCGAACCTGTTGACGCTGGCCCAGGTGCCGTCGTTCTGGATACAGGCGATCTACGGCGCGATCATTCTCGGCTCGCTGATGGTCGCCCGCTTCGCCAGCGGCCAGTCGCAGGAATAGGCGGCCCCCTGGCGAACCGGCTGCGGGTGCCGGCGAAGTTCGGACTAGGTCTTCGCGGGGACCCGTCGTTTGCCGTTCGCGGCGCGTTTCCGGCTCTGGCTCCGCTTCATGAGCACGTAGGCCGCCACCGCGACGGCTGCCACGGCTCCAATCGCTGCCGCGAGCAGGCCGATGCGGTCCGCTTCGCCGAGGCTGATCCAGTAGCGGGTGCTTTTCGCCACCAGCCAGCCGGGGGAAAGGACGACCGGCGCCCATACCAGCGCCGAGCCGATGTTCGCGATCTGGAACCGGCGGACATCCATCGCCATCAACCCGGCCAGGAACGGAACGAAAGACCGGACCGGTCCGAAGAAGCGGCCGAGGAACACGGCGGCCAGCCCCCAGCGCTGGAAGAACAGGCGGGCCCGCGCGACGCTGCGGCGCTGGGTGTTCAGGGGCCATTGATAGAAGATCTGACGGCCGAACAGCGGCCCAAGGTAGTACGAGACGGTGTCGCCGAGCGCTGCCCCGATCACGGCAGCGATGAGGATCGGCCATGGCGAAAGAAGCCCCGAGCCGATGAATCCGCCGACGACAACGAGAACTGCGGTTCCGGGCAGCAATATGCCGATGACCACCAGCGATTCCCCGAAGCAGATGAGCCCGATGATCGGGCCGGCGAACGCCTGGTGCTCCTTGATGAAGGTCGCCAGTTCGTGGATGAACGCTTCCATCTTCTTCCCGTTGTGCGGTGTGCCGGCCGGGCGAGTCTACGGTCCGGGCCTTCCTGACCAGTACTTTCCGACCTTCTCATGAATGTTGAGTGGACGCGCGTTCATCCAGTGGCCGGGCCGCACCGAAGAAGGAGCGACACTCTCCACGTCGCATCGACAGGGGTAGACCGGCAGGGAGGCGATGACTATAAGACTGCCATTCCGCGCAGGATCGCCGGGGATAGGCTGCCAAGATTACCCGATGAACTGCGTTTCGACAGGCCACACAATGGCTTAGTTGGGGAATCGTCTAACGGTAGGACAGCGGACTCTGACTCCGCCAGTCTAGGTTCGAATCCTAGTTCCCCAGCCACTTGTTTTAATTTGAAAATCAAGCATTTAGCGTTCCCCGGAAGCAATCGGCCTGTCCGTTGCCGGTCAACGGGTCACTCTATCCGCCCGCGGCATTTTTCCCATGGCGACAAAGACCGGCATTGGCGGACTGGCTGGGCCGGGGTCGAGTCACTTAAACTTGTCGCCGGTCGGACAAACCGCCGGCGCGATACAGAGACCTGAAACCGGGAAATGGCATGACAAATCGGCCCGCAACGACGCATTCGACGGCCGCGGCGCGACGTTGGGCCCTTGGCGCCATCGTCGCTCTGGCGACGATAGCCGCGGCGACGGCGCCGATCACCAATGCCGAGGCGAAAGCGGCGCGGCCGGTCTGGACCGCGGCGCCGCGCGATGCGGGCGAACCCATCATGGGCATCGTCTCGATCAAGACCCAGCAAGTCACGTTCTACGACGCCGATGGCTGGATCCTGCGCGCGCCGGTATCGACCGGTACCAAGGGGCGGGAAACTCCCGCCGGCGTCTTCGCCGTCATCGAGAAGGACAAGGACCACCACTCGACCCTCTATGATGATGCCTGGATGCCGAACATGCTGCGCATCACCTGGAACGGCATCGCGCTGCACGGCGGGCCTCTTCCCGGATATGCCGCTTCGCACGGCTGCGTGCGGATGCCTTACGATTTTGCGGAGCAGCTGTTCGACAAGGCGAAGATCGGCCTGCGGGTAATCATCTCGCCCCACGACGTGGCCCCCGTCGAAATTTCCCATCCGGCATTGCTTGTGCCGAATGCGGAGGCCGTCGCGAGCGCTCCCGCGCGCGCCGAGACGCTTGCGCACGAAGCCGAAGACGCGGCCAAGGCGGCCGACGAGGCGAAGAAGCTCGCGGCGAAGGCGGGACGCGAGGCAGCAGCGCTCAAGGCGGCGCTGCGCAGGCTGGAAGCGCTCAAGGCCGGCGCCGGCACCCGGCTCGCGGCTGCCGAGAAGGCGCTGGCGGCTGCGGACCAGGCCAAGGCGCGGGCGGAGAGCCTGAAACAGAGTACGGCGGCCAAAGCTGCGGAACTGGCAACGCAACTTGACGCGGCAAGGGCCGATGCACAGTCAGAACTCGACATTACGGCGGCGACAAAGGACGCCGCAGCGACTGCCGACGAGGCGAAGAAGGCGACTGCGCCACCGGCGCCGGATACCGCACTCCTGACGGCATCGGTGCACAACCTCGAACTGCTCAAGGCCCGGGCCGATGCGCGGGTTGCGGCCGCGGAGAAGGCGCTAGCCGCTGCGGATGCCGCAAGGACCCGGACCGAGAATCTGAGGCAGGCTGCTGCCGCCAAGCTCGCGGAATTGGCCACGCAGGTCGAATCCGCCAAGGCCGATGCGACCGCGAAACTCGACGCCGCAGATTCCGCGAAGGACGCCGCCAAGGCGGCCGAGACAAGGAAGATTGACGCCGCCAATGCCGCGCGCGAGGCCAGGCTCGCGCTTGAGCCGGTCTCGGTCTACATCAGCCGCGCCACCCAGAAGCTGTACGTACGCCGCAATACGCATCAGCCGTGGCCCGACGGCGGCGAGCTGTTCGATGCGACGATCGAGGTTCCGGTCACCATCCGCGATCCCGACAAGCCGATCGGCACCCA
>Ga0070741_10009067_pt1 | contig 19561 bp, 19 predicted proteins | sample Coa_R1_4_FD_66440 | JGI IMG/M metagenome (GOLD analysis project Ga0070741, IMG submission 66440) | Surface soil microbial communities from Centralia Pennsylvania, which are recovering from an underground coalmine fire - Coalmine... | ecosystem: Environmental > Terrestrial > Soil > Unclassified ...
TCCATCGTCTCGCTGAACGTGTAGGTGATCGTGTCTCCGGTCTCGGCGTGCCCGACCACGAACACCTTGTTCGCGGTTTGGATGTCCGATCCGCCGGGCGCCGTGTTGTCGACCGTCACCACGAAGCCGGATTGGGTGGCGGAGTTGCCGCCGCCGTCCGTCATCGTGAGCGTGTAGGTCTTGGCGCCTTCCGCGAGCGGATTGCTTGCCGTGAGGGATGCGCTTCGATAGTTGTAGGTCAGGCCTGCCACCACGCACGGGCACGGAGCGCTCGTCAGCGGCACGGCCGTCTGGCCGACGGTGATGTTCGTCAGATTGGCGGTCACGCTCGTGACCCCGCTGGGCGGGTTGCCGCCGTCGGTGACGTTGGCGTAGACGAAGTAGGTGCGACCCTGCCGGATGTAGCCGGGAATGCTTCCGCCGCTTCGCATGATCACCGATCCGCCGGCCGACGGTGGCGTCCAGTCCGCGAGCGCGGTGAAGCTGTTCCCGGGATTCGAGGTCGTGGCGAAGAACGCCGCATACGTCGTTCCGCCGGCCAGGCCGACGACGACGCCGACCGCGACGAGCACCAGGGGGGCGCGCAGTCTAGGCCGCCGCATCGACCTCGATCTCCTCGTCCGCGTCCTCCTCGGGAACGGGTCGCCAGATCCGCCAGAGCTCGTAGGCGCCGAGCGCGAGCGCCGGGATCACCAGCAAGAGCAGGCGACCGAGCCGCCCCCGGATCCAGAACAGCGCGTAGCCGATCCAGGGAACGTGGTAGACGACGCGCCCGATGGTTCCGCCTGCGGGGACCTTCCAGGCCTCGACCGATGTGTTGGCGTCCCCCTTGGTCACGAAGCGAACCACTCCGTCCGCGATCTCGATCTTGCGTACCCGGTGCGTGAGCAGCCGGGTGGGGTCCGTCGGATCCCGGAAGGTCACGACGTCGCCGATCCTGGCCGAGGTGGGCGAGATCTGCTCGACCACGACGACGTCCCCCACGCGGAGAGTGGGCACCATGCTCCCCGACATGACGGTCAGGCTGCGGAACCCGACAAGGTACGGAACCGTGATCGCCAGGCAGAGCCCGAGGAGCAGACCTCCGATGGCCCACAGCAGGCCGGCACCCACACGCACGACCAGCGGCCGTCGCTCGGCGAGGCCTCCCGGGTGCGCGATCGGGGCCGAGATGCCGACGATGCTCATTGGTTCCGCGCCTCCCAGGTGAACGTCACGGTCGCGGACAGGCCTTGCGCCGCGGGCGTGTTCTGAAGCGAGAAGGAGAAGCGGTACGAGTGCGAGGTTCCGCTGGTCCAGGTCCCGATCGGATCGACGATGCCTCCGAAGGAGGTGGGGAACTGGTCGAGCGTGCCGCTCCACAGCCCGACGGCGTTGCTGAACGAGCTGCAGTCGCGGAAGGGCCCGGCCGAGTCTCCGGCCAGAACGACCACGTTCAGATAGGGGGCCAGGCCGCCCGAGACGGATCCGTAGAGCCCGACGCTCGAGTCGAGCGTCCCGTTGTACGTGACGGTGATGCAGCTCGACACGGGGGGATCCGTCGGACGCATGTTCGAGATCGTGAACATCGCGTTCCCCGCGTCGTTGTCGGTGAGGTCCACCGTCCCGCCGGTGATCTCGTTACCCGTTCCGGATCCGTTGCCGTCGTTGGACGTCCGGCTGAAGAACGCGGAGTACGTGCCGGCCCCGGTCAGCAGGGCGACGGTCGCGACGAGGATCGCACCGGCGAGGAAGGACCGGATCCGGCTCATCGCGTCGTCCCTCCGAACGCCGCACCCACGGTGAGCCGGCCCGACGTGACGAACGACAGGTCGACGTTCGCGATCCTGCCCTCGTACCCGCCGGAGACCGAGGTCGGCAGCCAAGCGCGGACCACGAGGGTCGCGGACGCTCCCGGTCGCAAGATGAGCGCTCCTGGGCTCCCGTGCCTCAGGCGGCCCACGGGCCCGCGAAAGAGTCTGCGGCCTGCCGACTCCACGTCGAGCCACAGGAGCCGATCCAGGTCGGAGATGTTCACGGAGGCGTTCACCCGAACGATCTGGGTCATGGCGGAGATGTTGTGGATGGTCATCGTCCCGGAGGGGCCGTGGGCCTCCGACCCAGGGTGCATCGCCGTGCCGGTGAGGAAGGGACCGGGAGCGACCACCTGGATCTCCCCGGTTGGGACGGCGGCGACGATCAGGTCGGTGCCGAGCGTTCCGTTGCCCGGCGGGATCCGCCAGGCGAGGATCGCGAGGCTCGCGATCACGAGGCCGGCCGCCAGGCCGATGCCCCTTGCGCGTCCCATTCCCCTGCCTTCTGCCATCGCGCTCTCCCCTCTTCGGTGAAGCGGGGCCGCCGAGGGGGAGGCGGCCCCGCTGTCACCCGAGTGCGCAGCCCTCCTTAGGTGTTCTGCGCCTCCCACACGAACGAGTGCAGGCCGGTGTCGAGTGGGCCGGCTCCCTGACCGTTCGCGGCGTTGTTGTCCTCGAGCGTCACGGTGAAGCGGTACGTGATCGAGTCGTTCGTCGCCCAGAATCCCGCGCCCGGGTTGGTGACGAGACCGCTTGCGTAGTCGGAGGGAAACCCCGCGAGGGTGCCCGTGTAGATGTTCGACCCACTGAACGTGCTGCAGTCGCCGAAGGGGCTGGAGCTCGTGCCCTGGTCGACCGTCAGGTCCACGTACGGGGCGAGGGGGCCGCTCACACCGGTGGCGTACAGGTGCACGACCGCGTCGAGCGTCCCCAGGTAGGTGACCGTGATGCACGATGTGGCGGTGTCGCCGGGCTTCGCGTTCGTGAGGTTGTACATCGCGGCGTTGCTGTCGTTGTCCGTGATGTACACCGTCCCAGCCTGGAAGTAGTTGTTGTCGTTGCTCGTCGTGCTCGAGAACGCCGAGAACGTCCCGAACCCGGCAAGGCTTCCGACGACGCCCACGACGAGCAGCGTGAGCAGGACCTTGCGGCCCCTCTTCGTACGGGCCCTCTCCGCCATTGCTCTCCTCCTCCATTCCTGGTCGGTTTCGGGGATCACCCATGGCTTCGGCACGAAGCCTGCCCGCGACGATTCCCGGGCGTAGGGAATTTCGGGTACCGGTGATCGGGTAGCGGTGTCCCCCCAACAGGGGGTGGCGGGATCGCCCGTCAGACGGAGATCGCGCCGTGCTTGACCGCGAAGGCCACGGCCTCGAGCTTCGAGTGGACGCCCAGCTTCGCGAGCAGGTTGCGGACGTGCGTCTGGACCGTCTGGGGGCTGATGAACAGCTTCTGGGCGATGCCGTCGTTGCGCATTCCCTCCGCCAGGAGCTGGAGGATCTCACGCTCCCGCTCCGTTAGCTCCTCGAACAGCGCCATGGCGTCCCTGCGCGCCTCACGCTCCTTGGCGACCTGGTGGAGGAGCCGGGTCAGGGTCAGGGGGTCGATCAGGACCTCCCCCTCCGCGGCGGCCTTGGCCGCCGCGAGCACCTCGTCGGCGGCCTCGTCCTTGCCGAGGAACCCCGACGCGCCGGCCTCGACGGCCTCGACGAGGAGGCGCTCGTCGTCGTGGGCCGTCATGATCACGACCTTGGTGGCGGGCGAGACCTCCTTGATCCGGCGGGTCGCTTCGATCCCGTCCATGCCGCCCTTGAAGACGATGTCCATCAGGACGACGTCCGGTTGGTGCTCGCGGCACAGCTCGATCGACTCCTCTGCCGCGTGAACGGGGGGCGCGATCATCCGGAACCCCTGGTCGCGCTCGACGACCATCGCGAGGGCGTCCGTGAGGATCTTGTGGTCGTCGCAGATGAGCAGCGTGACGGGCGCTCGGAGCTCCACCGGTACCCCTCGTTCACCTACCGGGCAACGTAACCCGAAGCATCGTACCGCTCCCGGGCTGCCCCTCGATGCTCAATCGGCCTCCGTGAGCCAGGACATGAGCACGGCAGATGAAAAGGCCGAGCCCCGCGCCTGGAACCTCCTCGTACCCCGGGGGCCGGTACATCGAGAACCTCGCCATGACGGCTTCCCGCTGCTCCTCGGGGATGCCGGGGCCCCGGTCGCGCACCTCGATCACCGCGGAGCCATCGCCGGCCCGGCTCGCCCGGACCTCGATGGGCGTCCCTGCGGGGGAGAACTTGGCCGCGTTGTCGATCAGGTTGGCGATCACCTCCGCGATCCGAGCCCGATCGATGGGGATGGAGAGGTCGGACTCGGTCTCGACGACCATGGGATGATCGCCGACCGGGGCGTGCCAGGCGATCTCCTCGACGAGCTTGCCGAGGTCCTCGAGGCGCTTCACGTACTCGACCCGGCCCGCGTCGATCTTCATGGCCGTCGAGGCCTGCTCGGCGATGATTCGCAGGCGCTCGGCCTCGGAGTCGATGAGCTGGAAGAACTCCAGACGTTCCTCGTCGCTCATCGACTCGTAGAGTCGCGAGCCGGTGGCGGCCAGCCCCTTGACCGACATGATCGGGTTCTTGAGCTCGTGGGCAACCTTGGACACGATCTCCGCCCTGCCGGCGGTCTGACTCGGCCCGGGCGGGGTGCCCCGGGCCCCGCGACCCAGGATGAGCCAGACGGCGGCGGCGCCGACGGCCGCGCCGAGCACGAATCCGGCAACCCATCCGAGCACGCCGCGAGTGTAGGCCGCTTGGGAGTTCCGGTCGCACAGGCCTGCGGGGCGCGATCCCGGCGGGGAGCTCCCAATCCCAGGCGAGGCCTGATCAAGCTACGCCTCACATGCCTCCTAATGGTAGGAGTGCGCCTCGTCGGGGAACGATCCCTCGGCCACCTCTCGAGCGAACGCTCGAACCGCTCGCTCGGTCTCCGCCCGGAGGTCGGCGTAGGCCTTGGCGAACATCGGGGGGCGGTCGGTGATGCCGAGCAGATCGTGGATCACGAGCACCTGAGCGTCACACCCCGGCCCGGCGCCGATGCCGATCGTCGGGATCTGCAGGGAGCGCGTGATCTCGGTCGCGAGCTCGGCAGGCATCGCCTCCAGAACGATCGAGAAGGCCCCTGCCTTCTCAAGGGCCTGCGCCTGATCGAGGATCCGCGAGGCAGCCTCCCCACGGCCCTGCACACGGTAGCCGCCGAGCCCGTTCACGGATTGGGGGGTGAGCCCGACGTGGGCCATCACCGGAATCCCGATCTCGACCAGGCGATGGACCAGATCGAGCTGAGGCCCCTCGATCTTCACCGCGTGGGCGCCGCCCTCCTTGACCAGACGGCCGGCGTTGCGAACGCCGTCCTCGATGGAGACCTGGAACGACATGAAGGGCATGTCGGCGACGACGAGCGCGTTCGTCACACCGCGCGAGACGGCGCGGACGTGGTGCAGCATCTCGTCCATGGTCACCGGTAGCTCGTTCGCGTAACCGAGGACGTTCCGCCCCACCGAGTCGCCGACGAGCAGGACGGGCACCTCGGCCCGGTCGAGGATCCGGGCGGTGGGGAAGTCGTAGGCGGTCAGCATCACGAAACGCCGCCCCGCCGCCTTCCACGCGCGTAGGTCGTGGATGGTCACGCTCATGGCTCGCGCCTCCTCTCGTGAGTGCACGGCTCGATCGGAGCAGTGTAGCCGGACGGGAGACGTCCTCGTACCCGAGGTTCGAGGGTGTCGGTGGCCTCTGCTAGGGTCGACGCGACGGGAAGTCTGTAGACTCTGGAGGCCTACCCAATCCTGCTCCCCCCGGGGGGCCGTCCAGACCAGAGGAGGTGGGGAACTGAGGCGCTACGAAGTCATGCTCATCCTGCCCGCCGAGGCCGACGAGTCGGTCGTCGGCACGGCGGTGGACCGCATCTCCCGGATCGTCTCGGAGGGCGGAGGCGAGGTCGGGAAGATCGACCGGTGGGGTCGCAGGCGGTTGGCGTACGAGATCGCTCGGCAGACCGAGGGCTACTACGTCGTCGTGGAGTTCACCGCGGAGCCGGCCATCATCGTCGAGCTCGAGCGCGCCCTTCGTCTTGCCGACGAGGTCGTGCGGTTCAAGGTGGCGGTCCGGCCGGCCGCGTGAGCGGGCAGCCGTAGGTCGCCTGGGTGGCTTCCCCCCTCCGAGGCGCCATCCCTCGGGGAGCGGAACAGGAACAGGAAGGTGATGGAGATGGCCAGCGACAACCAGATCATCATCGTCGGGAATCTGACCGACGACCCGGAGCTCCGCTACACGCCCAACGGCGCGGCGGTCGTGAAGTTCCGCGTGGCCGTCAACCGCCGGTACCGGGACGAGGCGGGTAACTGGAAGGACGGCGACACCTCGTACTTCACCGTGAACGCGTGGCGAACTCTGGCCGAGAACGTGGCGGAGTCCCTCACGCGCGGGACCCGGGTCCTGGTGGCCGGCCGGCTTCAGATGCGGTCGTGGGAGACGCAGGACGGGGACAAGCGTACGGTGGTCGAGATCGAGGCCGACGAGATCGGACCGAGCCTTCGGTGGGCAACGGCCAAGGTCGAGCGCCAGGGCCGCTCGGGCGGCGACTGGTCGGCTCCCGCGGCGGTTGGCGCCGGCCCGGTGACGGACGAGGAGACACCGCTGGATGCCGACTAAGTCCAAGAAGCGCTCGACCAAGAAGGAGAAGGACGACAAGGCCTGGCAGAAGAAGCAGAAGAAGAAGGTCTGCGTCTTCTGCAAGGACCGGGTCGAGTACGTCGACTACAAGGACGTCGCGACGCTACGCAAGTTCGTGTCGGAGCGTGGGAAGATCCGGGCCCGAAGGGTGACCGGCAACTGCGCCCAGCATCAGCGCGACGTGGCCGCGGCCATCAAGAACGCCCGCGAGATGGCCCTGCTACCGTATTCGACCCGATGAAGGTCATCCTTCAGAAGACCGTCGACAAGCTCGGGAACCCCGGCGACATCGTCGAGGTGGCCGACGGCTACGCGCGCAACTTCCTGATGCCGCGAGGTCTGGCCGTCAAGGCCTCCAAGGGCATGGTGCGGCACGTCGAGAGCCTGAAGCGCGCCCACGCTGTGCGCGTGAACCGGGCCAAGGCGGAGGCAGAGGCCGTGGCACAGCGTCTGATCGCCACGCCGATCACCATCCGCGCCCATGCCGGGGAGGAGGGCAAGCTCTTCGGCAGCGTGACGGCAAGCGACATCGCCGAGGAGATCGAGCGCCAAAGCGGGGTGCGGATCGACCGCCACGACGTCCATCTCGCGGAGCCCATTCGGAGCCTTGGGACGCACGAGGTACGGGTTCACCTGTTTCCGGAGGTCGATCCGGTCCTCACCGTCGAGGTCCAGCCCGCCGAGAGCTGACCAGTCCAGACGCAGAATCGGACTTCTCCAGGCCGGCCCCCGATGCCCGCGCAGGGACGCGCGCGGAGCGGTCGACACTCTTCCGTTTGCCGTCGCGAGCCGTCTCCACGGCGTGAATTGCCTGGTCAGGAGGCTGTCGGTGCCTCTTTCTACATTCGTCCACAGGCCATCCACAGGAGGAAGGTGCAGGTGGGAAGGGGAGCGACAAGGTTTCTGAGGGCGCGACTTCGGCTAACGCGCGTGCACACCTTTTTCCAGTCGCTGTCCCGTAGGGGGATCTTCCCCCTGAGGATAGGGTGACCCCGCTTCGTCGGAGAAGGGGGAACGTGCGTGGCGCGCGCGGCTGAGGAGGTTCGACGCCTGCGGCCGGACCGCGTTCCCCCGCACAACCTCGACGCGGAAGAGTCGGTCCTCGGCTCGATGATGCTCTCCCCCGAGGCCATCGCGGATGTGGTCGAGGTGGTCCGCCCCGAGGACTTCTACCGGTCGGCCAACGGCAAGATCTTCGACACGCTCCGCCAGCTCTACGCGCGAGGCGACCCCGTCGACGCGATCACCGCGGTCGAGGAGCTCCGTCGTCGGGGCATCCTCGAGGATGTCGGGGGCCACCTCTACATCCACGAGCTCGTCGAGCAGGTGCCGACGCCGTCCGCGGCGGGAAGCTACGCGAGAATCGTCGCCCAGCACGCGCTGCTGCGGCGGCTCATCCAGGCCGCGGCCGAGATCATGGAGATCGGCTACTCGGATCCCGAGGATCCCGAGAAGGCGGCCGACGAGGCCGAGCAGCGCATCTACGAGGTCGCCCGCCACGACGACAAGGAACAGGTCGCGTCGCTGCGCGAGCTGGTCGACCAGGCGATGACCGACCTCGAGAGGATCCAGAACCGCGAGTCGGCGTTCGCCGGTCTACCCACGGGGTTCCGAGACCTCGACACCCTGCTATCGGGACTACAGGCCGGCAACCTCATCGTGGTTGCCGCCAGACCGGGCGTCGGCAAGTCATCGTTCGTGACCAACCTCGCTCGCAACGTCGCCGTCGAAAGTCGCGTCCCGGTCGCGATGTTCTCGCTCGAGATGTCGAGGTGGGAGATCGGCATGCGCCTCCTCTGTGCCGAGGCCCGAGTTCCCTGGGACTCGATTCGTAACAAGCGGGTGGGCGCCGACGACTGGTCGCGGATCGTGCAGGCGGCCGAGGTCCTGCACGACGCACCCCTGTCGATCGTCGACTCCGGCAATGTGACCTTGGTCGACATCCGGGCCAAGGCCCGCCGTCTGAGCACGCGCCGCTCCGGCCTCGGTCTCATCATCGTCGACTACCTGCAGCTCATGTCCCACCACCGCCGTGTCGACAACCGCCAGCAGGAGATCGCCGAGATCAGCCGCGGCCTCAAGCTCCTGGCCAAGGAGCTCGACATCCCGGTGATCGCAGTCTCGCAGCTCAACCGGGATCCCGAGCGCCGTCAGGACAAGCGGCCCCAGCTCTCCGACCTGCGCGAGAGCGGCGCCATCGAGCAGGACAGCGACGTTGTCATGTTCATCCACCGAGACGATGGCGACCCGGCCAAGAAGGGGCTCGCCGACCTCATCGTCGCCAAGCACCGCAACGGCCCGACCGACACGGTGCCCCTGACCTTCCTGCCCCACCTCACGCAGTTCCGCAACTACGCGCCGGCCACCGTGTGAGCCGGTGCCGTAGGCTCCATGCCATGGCGGTCGACCGTCGACGGATCCGGGCGATCCACCGGCGTCTGGTCCGGCGCTTCGGCCCGCTCCAAGCGCCGCGGCGGACCGATCCGCTCGAGGAGCTCGTGCTCACCGTGCTCTCCCAGCACACGAGCGACGCGAACGCGGACCGCTCGTACCGGAGCCTGCGTACGGCCTTTCGGACCTGGGATGAGGCGGCCCGTGTCCCCGCGCAGGTCCTTGCCGCCGCGATCCATTCGGGGGGGCTTGCCAACGTCAAGGCCCCGCGCATCCAGGCGATTCTGCGCGAGATCCGGGAGCGGGAGGGCGCCTACAGCCTGTCGTTCCTCAGAGCCCGGCCCGACGAAGAGGTTCGCCGCTACCTTACGTCGCTTCCCGGCGTCGGGCCGAAGACCGCCGCCGTGGTGATGGCCTTCTCCCTCGGCCGGTCGACGATCCCCGTCGACACGCACGTCCACCGCGTGGCGAGACGGCTCGGCCTGATCCCGACGAAGGCATCGGCCGAACGCGCACACGAGCTGCTCGAGGAGCTCGCGCCGGCGGAGATCCGCGTAGAGCTGCACGTCGGTCTCATCAGGCTCGGCCGTGAGATCTGCAGGGCGGGACGGCCACGATGCGAGGAGTGCCCGCTCGCCGATCTGTGCCCGACCGCGCCGCTCGTCTTCGCGGGAGGCCGCCCGCCATGACCTCATTCCGCCGGTTCGACGTGCACTACTCACGATGGTGGCGCTGGCTCTTCTCGATCTCCGGGCTCGGACCCAGGTGGACCGCGGTCGAGCTCAGGGAGAACGAGCTGTACGTTCGGATGGGATGGGCGTTCCGCGCCACGATTCCCCGGAGCTCGATCGCGACCGCCGCGCGAGCCCCCGATTGGTACTGGGCAATCGGGGTCCACACCAACCTCAAAGGGTCCTGGCTCGTGAACGGCTCGCCTCACGGCCTCGTCTCCCTCGAGCTCTCGCCCCCCGTCGAGGGGCGCTGCGCGGGGATCCGCGTCACGGTGCGTCGGCTCGGGCTCGGGCTGGTGGATCCGGACAGCTTCCTCACGGCCCTCGGCGCGCCGGGGTCACCTTCGGCAGGCGCTTGGAGCGGGTGAGGGGAATCGAACCCCCGTTTCAAGCTTGGGAAGCTTGCGTTCTGCCATTGAACCACACCCGCCTGGCTCGCCCGGGATCGCTCCCGCGCGAGCACTCAGTGTATCGACCTCCACGGCGTGCGTCCGACCTGCTAGCGTTCCGCTCCCATGCAGGACCCGAGCTTCTGGCCGACCGTTCTGTCCCGGCTGGTGTCCGGAGAGTCGCTGACCGCCGACGAGAGCGCGGAGGCCATGCTGGCGATCATGCGGGAGGAGGCGACCCCGGTTCAGGTCGCGGGGTTCCTGATGGCCCTCCGCGCCAAGGGTGAGACGGCCGCGGAGATCGAGGGGTTCGCTCGTGCCGCGCTGGAGATGGCACGCCCCGTTCGCCCGACCGTTCCGGTCGTCGACACGTGCGGAACCGGAGGCGATCGGTCCGGAACCTTCAACATCTCGACGCTCGGCGCGATCGTCGTCGCCGCATGCGGGGTGGCGGTGGCCAAGCACGGGAATCGGGCCGCCTCCTCCCTTTGCGGGTCAGCGGACCTGCTCGAGACGCTCGGTGTGCGAATCGACCTCGACCCGCCGGGCGTGGAGCGTTGCATCGCGGAGGCCGGGATCGGGTTCATGTTCGCCCCCGTGTTCCATCCGGCTGCGGCATACGCGGCCGGCATCCGTCGGGAGCTGCGCGTTCCGACGGTCTTCAACTTCCTCGGTCCGCTGACCAACCCGGCTCGTCCGAGCGCGCAGGTCGTCGGCGTCTCGGACCCCAGGATGCTTCCGCTCCTGGCCGAGGTGCTCGCCCGGCGAGGCGTCCGGGCCATGGTGGTCCGCGGAGCCGACGGCCTGGACGAGCTCACGACCACCGGCCCGTCGACGGTGGTAGAGGTGCGCGACGGCGAGACGCACGAGGTAGTGCTCGACCCGAGCGAGCTCGGCCTCGCTCCCGCGCGTCCCGAGGACCTGCGGGGGGGAGACGCGGAGACGAACGCCCGGATCGCACGCGAGGTCCTGTCCGGCGTCCGCGGGCCTCACCGCGACGTCGTCGTGCTCAACGCCGCTGCCGCCCTCGAGGTGGCAGGCCGTGCGTCCACGCTCGCCGACGGCCTGACCCTCGCCGCCGATGTCGTCGACTCGGGAGCCGCCGCGGCCGCGCTCGAGCGGTGGATCGCCGTTTCCTGGGACGCGGCGGGGGGTGAGGGGCGGCGAGCCGAGCGGTGAGCTTGGGCGTCGGGGCGGCGAGCCGAGCGGTGAGCTTGGGCGTCGGGGCGGCGAGCGAACGCCCTCGGGCGGGAGCCGATGGAGGTGGCCGACTGCGAACCGCTCGTTCTGCATCGGAGGAGCTCGTCCCCGGAGCGACCATCGAGCGGGCGGCGATTGCGAACCACGCGCTGGCCCGCCCGGAGGGCAGGCTCGCCGGCTCGCCCCGGGTCCTCGCACGCCGCGTATCAGACCGGGGTCGCTTGAGCCTCAAGGGCCGCGTGCGCCTCCCGCGCGGCGGCGGCCACCTCGGGCACCGGGTCCGAGGTCGCGGCGAGGGAGAGTGCCTCGCGCGCGCGAGGGTCGCCCATGCGTCCCAGGAGCTGGGCCGCGCGGATCCGCACGCCCTCATCAGGGTCGGAGAGCCTGGCGAGGAGCGCCTCGAGCGCCCCCGGTCCGCCGATGGCCGCCAGCGCCTCGATCGCCCGCAGCCGCCGCCCGGGGTCGACGTCGCTCGTCTGCGCGAGGAAGCCCTCCGCCCCGACGATCCGTCGCAGGAGCTCGCCGACGGTGGAGGTGACCTCCGCGTGCCCCTGACGCAGGACGTCGATCAGAAGCTCGACGGCGGAGGACCCCATCCGCAGCAGCAGCTCGGCGGCCGACTCACGGAGTGCCGGGATGGCAAGCACGCCTGCCAACCGCTTGGCCACCGCGGGAGAGCTCCACTCGGTGAGCACCTCGCTTGTCACCCCGCGAACCCGGTCGTCCGGATCGTTCAACGCGGTCACCAGCAGGCCGAGGACCGACTCGTCATCGATCACGCCGAGGGCTCGCACGACGCCCATCCGGACCTCCGGGTCGGGGTCGCCGAGCGCCTTTCCGAGCGCGCCGACGGCGGAGGGGTCGCGGAGACGGGCGAGCGAGGCGGTAGCGGTCCGGCGAACGGCGGAGGACGGATCCTGGAGGGCCTGGATGGCCGCCTCCACGCACGCCTGCGTCGTCCCCCACCCGAGCACCTCGACGGCAAGGACCCGCTCCTCCTCGTCGAGCGAGCGGAGGCTCTCGAAGGCGAGCTCGGTGAGCACGCCCGGGTTGATGCGCTCCACGGCCGCGGTTAGCTGGCCCCGCTCCTTCGTCCCGGCCCCGCGAAGTGTCTGCCACATGAGCGATCGGTCTCCCTCGGATCGCGACGCGAGCCGGGCGACGGCTGCCTTGCGCACGCGCTCGTCGCCGTCGGAGAGCGCCTGTAGGAGCAAGGTGGTCGTATCGCCCTCGGCGCCGCCGGGGAGCCACTCGATCGCCGTCATGCGCACGCCGGCGTCGGGGTCCTGCAGAGCCTTCCGGATCGTGGGCGCCCAGGCCTCGCCGCCGTGACGGCCGACCATCCGGACCGCGGCGGAACGAACGGCGGGGGACAGGTCGGTCTCGAGGATACGGCGCGCGACCTCTCCGGCCCCCGAGAAGGATGCGTCCGCCATCACCTCGAGCACCGCGATCCGCGAAGCCGGCGACGGGTCGTCCAGGTACGCCTGCAGGTGCGGCAGCGTCGTCGTCCCCCCAACCTCCCACACGATGTGGATCGCCTCGGCGCGATGTGCCTCGTCCACGCTCGTGACGAGTCCGACGAGACGCTCCATCTCCAGGCCGAGCGAGCGCAGCGCCTCGACCAGCGGGGTTCGGTGCGCTGGGTCGAGGGCCACCGCGCGAGCCATGATGTCGTCCGCGACCTCGGTCAGGCCGAGGGCTTCGGCCACCTCGAGCGCGGTCGCGGCCGAGTCGCCGTCGCCCTCACGGATCATGTCCTCGATGCGTGCGAGGACGGCTGCGCGATCCACGTTGGCCAGGCCGGCCCTTGCGCCCTCGCGGACGGCGGGATCGGGATCACGCAGGGCCTCGAAGAGCATGTCCATTCGACGTGCTCCGCTCTCGTCGGCCGCGGGCCGTGGGGTCGCCGGCGGAACGGGTTCGCTCTCGGCGAGCGACCGAGAGGCCGCGGCGGCCGCTGCTCGCATCTCATCGAGCGGGTCGGCCAGTCGCGACGCGATCGCTCGCAGCACCGCCGGGGATCGATCGCTTTCGAGCAGGCGGACCGCGCCCAGCCTGCGGAGGTCCGGAAGCCCCAGGGACTCCACCAGCCTTGGGACTCCGAGCGCCGCGGCCAGACGAGCGAAGGGACCTCGTTCCCACTCCTGCGGGGGCGTCTCGAGCTCGCCGACGACCGTGAGGATCTCGCCGAGGACCTCGTCGGACAGGGGCGCGGCCTGCACCACCAGGTCCGGAAGGATCTCCAGGACCTGTCGCTGCGTCTGGGGCCACCGTCTCGCCGCGATCAGCGGGACGAGGCGACCAAGCTCCTGCGGGCCCCGCATCCCGGCCAAACGGACCACGACCGCCCGGACCTCGTCGGCCGGATCGTGCAGCGCGCGGTGGACGAGCTCCTCCCCGAGGGCGTCGGCGTGCTGCGAGAGAAGCTCGAATGCGGTGCGGCGCACTCCGGAGTCCGGGTCGAGAGCGAGTGCCGCCACTTGCTCGCGGTGCTCGTCCGAGAGCTCCGAGCCGACGAGCGCCTCGAGGGCTCGCCGCCGCTCCGCAGGGTCGTGAGACCAAAGCAGGGGACCGCCGGGTGAGGCCTCGGGCGCCCCGACGGGCCCGACCTGCGTGCGCGCCGTCGTGGGCTCGGGGGGTGCTCCGGTGCCGCCGGCCAAGAGTCCCCGCTGCTCGTCGGCTGCGGAGATCGTCGTGGTCGCATCGAACCCGGATCGCGGACCTGGGGGTTGAGCCTCCGGCGCGCTCGTCGGGACTTCTGGTTCCGAGACTGGCCCGGCCTCGATGTGCGGAGCCGTTGGCTCCTCGCCCGCCTGTCCTCGGCGCTGCTCGGGCGCGTGGACCTCGGGAGCCTCGCGGCCGGCCTCGGCTTGCGGGCCGCCGGCCGCTTCCGCCTCGCCCGTAGCCTCCTCCTCGGCGTCCCGCGCGACCTCCTCCTCCTCCTCGGCGTCCGGCGCGACCTCCTCCTCGGCGTCCCGCGCGACCTCCTCCTCGGCCTCCTCGGCGAGGAGCTGGCGCTGCGCGGCGAGCGCCTTCAGGCTCCGGTACCAATCCTCCTCATAGGCTTCGACCGGGCCCGAGTGCGCGGGCGGGTCGTTCCGATCGCCCGTCTGCGACCGGGCATCCTCTCCCGGCGCCTGACGCAGCAGACCACCGAACAGGCCCTGCTTCCTTTCAGCCATCCTTCCTCGCTCGGCTCCCTCTCCCGCTCACCGGGGCCCCACGCGGTCGTCGCGCGGGGTTGAACTCGCTTCCCTGACCCCTCACCGGTGCTTCACCATGGAGTCCTTCGAGGCGGGGACCTCCGAACCCTCTCCGACTCCGGTCGGCCGTCCCGGGTGCGGGCCGATGCCCATCGAGACGGCCGCCATCGCGGCCTGGGTGCGGTTGCTGACGCCGAGCTTGCGGAACACGGCGGCCAGGTGCGCCTTCACCGTCTTCTCGGAGAGGAAGAGCGCTCGCGAGATGTCTCGGTTGCTGAGACCCTCGGACAGGAGCGCGAGGATGTCGGTCTCTCGCTGCGTGAGGCTCGCCGACGTCCGGGGCCTGACCTCGCCCTCCTCGCCGGAGACGTCCATGGTCTCGAACAGGTTCTGGATGACGCGAGGCGACAGGACGTTGCCGCCACCCGACAGGGCGACCTTGATCGCCTGTTGGAGATCCTCGGGAGTGGCGTCCTTGAGCAGGTAGCCCGCTGCGCCCTCGGCCAGGGCCCGCCTCACGTACTGCGCGTGGTCGAACGAGGTCAGCATGATCACCGGTGTGTCCGGCCATCGCGTTCGCAGCTCGTGGAGGAGGTCGAGACCGTCGACGTCGGGAAGGCGGACGTCGACCAGCGCGATGTCGACCGGCTCGGCCTCCATCACCCGGATCGCCTCGTCGGCCCCGCTCGCCTCCGTGACCTCGGCCTCGCTGAAGCACTCTCGCACGACGTGCGCCATGCCGCGACGCACCAGCGCGTGATCGTCGACGATCATGATCCTCACGGTGACTCTCCTTGGTCATCGACGGGCAGTCTCGCGACCACCCGCGTTCCGCGCCCCGGTGTCGATTCGATGTCGAGGGTCCCGCGCACCTCGGCCACCCGTCGACGCATCATCTCCAGGCCGAGGTGCCCGCTCTCCTCGTACCGGTCCGTCGGATTGAAGCCGCTGCCGCGGTCCTCCACGCGGACCTCCATTCCGGCGTTCGAAGCCTGCACGCGAATCGCCACCTCGCCGGATGCCGAGTGCTTGGCGGCGTTCGCAACGCCCTCCCGTATCACCGAGGACGCCGCCTGCAATACCGCGGGAGGGACGGCGTCGAGGTCGCCCTCGATCGTCCATGAGGCGGGGATCCTCCATCGCTCGGCGACGCCCTGAACGAGGCGTTCGAGCGACTCTCGAGTCTCGGCCCGAGGTTCCTCCGGCGTCAGCGCTGTGAGGATCCGTCGGATCTCTTGGAGCGCGGCGCGAAGCTCAGAGGCCGCCTCGCCGAGGGCGGCGACGGCCTGCTCGGGGCGAACCTCGACGCGTCGGGCGAGCCACTCGAGGTCGAGCACGGCGGCCGTTACCACCTGCGTGAGGCCGTCGTGGATCGCGTATGCCCACCTCGTCCGCTCGCTCGCGAGGTCCCCATCGACCGCGTCCTTCTCCCCTCGAGCGAGGGCCCCCTCGTCCGACCGCGAGGCCAGGATGGTCCTGAGGGCCGATACCGATCGGACGGCCGAGTCCGGGGTCAACCGCCCGAAGACCAGATCTCCACCGCGCTCAGCCGCGATCCACCCGTCGGCGCGCCCCTCGAGGACGTCGGCCAGATCGAGGGGAAAAGGCCCCGAGCCGGGAGCCGCCCACCAGCTCACCCGCCGGCGCCCATCGCCCCGTCGGAGCACGCCGACGGCGTCCAGGTGCAACAGCTCGGCGAGCCGGCGGCACTCCTTCGACTCGGCCGCCACGGGGTCCTCGGTCGCCTCCACGTCGTTCCCTGTTCCTTCCGGCCGCCCGCTGCGGCCGACGGTGCACCGACCAGGGTGGTCGTCGGTGTGGGCGGGGTCGGCCGTTGGGCCACCCCGCGCCGTTCGGTCTAGTTCTTCCTTCGGTTGCGTTCGGGGGTCGCTTGAACCTCGCGACGGCCCGCGAAGCCTCTGAAGTGGAGAGATTGATCGTGATGGAGCGTGCACTCGTCCCCACGGCCGGTCGAACGGCCAAGGGCCCGGGGGAGGCCGATCGACCTAGGGGCGCGCGTCCCGCGCCGATGGGATCTTCGTCCCGGCCGCCGGGGGTTCGGTACCGACGGAACTCGCCAGGATCTGGGCAACGTCCAGGACGGTCGTTCCGCCTCCTCGCGCTCTCGCCGCGTCGTCGAGCATGACCAGGCAGTAGGGGCACGCAACCCCGACCGTGTCGGCGCCGGTGGAGACCGCCTCGTCCATCCGCTCGTCGTTGATGCGTTTGCCGATCCGCTCTTCGAGCCACATCCGAGCACCGCCGGCTCCGCAGCACAGACCGCGCTCGCCGTGGCGGGGCATCTCGATTGTTCGGACGGCCGGTACCGACTCTACGAGTCGGCGCGGGGGACGGTACACGCCGTTGTGCCGGCCCAGATAGCAGGGGTCGTGGTAGGCGAGCAGTGTGCGAACCGGCAGCGTGGGACGCAGACGGCCCTCGGCCACGAGCCGCCCGAGAAGCTCGGTGTGGTGCACCACCTCGAAGCGCCCGCCGTAGTCCGGGTACTCGTTCCGCAGCGTGTTGAAGCAGTGGGGACAGTTGGCGACGATCCGCTGCACCCCCGCTTCCGTGAGGGTGGCGACGTTTCGCTCCGCCAGCGTCTGGAAGAGATACTCGTGCCCGAGCCGCCGAGCCGGGTCGCCGGTGCAGACCTCGCGCGGTCCGAGGATCGCGAATGAGACGCCGGCGCGACGAAGCAGGCCTGCCACCGACCGCGAGACCTGCCTCGCGCGATCGTCGAAAGAGCCCGCGCAGCCGACCCAGTACAGGTACTCGGGGGCCTTCTGTCCCTCTCCCACGATGCGCACGTCCAGGCCCACCGCCCACTCGGCGCGCTCCGCCTGTGGTCGCCCCCACGGGTTGGAGGTGTTCTCCAGGTTGCGAAGGAGCGCTCCCGCCTCGGACGGGAACCTGGACTCGCCCATCACCAGATGCCGGCGCATGTCGATGATGTGGTCGATGTGCTCGATGTCCACCGGGCACTCGCGCATGCACGCACCGCACGTCGTGCAGGCCCAGAGCACCTCGTCGTCGACGATATCCGGCACGAGCGGTAGGGGCTCGCGGGCGGAGCCGGCTCGCTCGGCCTCGAGCAGTCTCGGCCCCTCCTCCAGGAGGTGGTCGCGAAGATTCATGACGAGCAGCTTCGGGGACAGCGGCTTGCCCGTGTTCCACGCCGGACAGACGCTCTGACACCGGCCGCACTCTGTGCAGGCGTAGAGATCGAGTGTCTCCTTCCACGTGAGGTCGCGGAGGGTGCCGGCGCCCAGAGACAGGCTCTCGGCGTCCGACTCGAGGTCGATCCGCAGCGGCGTGAGCCGGCCACTGGGCCGAGTGCTGCCGAAGAACACGTTGATCGAGCTGGTCACGATGTGCAGATGCTTCGAATACCCGAGGTACACGAGGAAGCCGAGGATCAGCGACAGATGAGCGGCCAGGAGGGCCCACATCCACGCGCGTCGCCAGCCCGGCGCCATCCACGAGAACAGGTGGGAGGCGGCCGTCGACACCGGCGTCCATCCGGTCTGAGGCGCGTATCCGAGGGCGATCCGGGCTCCGCGTGCAGCGAAGAGCGTGAGGATGATCCAGAAGATGAGCCCAAGGATCCGGTAGGCGTCCCTGCGGTGGCTGCCCACCAGCCGCTCGGGGCGCTGGACGAGGCGGATCTCCACCGCGATGGCGAGCCCGACGAGCACCCCCGCTGCGAACAGGTCCTGAGCCAGCCCCAGCCCCCGCGTCCCGCCGACCACGGGGATCTCGAAGGCCGGGCGGACGAACTGGCCCGCGACCTCGACGATCGTGGTCAGCAGAACAAGGAACCCCCAGAAGATCAGCGCGTGCATGAGCCCAGGGATCGGCCGCTGGAACAGCTTGCGCTGGGCAAGGACCCTGGTCCACTCGCGTCCGATGCGGGTGGGGAGGTCGCCGGAGCGGTCGATGTGGCGCCCCCGCTTGACCAGGCGCGCGAGGAGCCGGGCCCGACGAGCGAACAGCCCGCCTGCGAGCCCCGCGGCGAGGAGGAGGGCCACGGCTCGAACCGGCATCGGCCCGCAGTCTATGGCGAGAGTGCCGACCGGCACAACGTCGCCACAAAGTTGACACTAACTCACTCAAGTTCTATTCTGCTTCCGAGCTCAAGGAACCGTTCAAGGAGGATTCGATGCCGCGAGCTGTGGGAATCGACCTGGGGACCACCAACTCGGTCGTGTCGGTCCTGGAGGCCGGCGAGCCGGTCGTGATCCCGAACTCGGAGGGCTCCCGGACCACCCCATCCGTGGTGGGGTTCTCCAAGAACGGGGAGATCCTGGTCGGCGAGGTCGCGAAGCGCCAGGCGATCACCAACCCCGACCGGACCGTCCGCTCCGTGAAGCGCCACATGGGCGAACGCGACTGGTACGTCGAGATCGATGGGAAGCGGTGGACCCCGCAGGAGGTCTCCGCGCAGATCCTGGCCAAGCTCAAGCGGGACGCGGAGTCCTACCTGGGTGACACCGTGACGCAGGCGGTGATCACGGTCCCGGCGTACTTCGACGACTCGCAGCGACAGGCGACGAAGGAGGCCGGACAGATCGCGGGTCTCGAAGTGCTGCGGATCATCAACGAGCCGACGGCGGCTGCGCTCGCCTACGGGCTGGACAAGCAGCACGACCAGACGATCCTCGTGTTCGACCTCGGCGGGGGCACCTTCGACGTGTCCCTGCTCGAGATCGGGGAGGGCGTCTTCGAGGTCAAGGCGACCCACGGGGACACCCACCTTGGCGGTGACGACTGGGACCAGCGGGTCATCGACTGGATGGTCCGGGAGTTCAAGAACGCTCACGGCGTCGACCTCTCGAACGACCGGATGGCCCTCCAGCGGCTCAAGGAGGCCGCCGAGAAGGCGAAGATCGAGCTGTCGCAGGTCACCGAGACCACGATCAACCTGCCCTTCATCACTGCGACCGCCGAAGGTCCGCTGCACCTGGAGATGAAGCTCACGCGGGCGGAGTTCGAACGGATGACCGAGGACCTCGTCGAGCGTTGCCGCGGGCCCTTCGAGCAGGCGGTCAAGGACTGGGGCAAGGACGTCTCGGCGATCGACCACGTCATCCTGGTCGGCGGCGCGACGCGCATGCC
>Ga0070741_10009068_pt1 | contig 19558 bp, 21 predicted proteins | sample Coa_R1_4_FD_66440 | JGI IMG/M metagenome (GOLD analysis project Ga0070741, IMG submission 66440) | Surface soil microbial communities from Centralia Pennsylvania, which are recovering from an underground coalmine fire - Coalmine... | ecosystem: Environmental > Terrestrial > Soil > Unclassified ...
GGAGCTTCTCGGGTGGAAGCGCGGCCACACTCGCGTCCCGCACGCGCGCGGTCCAGGTTGGGGTGTCGACGTGCTGCGTCATTGGTCGCGGTCGCGTCCGTGCGGGAACGGCAGCCAGATCGCCAGCGCGAAGACGGCGATCATGAGCACGATCACCGCGAGGTTCGCGTATGAGATGAGGAACCAGCCGTGGTGCAGATAGCGCGGCGAACCATTCAGGTCGATCACGGCGCCTGCCACGGTCGATGTGAACATGCGCCGGAGCCTCGACGGTCGTCGACGCCCCGGCATCAGTGAGCACGCCGAGCCGGCCTGCGGGTTTGCCGCCGAGAGCTTCGCAGTGCGCGGGACACCTCCCAGATTGCGTAGTTGTCCGCGCGGGGTTGCGCGCCGCCCCTGATGGCCCGCGAAGCGGCGCAGGACAAGCTGCGCCGGAGAGATAGGAGCCTCATGAGCAGGAAGCACGTCGTCATTCTCGGCGGCGGCACCGGCGGGACGATGACCGCGAACCGGCTCCGCCACCGTTTCGACCTCGCCGAAGCGGAGATTCACGTCGTCGACCGCGACGACCGCCACGTCTACCAACCCGGCCTCCTCTTCGTCCCTTTCGCGCTCGCCTCGCTCGACGAGATCGTGCGGCCGCGGCGCCGCCAACTTCGCAACGGCATCGTCTTCCACGAGGTGGAGGCGGCATGGGTCGATCTCGACCGCGACGAGGTCGTGCTCGTCGACGGCGACGTTCTTCCCTACGACGTGCTCGTCATCGCCTCCGGCGTCCGGCTGCAGCCCGAGGAGACCGAAGGCCTCACAGGAGCCGGCTGGAACGAGCGCGTCTTCACCTTCTACACACCCGAGGGCGCCCGCGCGCTCCGCGATGCCCTCGACCGCTTCGACGGCGGCCGGCTGGTCGTGAACCTCGTCGACATGCCGATCAAGTGCCCGGTCGCGCCGCTCGAGTTCGCCTTCCTCGCAGACTGGCACCTGCGCGAGCGGGGTGTCCGCGACCGGACGGAGCTCGTCTACGCGACGCCGCTCGACAGCGCCTTCACGAAGGCCAGCTGCGCGGAGCATCTCTCCCACCTGCTCACCGAGAAGGAGATCGAACTCGTCACCGACTTCAGCGCGGGCGAGGTCGACGGCGTGGGCGGCACGCTCACCTCGTTCGACGGCCGCACACTCGACTTCGACCTGCTCGTCACCGTGCCGCTGCACGGCGGAACCACGTACCTCGCGCGGACGCCGGGGCTCGCCGACGCGCTCGGCTTCGTTCCGACCGACAAGGCGACGCTCCAGACGACGGTCAAGCCGAACGTCTTCGCGCTGGGCGATGCGACGGACGTGCCGACGTCGAAGGCCGGGTCGGTCACGCACTTCGAGGCCGAGGTGCTGACCGAGAACGTCGCCCGTTACTTCGTCGACCAGGAGCTCGAGCGCGGCTTCGACGGGCACGCCAACTGCTTCATCGAGACCGGCTACCAGAAGGCGTTGCTGATCGACTTCAACTACGAGGTGGAGCCGCTGCCCGGCCATTTCCCGACGCCCATCGGCCTCCCGCTCTTGAAGGAGTCGCGGCTCAACCACCTCGGTAAGCTCGCCTTCCAGTGGGTCTACTGGCACGCGCTCCTGCCAGGCCGCGAGATCCCCGGGGTCGGGCCTGCGATGCCGACGCACGGCAAGAAGGGCATCCCCGTCCACACCTGAGAGAGGAGCACGGAATGACCACGACTCTGATCGCCGACGCGCCGGTCGACGTCGACGCGGAAGGCTTCCTCACCGACGCGGCGCAGTGGAACGAGCAGATCGCGGAGGCGATCGCGGCCGAGAACGGCATCACCGAGCTCACCGGCCGCCACTGGCTGGTCGTCCGTTTCATGCGAGACCGCTACCTCTCCACCGGCAACGCCTCCTCGATCCGCTCGCTCGGCAAGGAGTCGGGCGTCCCGATCAAGGAGCTCTACCAGCTGTTCCCGAAAGGGCCCGCCAAGCTCGCCGCCAAGATCGGCGGCATCCCCAAGCCCAAGGGCTGCATCTAGAAAGGAGCGCGACCATGACCGAACTACTCGAACAGGTTGAGCCGCTCGCGCGCGGCCCCGCGACGATCGAGAAGGTCGCGATCGTCGTCTCCAAGGGCTCGCTCGAAGGCATCTATCCAGCCCTGATCATGGCGAACGGCGCCCGAATGGAAGGCATCGAAGCCGATCTCTTCTTCACCTTCTTCGGTCTGGACGCGGTCCGCATGGACCGGTACGAGAAGATCAAGGTCGCGACCGTCGGCAACCCAGGCATGCACATGGCGACCTGGATCGGCGCGATCCCCGGCTTCTCCGCACTCGCCACACGGATGATGAAGCGGCAGATGGAGAAGATCGACATCCCGCCGATCCCCGAGTTCATCGAGCTCGTTCACGACTCCGGCGTTCACCTCTATGCGTGCAAAGCGACCGTCGACATGTTCGGCCTGACGATGGACGACTTCGTCCCCCAGGTCGACGACATCATCAGCGTCGGCGAGTTCTACGAGAGGGCAGCCGGCGCGCAGATCATCTTTACCTAACCGAACAGCGGGCCGACGATCAGTGGCGAGAGTAGCGTGGTGTCCCGACCCGGACTGGATGCGCAACCTACGTGCGCACCCCACTCGAAATTTGAAGCGCGTCGCGCCGTTCGCCGCCGCGACGCTCGTCTTCTTGACTACTGCTTCGGCGTCGCCTGCCGCGGGCTCGCTGCCGCTTCGCGAGGTGGCTCGGGTCCCGCTGTCGGGTCCTCCCGTGCGCTTCGACTACACGAGCTTCGACGCGAGCACCGGGACGCTGTGGATCGCGCACATGGATGCGGATCAGCTTCTCGCCTTCGACGTCGCACGCCGGAAGATCGTCGAGACGATCGCCGCGCCGGGAGTCCACGGGGTGATCGCGGTGCCGCAGCTCGGGCGGGTGTACGCGTCCGCAACCAACGACAGCGAAGTGTTCACGGTCGATGCGCGCAGCGGCGCCGTCCTCGCGCGAACAGCGGCAGGCGAGTATCCCGACGGGCTCGCGTACGACCCGCTCGAGCGACACGTGTTCGTCTCCGACGAGTCCGGAGGCGCCGAGATCGTGCTGAGCGCAAACGGTCACCGGATCGCCACGATCGACCTGGGAGGCGAAGCCGGCAACGTGCAGTACGACGCGGTCTCGCGGCACGTCCTCGCAGACGTGCAGAGCCTGAACGACATCGCCGTGATCGACCCGTCGACGAACCGGGTGATCCGTCGCGTTCGCGTGCCGCACTGCTCGAACGACCACGGCCTGCTCGTCGATGCGCAACGCCGGCTTGCGTTTGTCGCCTGCCACGGCAACGGGACGCTCCTGACGCTGAACCTCGACACGATGAAGTTCACGGGAACGTTCAGGGTCGGAAGCTCACCGGACGTGCTCGCCTTCGACGGCCGGCTCCGCCGCCTCTACGTCTCTGCCGAAAGCGGGGTCGTCTCCGTCTTCGCGGAGTCGGCGCACTCGGTACGTCCGCTCGGCACTGCCTTCCTCGCGACCGAAGCGCACACGGTTGCCGTCGACCCGCGCACGCATCTCGTCTACTTCCCGCTGCAGTCGGGATCCAACGGAGCGCCGCAACTCCTGATCATGAAGCCGAGCTGAGCCGCCGGCTCGTCCTCCGCGATCGGCTTGCGATACTCGGCAGAAGGCATGGATCCCGACGACCTCGAGCTTCGGCGAATGACCTACGCGCAGGTGGTGGAGTTGGGCCGCGTGCCGACGGCAGCCGAGGTCGCCGCCGCCACCCATCTCGCGCCGACAGAGGTCGTCGCAGGATGGCGCCGGCTGCACGACCAGCACGCGCTGGTGTTGAACGCGGCGACGGACGAGATCCGGATGGCGAATCCCTTCTCGGGCGTGCCGACGGCGTATCGCGTCCGCGCCGCGGGCCGCTGGTGGTACGCCAACTGCGCGTGGGACGCGTTCGGGATCTGCGCTGCCCTGGACGTCGACGGACAGATCGAGACCTCCTGCGCCGGCTCCGGCGAGCCGCTGTCGATCACGGTGCGCGCGCATCGGCCCGACGACGAGCGCCTGCTCTTCCACTGCCTCGTGCCCGCCGCCCGATGGTGGGACGACATCGTCTTCACCTGAAGCACGATGAACCTCTTCCGGTCGGAAGAGCACATCGCCCGCTGGCTCGGCGGTCGTCAGGCCGGCGCCACCATCCCGGTGCTGAAGCTGAGCGAGCTCGCCCACGCCTGGTGGGACGACCGGCTCTCGCCGGATTGGCGTCCGCACACCCGCGAGCAGAACCAGGCGATCCTCGACCGGCTCGGCCTGACCGGCGAGTTCTGGCGCCTTCCCTGAGCCGGGCGCGAGAAGATCAGGATGATGGCAGTGTCCGCTGCGCGCGACGAGCGGCGACTCCTCGGGCTCGAGGTGCGAACGGTCGGGCCGGCGCTGCTCGTCCTCGTGCTGGCGCTGCTGATGAGCGTGGTCCTCCCGTCGATCGACAGCACGACGTCGTACCGCGCGGAGCTTCGGCGCGGTGACGTCGTCAGGCTCGCCGCCGGTATCTCGCTCGTCCCCACCGCGAGCTGGGACCTCGCGACCGGATCGATCGTCGGCCACGCCCGTTCGCCCGTCGGCAACACGGCCTCGACGGAGCTCGTCCGGGGCAGCCTCCGGTTCGTCGTCCAGGCGGCGCCGTTCGAGGGAACGCCGTCCTCGTTGCTCACGCGCATCGACGAGATCGACCGAGCCCTCCGGCGTGCGCGGGGCCGCGCCGCCGAAACGACTGCTCGCTACGCCGTCACGACCCGGAAGGGCGTCGTCGGGGTGGCGGAGGACTTCGTCGGCATGGCCAGAGAGGGATCGGTGATCGCATTCGTCTTCGAGCCACTCGGGCGATCGGCGCCGTCGCAACCGCCGCAGCGGACACGCGAGGGCGTCGAGGTCGTCGTCTCCGGCCCGCCGGATGCGTTGTCGCGCAACCGCGACGACATCGTCGCGATGATCCGCAGCATCAGGGTGGCGAGATGAGCGCGCTCGCCGCCGAACGCAGCCGTGCGATCGACCAGTCAGGGTGGGGCGAGAAGTTCCGCCTCGTCCAGCCGCACAACCTCGCCTTCTGGGTGTACTGCGCGCTCGTCATCGCCGGCGCGTACGTCCTGTACGGGCAGGTGTCGATCGCCGCGGCCGCATACAGCGGCGCCCTCACGAGCGGCATCGTCGCGTTCGCCCTGGTCGCACTCGTGTACCTGTGGTTCATCCGCTACGAGGACCGCTATACGACCGTGCCGCGCGAACTCGCGGCGACGGGCTTCGTGTGGGGCTTCGTCGCCGCGACCGGGGCGTTCGCGCTGCTCGCGAACGGCGCCGTCACGAGCCTCTACGCGAAGACGTTCGGAGCGAGCTTCGCGTACGACTGGGGCGCGGCGCTCGCGGCCCCCGTCGACGAGGAGCTCGCGAAGGGCGCCGGGATCTTGCTTCTCCTCACGCTCGCGCCGAAGTTGATCCGGAGCCCGTTCGACGGGCTCATCCTCGGCGCGTTCGTCGGGCTCGGCTTCCAGATCAGCGAGGACATCAGCTACGCGTGGATCGGCGCGGCCGACTCGTTCGGCGACGTCGGGGCCGCGTGGTCGACCATCATCGTGCGCACGCTCTCGTCGATCCCGTCGCACTGGATGTACACGGCGATCTTCGGCGCCGGGCTCATCTGGTTCGTCGGCAGGCCCGACGTGCCGGCACGCCGGGGACTCGGCGCAGCATTGATGCTGGCCGCGATGCTCATGCACGGCGTCTGGGACGCGAGCGGCGCGATCGGCGGCAGCAGCGCCTTCGGCTGGATCGCGCCGCTGACGGTCGCAGCCGTTCTCATCAGCGTGTTCGTGTGGATCTACGACAACACCCAGCCGATCGAGCGCGAGTGGATGCGCGAGCTGATGGCACCCGAGGTCGCACTCGGCGTCGTGTCGCCCGACGAGCTGCACGCGCTGGCTGGGTCGCGTTCGGCGCTCAAGAGCTACATCAGGGCGCAGCGTGACCCCCGCGCCGCCAAGCGCGTGTTGGCGGCTGCGAACGCGCTCGCCCACCAGATCGCGCGCGACGGCGGCGCCGAGACCGCGGCGGTTCAGCGAGCTCGGGCGGCGGTTGTGGCGGCGCGCGGCGCTTGAGCGGGATCCACGGCCTCCCGGCGGGAAGGTCGCGGCGCAGCGTGATCGGACCGGCGCGCGCGCCCGCCGCGACGGAGTCGTGACGGATCCCGGCCGCGGGGTCGCGGCCGGGATCCGTGCAGGAGCTACGCCGCGGGAATCGCCGCGGCTTCGGGCGCTGCCGACGGCTCCGACGCCTCGAGGCGCGGGAGCCACTCGAGCCAGCGGGGCAGGTACCAGTTCCAGCGTCCCAGCAGCTTCATCGAAGCGGGCAGCAGGACCGCCCGGACGACCGTCGCGTCGATCAGGATCGCCGCGGCGAGCCCGACGCCGAACTGCTTGAAGAACGGCATCGACAGCGTGCCGAAGACGGCGAAAACGCAGACCATGACGATCGCCGCGCTCGTGACGACGCCGGCCGTCGACCTGATCCCGTGCCTGACCGCGTCGTCCATCGTCGCACCGCGGTCGAACGTCTCGCGGATGCGACTGATGATGAAGACGTGGTAGTCCATCGAGAGGCCGAAGAGGATCACGAACAGCAAGAGCGGGACGACGGCCTCGATGCCGTCGATCGACCCGCCCCGCTGGAAGACGAGCGCGAGCACGCCGTACGCTGCGCCGACCGACAACAGGTTCAGCACGATCGCCTTCGCCGCGACGACGATCGAGCGGAACGCCACCAGCATGAGCGCAAACGCGAGCACGAGGACGAACGCGACGACGGGCATGAGGTTCGACCTCAGCGCCGCAGCCTGGTCCTTCCACGCGGCCGTGAGCCCGGTGACTCCGGCCTCCGCGTCCGGGACGGCGCCGACGGTCTCGGGGACGATCGTGTCACGGAGGAGGTGGAACGCTGCGTTCGAGGCGGCGTCGGTGCCGTTGCCGGCGATCGGGACCGTGATTTTCGCGACCGTGCCCTGCCGGTTCACGTCGACCGTGATCGGGTCGAAGGCGCGGCCGCTCGCGAGCGCCCGCCGCTCGAGCTGCACGATCGCCGTCTGCATCGCCGGCGTGCGCACGTTCGGCGCCGTGACGACGACGTCCGCCGGCAGGGCCGAGCCGGGGAATGCGTGCTGCATCCGCTCGTACACCTTGATCGTGGTCAGCGACTTCGGGAACGACTCGACGCCTTGCGGTGCGAGGTGCAGTTGCAGCGCAGGCGCCGCGAGCGCCACCAGCAGGCCGGTGGCAGCGGCCGCCGAGACGACGGGGCGGCGCAGGACGACGTCGACGATCGCGTCCCAGATGCGGCCGTCGCCGCCGCGGCGGCGCCGGCGGCCGGCGAGCGGGACGCGCAGCCGGTCGACCTTGTCGCCGAGCCGGAAGAGGACGGCCGGCAGCACGGTCAGCGATCCCAGCACGGCGACCGCCACGACGAGGATCGTCGCGAGCGCGAGCGAGGCGAACGTCTGGTCGCCGGTCAGGAACATGCCGGCCATCGCCGCCATCACCGTCAGGCCGGAGATGAGCACCGACCGTCCCGAGGTCGCCGCGGCGGCTTCGAGCGCGGCAGCGCGGCTCCGGCCGGCGGCCCGCTCTTGTCGTTCGCGCTTCGCGTAGAACATCGAGTAGTCGACGCCGACGGCGAGGCCGATCAGGAGCACCATCGCCTGCGCCTCGTAGGCGACCGGCAGGACGTGGCTCGGCAGCGCGATCAGCCCGAAGGTCGCAAAGACGGCGGTGAGGCCGAGCAGGAGCGGGATCCCTGCCGCAACGAGTGTCCCGAAGGTGAGAACGAGGATGATCAGCGTGACCGGCAGCGAGAGCAGACCGGCCTTGCCGAGGTCGCTTCCGTACGCGCTCTCGACGTCCTTCTGTGCGCTCGCGTCGCCGAACTCGCCGATCGAGAACGTCGGATGCGCGCGCTGTGCCGCCGCGACGCTCGCCACGACCGGCTCGATCCTGTCCGCCGCCTTCGTCTTGTCGCCCCGGATCTGGAACTCGACGAGGGCGGCGCGACGGTCCTTGGACACCGCGCCGAGATGGACGTGCTGCACCGCGCCCAGCTTCGAGACGCGGGCGGTCACGTCGCGGACGGCGCTCGTGAACGCGGCATCGCCGACGCGCGCGGCGCGGCTCTGGATCAGGACGCTCTCGGCGGCGGGTTGCTCGAACCCGGCGTCGAGAATCTTGTCCATCCGGCCCGACTGGCCCGTGCCGGCGTTGCTGTCGATGTTCTTCGTGCCGACGAGGCCGCCGAGGCCGAACGCGACGATCACGAACGCGAGCCAGCCGAAGGTGGCTGTCTTCCAGTGAGCGGCGCTCCAACGACCCATGCGGGCCGCGAGACCGGAGTGCTGTGGTGTGTGAGTCATGGCCGTTCCTCCTGGGGGGTCGATGTCGTCGACGCTACGAGTCCGAGGTCTGGCCGTCGTCGGAGCGAGGTCGGGTCGGCTCTCTGACCTACAGACGATTCGGGCTCCTACTCAGGTAGGAGCCCGAAGGTCGGACGGTCGGTCGGCCGTCAGGCGGTCGAGGCGCGCGCCTCCAGCGTCTCGCGGCCGGCGAAGCGGTTACGGGCCTGACGGTCCCACCCGATGTCGAGACCGAGCAGCAGCAGGTTCGCGCCGATGATCGCGCCCGCAACCGTCGTGAAGAGCGCGAACAGCCCGTCGATCGTGTGGAAGCCGAGCCACGAGCCGACGAGCGCGCCGCCGGCCGCGACTGCAAGTCCGATCGCCTTCGTCTGCGCGGCCCACCCGCGGCGGGCCCACGCGAGGTAGATCGAGAGCCCGACGGGGATACCGACCGAGAAGGCCGCGAGCAGCTCGTCGTCGAGCGGCACGGTCGGGAACGCGACGAGGACGATCAGAGCGCCGGCGAACCAGCCGCCCGCACCGAGCACGACGACGTACAGGCACCGTACGACGACGCTCGCCGTGCGCCCGAAGCCGCGCCGAGCGCGCACCACGAGCCAGAGCAGCGAGAGCACCGTCAGCGCCGCGAACGCGACCATCACGCCGACGACGATCTTGGCGATCGTGCCGTGGCTGACGCTGGGGGTGAAGTCGAGCGACGTGCGTCCGTAGAAGGACGTGTCGACCCGACCCGTGTCGAGGAACGTGTTGATCAGCCGGTCGGCAGCTGCGCGCTGGTAGCTCCAGAAGTCCTCGGTGTGCCCGATGTCTGGGAGGACGACCTGGTGGCCGTTCGGGAGGTGCGGCAGCAGCTCCCGCGTCGCGATCTGCGGCGGCGTCGCGAAGTCGTAGCGTCCGCCGATCAACAGCGTTTCGACGTTCGAGTCCACGACGTGCGTGTAGAGGTTCTCGTCCGGGTTCGCCGGCCACGCGTCGACGAGACGGCCGCGGGCCCAGATCAGGTCGGTGCCGGGGCTGCCCATAACGGAGCCGCTGTCCGCATGCCGGGCGAAGAAGCGGCGGGCGTAGGCGGCGTCGCTCCTTCCGGTCGCGGCGACCTCGCCCCATACCTGCGCTCGCGGGAATGCAACCTGAGCCATCAGTGACAGGAACCAAGCCCCGCTTCCGTCGCCTTGTGCAGCAGACAGGAGCGTGTCGATCGTACTCGGCGCCGGGATCGGGCCTCCGCCGCCGGCGGTCGCGTCGTTGAGACCGAAGAAGGTGGTCGCTCTGACGTTGCCCTCGCGGACCGGCAGGAACCAGAAGTGCCGGGGCACGTGCTCCAGAGCCGAGTGGATCGACGCGGTGAGATCGGGCGTCCGGTTCCGGCACGTCGTGTTCGACTTGCACAGCGCCGCGTACCGTTCGATCTGCTCGCCCATCGTCTTCGCGTCCCAGAGGAAGTTCCCGGGCGGGTTGACGCCGATCATCACGGAGCGGCGGACCCGGCTCGGATAGCGCCAGGCATAGATCATCGCCGTGCGCGTGCCCGCGCTCTCGCTCAGAAGGTCGACCTGCGGGTAGCCGAGCGCGCGCCGCACAGCGTCGAGATCGTCGACACGCTCCGGCAGCGTGTACCCGGCGAGATCGACGCCGTCACGCCGGAGTCGCTCTGCGCACGACCTGAACCCGGCGGCGACCGCACGGGCCGTAGCCTCACTGAGGAGGTCGGTCGCATGCTCGCGCGCGGAGACGACTTCGGCGCAGTCGAGCCGCGAGGAGCCGTCGACGCCGCGATACCCGACGAGCACGACGTCGTGGCGGCCGTCGAACCGGCTCGCGTCCTCGAAGCTCATGTTCGTGATCCCCGGCCCGCCCTGGAGGCGAAAGATCGGGACACCAGGCTCCGACCGTGCGCGCACTCGTGTGACCGGCAGCGCAATCAGACGGGAGTGCGGGTCGTGCCGGTTCTCGCGCACGACGAGCGTTCCACAATCCGCACGCGCGCCCGCGTAGCGGCACGAGTGCAGCTGTAGCTGCCCCGCGTGAGCGCCGCGCGGTACCGAGACCCGGTCTGCACCGGTCGCGAAGTGCAGGTACGCGAGACCGAGCGCCGCCAGGCCGATCAGCGCCAGGGCGACGATCCTTCCGCGGGTGACTGCGGGCGTTCTTGCAGCTTCCATGACTGCTCCTTTACTCAGCGGGTCGATGCGCCGAGGCTAGGAGCGCCACTGCGCGGCGGCGTCGTCGGGAGGCCGGATCCGCGCTCGTACCCGCCGACGATTCCGCCTCCGACTCAGGTAGGAGGCGGTCCCCGGGCGCGTGCAGTACGTTCACCCCGTGAGCCGCGTCGGACCTCTCACGCGCACCTACTGGTTCGACCTGCTGATCGCTGCCGTGGCGGTGGCAGCCATGCTCGAGGTGGTCGTCGGGCAGGACCGGCCCGGTTCCGGCGCTCCCGCGACGACCCTGTGGTTCTGCGTGCCGGCGATCGCCGTCCTCGTGTCCCCGCTCCTCGCGCGCCGACGCTTTCCCTTCGCCGCGCCGGCGACGTACTGGCTGCTCGCGGTCGCGCTCTCGTTCGTCGACTGGCAGCTGACGACGTTCCCGATCAGCCTTTTCCTCGCGGGGATGTCGGCCTCGTTCCTGATCGGCAACCTACGCAACAGCTTCCAGACCGGCATCGGCCTCGGGGTCGTCGTCGCCGGGTCGGCTCTCGTCGTCTCCACCATCCCCGGGTGGTCGACCCCGCAGATGATCTTCATCCCGCTCCAGTTCGCGATCAGCTGGGTCGCCGGGTTCGCGCTCCGCGAGCGCGCGGAGCAAGCCGAGGCAGCTGAGATGCGCGCGACTCTCGCCGAACGGGAGCGGGACGCAGCTGCGCGAGTCGCCGTCGCGGAGGAGCGCGCTCGGATCGCACGCGAACTGCACGACATCGTCGCGCACGCGGTCAGCGTGATGGTGCTCCAGGTCGGCGCAGTCCGGCACCGGCATGCTGAGGCGCTTGCCGAGGACGGCGACGCGCTCAAAGGTGTGGAACAGGCGGGCCGCACGGCGCTTGCAGAGATGCGCCGCCTCCTCGCCGCGATGCGGACGGACGGCGACGATGTCGCGCTCGGCCCGCAGCCCGGGCTCGACTCCCTCGCCTCGCTCGTCGAAGACGTCCAGCGCACGGGCTTGCCCGTGCGCGTCCACGTCGCCGGCGACCCGGTGCCGCTTCCGCGCGCGCTCGATCTGTCCGCGTACCGGATCGTGCAAGAGGGCCTGACGAACGTACTCAAGCATGCGCATGCATCGATCGCGAACGTGACGCTCCGTTACGCGCCGGACGAGCTGACGATCGAGATCCACGACGACGGCGAAGGCGCGGCGACGACCGACGGCCTCGGACACGGCCTCGTCGGTATCCGCGAGCGCGTCAAGATCTACGGCGGCGAGATGAGCGCCGGCAGCACGAACGGCGGCGGCTTCGTGCTCGAGACCCGCCTTCCGCTCAGGGGAGCGACCACTTGACTATCCGCGTGCTCGTCGCGGACGACCAGTCGATGGTCCGCGCCGGCTTTCGCGTCCTGCTGGCCGAAGAGGAAGACATCGAGGTCGTAGCCGAGGCGAGCAACGGCGTGGAGGCCGTCGAGAAGGCGGCGCGGTACCACCCCACCGTGGTGCTGATGGACATCCGCATGCCCGAGCTCGACGGGCTCGAGGCGAGCCGGCGCATCCTCGCCGACGACGACAAGGCGCGGATCCTCATCCTCACGACCTTCGATCTCGACGAATACGTGTACGAAGCGCTGCGTATCGGCGCGAGCGGCTTCGTTCTCAAGGACGACCCGCCGGAACAGCTCCTCGCCGCCATCCGCACCGTGGCCGGCGGCGACGGCCTGCTGTCACCATCGATCACGAAGCGTGTCATCAAGGAGTTCACGCGCATCCCACGTCCGGTGCCGGCGCCTCAGCTCACCGAGCTCACCCAGCGCGAGCTGGACGTCTTCCGCCTGATCGCCCGCGGTCTCTCGAACGCCGAGATCGGCAAAGAGCTCTACATCAGCGACACGACCGTCAAGACGCACATCACGCACATCCTGCAGAAGCTCGAGCTTCGCGACCGGGTGCAGGCGGTCGTCCTGGCGTATCAGACCGGCTTGGCCGATCCGGACGCCGTCACGAGCGGCGGCGAGGCGCGATCGAAGTAGCGCCGGCGCGAGCCGTCGGCGGCGGGACGAGGATCACTCGGGCGTGCCCGCTCCGGCCGACAACCCTTCCCAGGACCACCGCGGGATCGCGAGGCCGTCGGGCACATCGCCGGGCGAGTCCGGGTACCGAGCCATCGACGTCGTCGTCGCCCAGGCGAAGTAGTCGTGCAGCGCCTGCCGCAGCGGCTCGCGGACGCTCAGGCCGACGTCGTCGAGTGCTGCGTCGAAGGAGGCGATCGCACGGCGGTCCATCTCTTCGTGGCGGCCGTTGCCGCTGTGGAGTCGCACCACCGACGTCTCGTCCCCGTACCGCTCCGAGTACGTGGGCGGGCCGCCGAGGGCCTCGGCCCAGTAGGCGGCCAGCCGGCGGCTGTGGTCGGGGTGGAAGCCGTGACTGAACGCGTGGGCTACGACCTCGTCGGCCATCACGCGGGCGTGCCAGGCCTCGGCGAGACGGAGGAGGCCCGCGTCGCCTCCGGCTGCCTCGTAGATCGTCAGCGGCGGAGGCGCAGCCTGCGCGCGAGCTCGGGCAGGTTGATGTCGTAGCCCCAGCCGTACGACTTCGGGGTGAAGACACGATGGTCGTCGCGGTTCCACCACCGCTCCTTGAGGCGCGCCCACGTCGGCCGCCGCCAGTCGTACGGAATGCCGAGAAACCTGCCGGTCTTGCTCACGGCGCGTTCCCTTGCCGTTCGGCTGCGAGCCGCTCCGCGCGACGCTTCACACCGAGCAGCATCTTCCGTTCCATGACCAACGACGCGGGCTCCATCGGAATCATGCCAATTCTGTCCTTCAGCCTGGGCAGGCGGAAGCGGTTGCGGCTGATCAGCCTCGTCACGCCGTCCTCGTCTCGGAGGATGAACGTCCAGACCCAGTTGCCGTCTGCCGACCGGACGGCGAGGACGCTCTCCGGCTCGACGATCGCGTAGCTCATCCGGTTGGCGCCGAAGCCGAAGCCGTCGCCGATCCGAGGATGCTGGAACTCCGGCATCACCCTGTCGGAGCTGTGCATGTTCAGCCCGAGCAGGTTCTCGATCCAGTCATACGTGTACGCGCCGCCACGCGGTGACGGCCCCATCTGGGCGATCCAGGGCCACACCGCCGAACGGGGCGCGTCGATCGTGATCGCGCGGGTCGCGACTCCGTCCGCCGCTTCGAGGAGCTCGTCTCCGGGGAGGCGCGCGTCTGCCTCACTCGGCGTGGCGCCCCAGGTCAGGATCTGCTCGCGCAGTCGCGTCGCGTACACAACGGCGAATACCGCACCCGCAGCAAGGAGCGCCCTCGACCTCATCGCCGAAGCGACACGATACGACCTCGGCGCCGCCCGGGCTCCCTTTACCGCCCCCGCCGGTCGTGAGAGAGTCGGCATGCGCGACTTCCCGACCAAGGAGGCTGACATGCCAGGTGTGGAGATAGGCGACTTCGGGTCCCCCGACGAGACTCGGACGCCGGACAAGACGAAGCTCGACATCGTCCGGATCGGCGGGTCGACTGCGTCACGGATGCGACTCGAGCCGGGCTGGCGGTGGTCCGACTGCATCAAGCCGATCGTGGGCGGCGAGCGCTGCCAGCTGCACCACGTCGGCCTGCTGCAGTCGGGCGCGATGCGCGTCGCGCACGAGGACGGGACGGAGGAGGAGATCCGCGCGGGACAGGTCTACGTGATCGAGCCGGGGCACGACGCCTGGGTCGTCGGGGACGAGGCCGTCGTCGGGTTCGAGTTCGACCCGCAGACCGCCGCGGAATTCGCCAAGGCTTGAGCACCACCGCCCCCTCCTCTCCTCCGCGGTGAGGAGGGGGCTCCGCCCCTCGCGATCCCACGGCGTTGCGGCATCGCGCCCGTCGAACCTTGACGCGAAGGCACAACCGAGGACGGCACCCGGAAGGCACGGCGTGGCAGCCCGATGGCAGCGACGCGATCGATCATCGCCTCGGTTACGCCAACGAATAGAGGAGGTAGGAGATGAATTCCCTGGCCGATCCCGCGAAGCTCGTGGGAACGCAGGTCAAGAAGTGGCGTTGGGCGCTCGGGCTTCACGGTCTCGCGTCGGTGGTCTTCGGCGTGATCGTGCTCGCGTGGCCCGGCATCAGCGTCTTCGCGCTCACGATCGTCTTCGGCGCCTACACGCTCGCCGTCGGGATCACGCAGGTCGCGACGGCGTTCAGCTCGAAGCACAAGCAGGAGCGCGGCGCGCTCATCCTTTCGGGGCTCCTCGGAACCGCCGTCGGAATCGTCGTTCTTGCGTGGCCGAGCATCTCCGCGCTCGCGCTGCTGTACGTGATCGGCACGTACGCAGTCGTGCTCGGGTTGATCGCCATCGTCGCGTCGTTCCAGCTTCCGCTGGACGGCCACGACACCCCGCTCGCGGTCCTCAACGGCCTCGTCGCGATCGTGTTCGGAATCGTGATCTTCGCGAGGCCGGGCGCCGGCGCGCTCGCAGTGCTCGCCCTGATCGCGGCATTCGCGCTCGTCACCGGCGTCAGCGAGCTCGTCGTCTCGATCGGCGGGAAGAAGCTGGTCGAGTGGCGCTTGCAGAAGCTCGTCAAGTCCAAGGGCACGGCGCGCCCGAAGCCCACGGCTCAGGCGTCGCATTGAGTCGGCACACGAGCAGCTGGGCGAACGCGGGAGCCGGCGACGCGCCGGCTCCCGCGTCTGCTCGGACCCTCGACGGCAGAACCGCGCCGGCTGTTGGCAGAGGCGTGGCAGCGGCAGCGGCGAGCCTTGAGCCGTTTGCAGGACACGAACCGGGAGGCTCGACATGCGCAACCTGAACGACACGACACGGGCCCGCCTCGCGCTGGCCGCCACGCCGGTGACCGCATACGTCGTGGTGATGGTGCTGATCTCCGCGCTCTGGGTGAAACCGCCGCTTTCCGGCTGGATCTTCCTCGCCGCCGTCGCCCTCGTGGGCGCCGGCCTGATCGCGGCGGCGTTCGTGCTCTTCCCCAAGTCCCGGACGAACGTCACGCCCGTGTCGGATCGCGAACGCGTCGAGGGAGTCCTCGCGCTGGTCGACTCGAGCTGCGAGCGCGCCGAGGTGAGCGAGGCGCTCGTCCGGCGCCTCCACGGGCGCGACGTGAGACGGCACGTGATCGTCCCCATCCTGCTCGATCCGGCGACGTTCTTGACGGGCGACGAGGACGCCGCTCACGCGGAGGTCGAGCGGCGCCTCGAGGAGACGCTCGTCGACCTGCGATCGGAAGGCGTCAGCGCGACCGGATCGGTCGGCACGGACGACGCTGTCCAGGCAGTCGGCGACGCCCTCGCGGTCTTCCCCGCATCCGAGCTCGTCATCGTGACCGCGACCGGATCGCAGTGGCTCCACGAGGAGGTCGACGAGCGCACACGCGCGCTCGTCCCGTCGGTCGACGTGATCGAGCTCGAGCGGCCGTCGCACGCGGGCGCATGGGGCCCGCTCGACGAGACGACGCTCTCGCCATCCGAGCGCAGGTTCGTCCACGACGGCGTCGAGGGGCACCATGCGGACGCCGTGATCCAGGCGACGTTCGGAGGCGGCGACCCAAACCGATTGCTCGACTTCCCGCCCTCGAAGTGAGCGCTCCGACAACGAGAGAGGAGAGAGACCGATGAAGAAGACGCTGCTCGTGAGGACGCATCGTGTCGGGCCGGCAAAGAAGCCCGAGCTCGTTCCACCCCCGTGGCCCCCGCCCGATGCATTCGAGCGCACGCCGCAGGTGCGTTACGGGTACATCTGGTGGCCGCCCGTGGAGATCGACGAGACGAACGAGGAGTACGTCTTCACCGCGGATCTCGCGGGAACCGAGCGGAGCCAGGTGGACGTCGAGCTGATGGGCGACGAGATCATGGTGAGCGGGAAGGACGGCGAAGCACCCTTCGCGTTCGCGATCGCACTCCCCGAGCCGGTCGACGCAGAGGACGTGAAGGCGGAGCTCGAGAACGGGCGCTTTCAGGTGAGAGTGCCGAAGGGGGCCGCGTCGCGGCACCGCAAGATCGAGCTGGGCTGATGCGCTTGGAGCTCGGACGCGGAGTCGAGTGCGCCGACGGCATGTTCGGCAAGCTCGTCGACGTCGTGATCGACCCCACCTCGAAGCGGGTCACGCACCTCGTCGTCGAGCCCGTGCACGAGCCGTGGCTCGTGCGGCTCGTGCCTGTCGGGCTGGCGACGCACGGCGGAGATGCGGGCCGGGCAATTGCGCTCCGCGCGACCACCGAGGAGGTACGGCGCCTGCCACCGGTTCGCGAGGTCTCGTACCTGCGGCTCGACGGCTTTCCGGTCGACGACCCCGACTGGGATGTCGGCGTGGAGGAGGTCCTGGCGCTTCCGTACTACGCGGCATACGACCTCGAGCCGACACCGGTCGACTACACGGTCGAGTACGACCGCATTCCGAAGCACGAGGTCGAGATCCGGAGGGCAAGCGCCGTCGAGTCCGCCGACGGGCACCGCGTCGGCCATGTCGACGGGCTCGTCGTCGACAGCGACGACCTGATCACCCACTTCGTGCTCGAAAGCGGTCATCCGTGGGAGCGGCGCGAGCTCGTCGTCCCGATCGGGTCGGTGGCGCGCGTCGAGACGGACGAGGTGACGCTGACCCTGACGAAGGAGGAGGTCGCAGCGCTGCCGTCGGTCGTGGTTCGGCGCCGGCCTCGGCCGTCCGGGCATGGAAGCCCGGAGCGCTAGCGCCGGCCCGCAGTTCGACCTCGCCGCGGCAGCGCGCCTTTCCAGCACAGAGGCGCTGCGCGTCCTGCGGTCGGGCGGCGGCGGCCTCACGGCCGCACAGGCGCACGAGCGCCTCGAACGCTACGGCCCGAACGCACTGCAGGCTCACGACACGAGCGCGCTGACCGTCTTCACGAGCCAGCTTCGCAGCCCGTTCCTGCTCTTGCTGATTGCAACTGCGTCCGTGGCAGCGTTCTTCGGCGAGCGAACCGACGCGGTGATCATCTTCCTGATCAGCGGGCTCAGCGTCGGCCTCGGGTTCGTCAGCGAGTACCGGTCGGCACGCGCCGTCGATGCGCTGCACTCGCAGCTGAAGCACACGAGCGTCGTGCTCCGTGACGGCGAGGAGACGGTCGTCGACGTTACCGAGCTCGTGCCGGGCGACGTCGTGCGGCTCGGCGTCGGAGACGTCGTTCCCGCGGACGTGCGGCTTCTCGAAGCGAACGGGCTCGAGTGCGACGAGTCCGTCCTCACCGGTGAGTCACTCCCGGCGGAGAAGAGAGTCGAGCCGGTTGCGACCTCGACGTCGCCCCTCGACCTGCCGTCGTGCGCGTTCATGGGCACCGTCGTCCGCTCCGGCAGCGGCGTCGCCGTCGTCGTCGAGACTGGCTCCCGCACCGAATTCGGACGGATCGCGAAGCGTCTCGGCACCCGGCAGCCGCAGACTGCGTTCCAGCTCGGGCTTCGCGACTTCTCGCTTCTGCTCGTGCGCATTGCCGCTCTCCTCTCCGGGACGATCCTCGCCGTCAACCTCGCGCTCGGTCATCCCGCGATCGAGTCGATCCTGTTCGCGCTCTCGATCTCGATCGGCCTGACACCCCAGCTGCTGCCTGCGATCGTCACCGTCAGCCTCTCGACCGGCGCGCGGCGGCTCGCGGAGCGGAAGGTGATCGTCAAGCGCCTCGTCGCGATCGAGGACTTCGGCAACATCGACGTCTTCTTCACCGACAAGACCGGAACGCTCACCGAGGGCCGGATCAGCTTCGCGGCAGCGCTCGACACGAACGGTGCGACGGACGAGGCGATCTTCAGGGACGGACTGCTCTGCAACGACGCACACCTCGTCGGCGGCGACGTCGTGGGCGGTAACGCCCTCGACCAAGCACTCTGGCGCGCTGCTCGCGGACGAGCCGCCGGCCTCGACCCGTACCGCCGCCTCGCCTCACGGCCGTTCGACTACGACCGCCGGATCGCGTCGACCCTCGTCGAGGGCCCCGGGCGGAAGCGGACCGTGATCGTGAAGGGCGCGCCGGAGCTCGTGCTCGCCCGTTGCTCCGACGTTCCATCCGGAGCGCAGTCGATCGTCGACGCGCAGTTCGCCGCAGGCAGCCGCGTCGTCGCCGTCGCGACTCGCGATGCGGGGGACGAGACGTCGCTGTCGCAGGGCGACGAAGAAGGGCTCGTGCTCGCCGGATTCCTCACGTTCCTCGACGCACCGAAGCCGGACGCGGCCGCGGCGGTCAAGCGTCTGCACGACCTCCACGTCGAGGTGAAGGTGATCACCGGGGACAATGACCGCGTCGCCGCGAAGGTCTGCCGGGACCTCGGCCTCGACGTCCGCGGCGTGCTCACCGGAACGCAGATCGACGCCCTCGACGATGCGGCTCTCGCCGACGTCCTGCCGGAGACGACCGTCTTCGCGCGCGTCACGCCCGACCAGAAGTCGCGCGTGATCAACGCGCAACGCTCGCTCGGCGCCACGGTCGGGTTCATGGGCGACGGTGTCAACGACGCGGTCGCCCTCCACGACGCCGACGTCGGCATCTCGGTCGAGGGCGCGACCGACGTGGCGAAGGACGCTGCCGACATCGTGCTGCTCGAGAAGGACCTCGACATTCTCGCAGGAGGGATCCGCGAGGGCAGGCGCATCTTCGCGAACACGATCAAGTACGTGCTGATGGGCACCTCGTCCAACTTCGGGAACATGTTCAGCGCAGGTGCGGGGTCGCTGTTCCTCACCTTCCTGCCGATGCTGCCGACCCAGATCCTGCTCAACAACCTGCTCTACGACGCCAGCGAGATGACGATCCCCACCGACGAGGTCGACGACGAACAGCTCCGTAAACCTGCGCACTGGGACATGCAGCTGATCCGCCGGTTCATGCTCTTCTTCGGGCCGATCAGCTCGTTCTTCGACTTCGCGACCTTCGCGATCCTGCTCGTCGGCTTCGACGCAAGCCACGCCCTCTTTCGCACCGGCTGGTTCGTCGAGTCGCTCGCGACCCAGAGCCT
>Ga0070741_10009069_pt1 | contig 19558 bp, 20 predicted proteins | sample Coa_R1_4_FD_66440 | JGI IMG/M metagenome (GOLD analysis project Ga0070741, IMG submission 66440) | Surface soil microbial communities from Centralia Pennsylvania, which are recovering from an underground coalmine fire - Coalmine... | ecosystem: Environmental > Terrestrial > Soil > Unclassified ...
AAAATCCTCCGAAGCGCGTAAGAGCGCGACGGAGGTCGACGAAGCCTCGACGTCGCGAGGTGTCGAGGCCCGTGGGTCCGATCGGACCCACAGGCGTCCCGCGCGCCCTCGGTACTTTTTAGGGCGATGCGGAAACTGGCAATGCGGCTCACCCCGGGCCGATCAAAGAACAGGGGCGATGACGCATGCCTGCTTCCACCCTCCCCCTGAAAGGGGAGGGTAAAACAGCCGCCCGCTTCTCACCATGACGGGAAAGGCGCGGATGACAATCAATTCGCCAACACCGCCAACCGTCGAAGTCACTTGCCGGCGGCGCGTTTGATGAGCTCCTCGACCTGCGGCAGCATGCGGGCAATGACGATCGCATAGCCTTCGGCGTTGAAATGGGCGTGGTCGCGGGCGCGGTATTGGCCGGGCGGCAGCCGCCACTGCGCATAGGCCACGTTGCCGGCGCGGGCGACATCCGAAAGATCGAGGCTGCCGAGCCCGATCAGCAGCACGGCGATGCCGCGGGTGCGCAGGTCCTGCACGAGCTTGCTCAGGTTGGCGCGCATGGTCTGCCGCGGCACGCGCAGCCGCAGATCGTTGGTGCCGAATTCCACCAGCACGATGTCGGTGCCGGGCGCGATCGCCTGCCCGAAGCGGGCGAGCGCCCCGGCCGTGGTGTCGCCGGGCAGGCCGGCATTGGTCACGCTGACGTCATAACCCTTCTTTCGCAGCAAAGCCTGCAACTGCGCCGGATAGGCCTCCTCGCGCTTGACCAGCCAGCCGGAGGTGGCGCTGTCGCCGAAGGCGACAATGCGGATGGTGCGGGCCTCGGCCGCGCCCGCCGGCCACAGGGCAATAAATGCCAGGAAAAACCCGGTCGCCAGGCCACGCATCTTGCCAACTCCTGTCCGCTTGCGAAAATGCCGCCTTGCCGGGGCCCGGGCAACAGGAGGCTTGATGGCCCGTATCCGTTTCGATTTCGGCGCGCTCGAGCTCGAGGCCGAGCTCTTCGATACGCCGACCGCCAAAGCGATCGCCGCCGCGCTGCCGCTCAGCTCCTCGGTGCTGACCTGGGGCGAGGAAGTCTATTTCGACGTGCCGGTCAATGTCGCGCGCGAGCCCGATGCGCGTGCCGTCATCACGCCGGGCGAGATCGCCTACTGGCCGCAGGGGCCGGCGATCGCCATCGGCTTTGGCCGCACGCCGATCTCCAAAGGCAACGAGACGCGGCTCGCCAGCCCCTGCAACGTCTTCGCCAGGGCGCTGGGAAGCGTGAAAGTGCTCGGCAAGGTGAAAACCGGCACCAAGGTCGAGGTGAACCTGGTGAGTTGATGCGGCGACCAAGGCAAGGCCTGTTCCGCCACGAGGGGGTGAGCATGTCCCGAAGCATCATCGTCCTGAGCCTGGCCGCGGCCTTGCTGCCGGGGCTGGTGCTTGCGCCGCGTGCCGCGTCCGCCGCCGAGCCCGGCAGCCCGGCCTGCCAGCGCGAATTGCAGGACATGCGCAAGAAGATGCGCGAATCGCTTCTGGTCATCGACAGCGTCAAAGACGCGCCGGCGCCGGCCAAATGCCCGGCCTACAGCGCCGCCAGCGAAATGGCCGAAGAGATCCGCGAAACCGCCGCGCGCTGCCAGGATCCCAAGAGCCGCACCAGCGCGGTGCGCGACGCCGACGACGTCATCGACGCCATCAATACAACCTACAAGAAATTCTGTCCGCCGCGGCCGGGCATGGTCTACGTCAAGATGACGATGGTGACCCGCGTCACCCGCGACCAGTTGCCCAAGCCGCTGGCGGCGCTGCATCGCTGCGTCGACGACGACGATACGATGTTCTCCACCAACGAGCGCTTCGATCTCGGCCGGCTGTTTGTGCTCGGCTGCCCGGGCGAGAAAAATCCGGCGCCGGAACACATCAAGGCCCGCAACGCCAGCCCCGACATGCTCAAGAAGGAACAGGCGCGGGTCTATTTCGCGCGCGACAAAGCGGGCGACGACCCGCATCTGCTGACATTTCCGATCCTCACCGCCGACGGCCGCGAAGCGACGACCGATCTGATGCTGGCCGACCGCCTCTTCATTGGCGACAAGCTCGACCTGATCTCGATGGTCTGGGATCCGGCCAAGGACGGCGTCTGCCGCGTGCGTGCGATCTGGCGCGTCACCGACGCCAAGCCCGCCTTGGTGTTGTGGGAGGAGGCGGCGGACTGCTCGGGCAGCAAGCCCGCCTTCAAGGCCGTGCTCGACAAGCGCTAGCGTCGGCGGCCCGACTGACGCCTGACCATCGACAGCGTCAGGTCCCAGGCGTTGCGGATATTGACCAGCAGCAGCAACAGCAGCGCGCCGGCGAGCACGTCGAGTGATAGAGGGCGTGCCGCCCAGACCAGTCCGGCGGCAAGGAGCAGCGCCGCATAGGCGGCGGTCGGCAGCAGCCCGTAGGCGAGGTGATCCTGCTTGTAGCGCGTCCAGTCGTGCCGCAGCAGCTCGACGGTCGTGTACAGCGCGACGGCAAGCCCGGTGAGGGCGGTGGCGCCGATGATCGCGGCGAAAAATAGGGCGCGGTGGCCGGGTACCAAGGAGACCGCCGACAGCAGGAACACGACGCTGAAATGGACGACCACGGGACTGAAGAAGGCGCGCGTCGCCGCGGCGCGGCGGTCGCTGAGAATGCCGGCGCCGAGCGACACAGCGACGAAGAGCAGCGCGAGCAGGGTAGCGCCGGCGGTGCCGACCAGTACGAAAAAGTCGTGCCAGCGCTCCAGCGCGTCCATCAGCCGCGCCCGACGAAGGGCATCTTGTTGGCCATCACCGTCATGAACAGCACGTTGGTGTCGAGCGGCAATCCGGCCATATAGACGACGGCGTCGCCGACGTGCTCGGCCGCCATGCGCGCCTCGACTTTCTTCGAGCCGTCCGGTTGCAGCACGCCTTCGCCCTGCACCATGCGCTCGGTCAGCGGCGAGATGGCATTGCCGATGTCGATCTGTCCGCAGCAGATGTCGTAAGGCCGGCAGTCGAGCGCGGTCGATTTGGTCAGGCCCGTGACCGCGTGCTTGGTCGAGGTATAGGCGACCGAGAAGGGCCGCGGCGTATGCGCCGAGATCGAGCCGTTGTTGATGATGCGGCCGCCGCGCGGGTTCTGCGCCTTCATGATCTTGATGGCCTCCTGCGTGCACAGGAACATGCCGGTGAAATTGGTCGCCACCACGTTCTGCCAGGTCTCGAACGGCAGATCTTCGAGCGGCACCGGCGGGGCGCCGATGCCGGCATTGTTGAAGAGCACGTCGAGCCGGCCGAAGGTCGATTTCACCTTCTCGAACAAGGCCAGGATCGAATCGCGCTTCGACACGTCGGTCGGCACCACCAGCGCCTGCTGGCCGAGGGCGTTAATATCGGCGGCGGTGCCGTCGAGCGGTTCCCTGCGGCGGCCGGCCAGCACCAGATTGTAGCCGGCCTTGGCGAGCGCCAGCGCCACCGCCTTGCCGACGCCGGTACCGGCTCCCGTTACCAGCGCGATTTTTGCAGTCATTGGTCGTCCTCCCCCGGTGATTGCTGGATGTCGCGAATAGCACAAAGCGCTGCGTCATCCCACCTGATGGAACGAACACATAACCGCCACAGTTACTGGTTCAAAGGCCCATATCCATCACAAGGGGTAAGGCTAAGCGTTCGCCATGGGCTGCTGGCAACAGCGGTGGCGCCAGAGGGAATTGCCGACGAATCGGATTTGACGAACGATGCATTGGGCGCGAAGGCAGAAATTGAAGCGGCTCGCCGCGCAGAAATTGCGCTTCATCGCGGTCGTCGCGGCTCTCGGCAGCCTGGCGGCGCCGCTTCTGCCCGAAGCCGTCTCGCGCGAGAACAACTATGACCGCATCCAGGGCGGCGAGTGGGTCAACGCCTCGATGTATTGGGAGGACAAGCTCGATGCCTCCGGCAACGCCTTCGATCCCATCGGCTGGCACGCCGCCCACAAGACGCTGCCGCTCGGCACGCTGATCCGGGTGTCGAACCCGAAGAATCACCGCTCGATCAATATCACCATCAACGACCGCGGCCCCTTCGTGCCCGGCCGCGATCTCGACCTGACCCTCGGCGCCGGCACCCTGCTGGGATTCAAGGGCTCCGGCCTGCTCTACATGGAAGTCCTGGCGCTCGGGCCGGCGACGCCGACGCAGCGGCCGGTGGTCGAGAACCTGTTCACCCCCGGCGACGTCAGCCCGGTCGTCGCCTATTCGGCCAAGACCGCCACGCGCTAACTCGCCAGCGCCGCCGGCAGATCGATCGGCTTGAACGGCTCGCCCGACCTGAGCCGCGCCGTGATCTCGGCGGCGGGCACCGCCCTGCCGAAACGATAGCCCTGCATCGAGTGCACGCCGGCGGCGCGCAGGAACAGCTGCTGGTCGGCAGTCTCGACGCCTTCCGCCGTCACCTTCATGCCGAGGCCGCGGCCGAGGCTGACCACGGCATGGACGATGGCCGCGGCGTCGGCCGCTTTCTCGATGGAGCGCACGAAGCTGCGGTCGATCTTGAGCTTGTCGAAGGGGAAGCGGCGCAAATAGAGCAGCGAGGAATAGCCGGTGCCGAAGTCGTCGAGCGCCACCCGCACGCCCATCTCCTTGAGGCGGATCATGGAGGCTTCCGCGGTGTCGAGGTTGCCGAGCAGCACGCTCTCGGTGAGCTCGAGCTCGAGCCGCGTCGGGTCGAATTCGGTCTCGGCGAGGATGCGTTCGACGGTGCGGCAGAAGTCGGCGCGGCGGAACTGCAGCGGCGAGACGTTGACGGCGACCGTCAGGCCCGGCCAGCTTTTGCCGTCGGTGCAGGCGCGGCGCAGCACCCAGGCGCCGAGCTCGATGATCAGCCCGGAGTGCTCGGCGATGGCGATGAATTCGCTCGGCGGAATTTCGCCGCGCGTCGGATGCGTCCAGCGGCACAGCGCTTCGACGCCGACCAGTGTTTCCCCGCTCTTGTTGACGATCGGCTGGTACAGCAGATGCAGACGGTCGTGCTCGATCGCCTCGCGCAGGTCGGCTTCCAGGAGCTTGCGGTTCGACAGATCGGCGTCCATCGCCGCGTCGTAGATGCAGGCGCGGTTGCGGCCCTCGTTCTTGGCGCGGTACAGCGCCATGTCGGCATAGCGCATGATATCGGCGGCGCCCGCGCAATTCTTGTCGATCACGGCGATGCCGATCGAGGCGCCGATGACGATGTTATGGCCGGTGATGGAGTAGGGCGCGCAGATGGCGGCGATCAGCCGCTGCGCCAGCGTCGTCATCTTGACGTGGTCGTCGCCGATCGAGGAAATGACGGCGAATTCGTCGCCGCCGAGGCGCGCCACCAGGTCGTCGCCGCGCAGGGTGTGCGACAGCCGCAGCGTCACGTTGCGGATCAGCTCGTCGCCGATGTGGTGACCGAGCGTGTCGTTGACGTCCTTGAAGTGATCGAGGTCGATGTAGAACACCGCCGCGGGCGTCGAACCGGCCTGCACCTCCTCGATCACCGCTTCGAGCCGTTCGCCGAAGAAAATGCGGTTGGGCAGGCCGCACAGCGGATCGTGCATGGCGAGATGGCGCAGGCGGCTTTCGCCGGCGGCGATGGCGACGGCGGTGCGGCGCATGTAGCGCAGGACGAAGGCGGCGAGCAGCGCAAAGCCGGAGAGCGCCACCGCAATGAACGGCACCACGTTGTGCACGATCTCGGCGCCCGGCTGCTTGGGCGTCCAGGCAAAACGGGCGATGGTGTTGCCCCGCGGATCGGCGAGCTCGTAGACGGTATCTTCGGGCGGCAGCGGCTCGCCTGCGACCTCGCGCAATTTGGCAAGCCGCAGCTGGTTGGAAATGGCTTTCAGCTCGTCGTCGTCGATATATTCGACCGACAGCACGACCGGCGCGCGGGCGTCGGCCGCGGCGCCGGACGGCGCGACGGCGACCGCCGTCAGCACCGCCGCGTGGTTCATGAATTTGCGGATCACGGCGGCGTTGGCGTGCGGACCGCTCTCGACGCGGCTATCGTTCAGCCGAATGGCGCCGCTGAGGTTGGCATCGCGGCCGCGCATGTAGTCGAGCAAGCCTTTGGTGTCGGGCAACACCAGAGCGAGCCAGGTTAGCGACGCGGGGGCGTTGCCGACGAGCGAGTAGACCGGCTGATCGTCGGCATCGAACACGACGACGGCATCGTGCGAAAAATAGGTCGCAAGCCAGCGGCCGACATGCTGGTCGATCCAGGCCGGATCGAAACTGTCGCGGATTTTCTTGACGGCGGCCGGCGACGTCGCGACGCTGTCGGCCTCGCGCAGCACGCGTTCGCCGAAATTGTCGAGCGCGCGCGCGAACAACTGCCGCTCATGCTGGACGGCGACCTCGTCGGCGCGCTGCGCCGAGGACAGCACGGCGACGACGATGCAGACGATGGCGACGGCGACGATGACGCCGACCGGCACCACGACGCTCAATCGCGCCCGGTCCCACGTCGTGTACTGCTGGCGTGGCTCTGGAGCGCGCGCACGCATCGGCAAGACAGTCCCCTAAGCAGTCCAATTTGCTGGACTTTTCGGCGCGGACCGTAGCCGCGAATGCTTGCAATTTCGCTTTCGTTTCGGCCGCGGCGCAATTCCATGCCCGGTCACGGCGGCAATTCACGCGGTGCCGTTAATCGAAGGTAAAAAAGAACCACTCAAATTGAGCGGACATGCCGGTCCGGCGGCTCATGTCGCACTGCGGTAGGGCGGTCGCGGAATGCCCATGTGGGCCGCGCGCAGGGCCGACGACCAGCGCTCGCGCAGATCCTGGAAATAGGGCTCGCCCTGCTCGATGCGGTAATTGACCTCGGCGCCGCAGGTATCGCGCCGCGCCACCAGGATGTCGATGGGCAGGCCGACGCCGAGATTGGAGCGCATGGTGGAATCCATCGAGATCAACCCGATCTTGAGCGCATCGTAGAGATCGGTGTCGAAGCCGATGGCGCGGTCGAGCACCGGCTTGCCGTATTTGTGCTCGCCGATCTGCAGATAGGGTGTGTCGGTGGTGCACTCGATGAAATTGCCGGCCGCGTAGATCATGAACAGGCGCAGGCGCTCGCCCTTGATCTGGCCGCCGAACAGAAAGGCGACGTCGTGGTCGACGGCGGCGGCCTCGAGCGCCTTGCCTTCCTGATTCTGGATATTGCGCACGGCGCGGCCAATGCGTTGCGCCGCCTGGAACATCGTCGGCGCGTTCATCAGCGTTTCGATCTCGCCGGTGTCGGGATTTTCCACGCCTTCGGTCAGCGTCGAGCGCACCGACTGGCTCAGCGACAGGTTGCCGGACGAGGCGATCGCCAGAATGCGCTCGCCGGGCTCGGCGTAGACATGCAGCTTGCGGAAGGTCGAGACGTTGTCGAGCCCGGCATTGGTGCGCGTGTCCGCGATCATCACCAGGCCGTCACGCACCAGAATGCCGCAGCAGTAGGTCATGGGGAGGCGTTCTTTCTTGCCGGGCGGGGAGGTTATAGCGGCGGGGGGCGGTCGGGCAATGCGCCGGATTCAGGATTGCGACTGGCGTCGCGCCTGCTCGACGCGCACGGCGACCTTGAGCGCCTCGCCCGCGCCGCCGAAACGCGCCCCGCGCACCGGCGCCGCGCCCAAATAGTCGAGGCCCATCGCCACCCGCACATGGGCGTCCGTGGTGCAGATGCCATTGGCGGGGTCGAAGCCCACCCAGCCGAGGTTCTCGACATGCACTTCAGCCCAGGCGTGGCCGGCCTCCTGCGCGGTGACGCCGTCGGCGCGGTGGAAATGGCCGCCGATATAGCGCGCGGGATAGCCGAGAGCGCGCGCGGCCGTGATGAATATATGGGTGAGGTCCTGGCAGACGCCGCGGCGCAGCGCGAAAGCTTCGGCCGCGGTCGTCGCGGCATGGGTCGGGTCGGTGTCGAAGGCGATCTCGCGGTTGAGCGCGGCGAGCAGGTTGTGCAAGACGGCGAGGGTGTCGGCGGTGCTGCCGCGCGCGCTTTCGGCGAACTCGACGATGGCCGCGTCGCTTTGCGTGAGCGCCGTGTCGCGCAGATAGAATTGCGGCGGGAAACGCTCGACCGTTCCGGCCACGACGCCGTTTGTGTCCTGGGTTTCGACCTCGCCTTCGACCGCGACCGTGAGCTGCGCCAATGGCCCGTCGGCCGTGAAGGCGTGCGTGATGTTGCCGAAGGCGTCCTCGTGCTGATGCAGCCGGCAGTCCTGCGACAGGTCGAGGCGCCAATCGCAGACATATTGGCCGTCGTGATTGCGCGGCGTCAGCCGCAGGATCTGCGTCACCACCGTCGCCGGCGCGTCGTAGGTATAGGTGGTCGCGTGCGAGATGCGAATGCGCATGAGCGGGGGCGGTCGCGGGCCAAGGCGGTCTGGAGCCTGCGCTTATAGCAGGAATTGCTCGGTAATAAGGCTGCCGAGCCGGTTGTTCTCGCCGATGAATTCGCCGATGAATTCGTGCAGGCCGCGCTGGAAGATGCCGTCCATGCGGCTGTTCTGCAGGCGGGTGCGAATGCCGCGCGCCTGGCGCTGGGCCGGGCCCTGGCGGCCGTAGGCCGCGGCGATCTCATCGAGGTTGCGCACGATTTCCTGGTAGCAGGAGGCGAGCGATCGCGGCATCTCGTCGCGCAGGATCAGCAGGTCGGCGATAAGCCAGGGCTGCAGCCGGTCGCGATAGACCCAGTGGTAGGCGGTGAGCGCCGAGACCGAGCGCAGGATGGCGGCCCATTGGAAATAATCGAGCGGTCCGCCGACCTGCTCGTCCTTCGGCAGCAGCAGGTGGTATTTGACGTCGAGGATGCGGGCGGTGTTGTCGGCGCGCTCGATATAGACGCCGAGCCGCGAGAACCAGTAGGCGTCGTTGCGCAGCATGGTGCGGTAGGCGGAGCCGTCGTAACGCAGCGAGGACTCCTGCACCCAGCGCAGGAATTGCGAGAATTCCTCGCGCGAGGTGGGGCCGTTGCCGTAGCGCTTCAATTCCAGCCAGGTGCCGTTGATGGCGTCCCACATCTCGACAGTGAGGGCGGTCCGCACCGCGCGCGCATTGGAGCGGGCAAGCTCGAAGCAGGAGCGGATCGAGGACGCGTTGTCGCCGGAGAAGGCGAGGAAATGCGTGACGTTTTCCTCATCGGCCTTGTCGTAATGCTTGAAGAAGGCGCCGGCGCAGCCGGCGGTGGCGACCGCCGACTCCCATTCGTTGGTTTCGCCGACATAGGCGAGCGGCAGCGCGGTGAGCCGCTGCGTGGCGTCGAGGATGCGCGCGAGATATTCGGCGCGCTCGACATAGCGCGACAGCCAATAGAGGTTGTCGGCGGTGCGGGAGAGCATGGTGTTAGGCCCGCACGGGGCGCGCTTCCCTCTCCCCGCTTGCGGGGAGAGGGCGGCGAGCGAAGCGAGCCGGGTGAGGCGGCCTATCGGAATGCTCGGGCTTGCGGATAAGCCCCCTCACCCGGCGTGCAAGCGCGCGCTTCCCTCTCCCCGCGCGCGGGGAGAGGTGACCGAGTGTGCGGCTCGCGCGACAGGCACTCATTTGTCCAGCACCCATGTGTCCTTGGTGCCGCCGCCCTGGCTGGAATTGACCACCAGGGAGCCGCTCTTGAGCGCGACGCGGGTGAGGCCGCCCGGCACGATGCGCACGCGGTTGCGTCCGGTCAGCACGAACGGCCGCAGGTCGACATGGCGTGGCGCCACGCCCTCCTCGACGCAGGTCGGGCAGGTCGAAAGCGCCAGCGTCGGCTGGGCGATGAAGTTCTTGGGCGCCGTCTTGAGCTTGGCGCGAAACTGCTCGATCGCCACCTTGCTCGCCGACGGCCCGATCAGCATGCCGTAGCCGCCGGAGCCGTGCACCTCCTTCACCACCAGCTCGTGAAGATGGTCGAGCACATAGGCGAGGTGGTCTGCCTCGCGGCAGCGCCAGGTCGGCACGTTCTTCAGGATCGGCTCTTCGCCGAGATAGAACTTCACGATCGCCGGCATGAAACTGTAGATCGCTTTGTCGTCTGCAATGCCGGTGCCGACCGCATTGGCCAGAGTGACATTGCCGGCTTGATAGGCCGACATCAGTCCGGCGACGCCGAGCGCGGAATCGGGGCGGAAGGTGAGGGGGTCGAGGAAGTCGTCGTCGAGCCTTCGATAGATGACGTCGACGCGTTGCGGCCCCTGCGTCGTGCGCATGTAGACGACCTCGTCCTTGACCAGGAGGTCGCGGCCTTCGACCAGCTCGACGCCGAGCTTGTCGGCGAGGAACGAGTGCTCGTAATAGGCCGAGTTGTAGACGCCGGGGGTGAGCAGCACGCAGGTCGGTTCGCGCGAGGCCGATACCGGCGCCACCGATTTCAGCGTCGCCAGCAATTCGTCGGGATAGTTCTCCACCGGCGCCACACGGTGCCGCGCGAACAGTTCCGGAAACAGCCGCATCATGATCTCGCGGTTCTCCAGCATGTAGGAGACGCCGGAGGGCGTGCGCGCGTTGTCCTCGAGCACGTAGAACGTCTCGGCATCGACGCGCACGATGTCGATGCCGGCGATGTGCACATAGATGTCGTGCGGCACGCTTTGCCCGCTCATTTCCGGACGGAAGGCTGCGTTGCGGAACACCATGTCGTCGGGAACGATGCCGGCGCGCAGGATGTCGCGGGCGCCGTAGATGTCCTTGATGAAGGCATTGAGAGCGGTGACGCGCTGCGTGAGGCCCCGTTCGAGCAGCGCCCACTCCTCTCCCGACATGATGCGCGGGATGACGTCGAAGGGGATGAGGCGCTCCTGCGCGTCGGCCTCGCCGTAGACGGCGAAGGTGATGCCGATGCGGCGAAACAGGAACTCAGCCTCGCGCCGCCGGCGGTCGAGCGCGTCGGGCGGCACCTCCTCGAGCCAGCGCGCAAGCTCGCCATAGGCCGGGCGCACGCCGTCGGCGCCGTTGATCCCCGTCATCTCGTCGAACGCGGTCGCCATCCCGACGCCCAGCCTTAGATTACGCCGCCTGCGGGATAAGCGGTGCAAACTTCAGGCCAAACGCAGGCCGGCGAAAATGCCCATGAAATCCGACAGTTCAGTCCAATCCCCGGCGCCGCCCGCTGCCTATATCTTGGGCGAATAACCGCGATTCGGTGCCGTGCGGCGCTTGAGCCGGCCAAGCCGCCACGCTAGGTGTTCGGCAGGGGCTGGGTGCTTTAACCGCATGAACGCGACAGTCGTTACCGCAGCGCTCCTGGTCATCGGCGACGAAATCCTCTCCGGCCGGACCAAGGACAAGAACATCGGCTACACCGCCGACTACCTCACGGCCATCGGCATCGATCTGAAGGAAGTGCGCGTCGTCTCCGACGACGAAGCGGCGATTGTCGCGGCCCTGAATGCGCTGCGCGGCACTTACGATTACGTCTTCACCACCGGCGGCATCGGCCCGACGCACGATGACATCACCGCCGATTGCGTCGCCAAAGCCTTCGGCGTGCCGCTCGACCTGCACCCGGAGGCGGTCGCGATCCTGAAGGAGCGTCTCGCCAAGACCGGCGGCGAGCTCAACGAGGCGCGCCTGCGCATGGCGCGTATCCCGCGCGGCGCGGCGCTGGTGGCGAACAAGGTGTCGGGCGCGCCCGGCTTCTGGATGGGCAATGTCATCACCATGGCCGGCATTCCCTCGGTGATGCAGGCGATGCTCGACGAGGTGGCGCCGAAGCTGAAAACCGGCACCAAACTCCTCTCGGTCAGCATCCGCGCCGACGCCAAGGAAGGCGACGTCGGCAGCGCGCTCGGCGCTATCGCCAAGGCGCATCCGGACGCCATCATCGGCAGCTATCCGTTCTTCGACGAAAAGCTCGGGCCCAACACCAATATCGTGGTGCGCTCGCGCGATCCGGCAAAGCTCGACGAGGTCAAGGCCGCGGTTGAGGCCATGCTTGTCACCGTGCGCGCGCAAGTGGCGGCTGCGGCGCGCTAGATGCGTTCGTGTGGTCTTGAGCGAGTTGCGGGCACAGCGCGTTCCCTCCCCCCTTGTGGGGGAGGGTTAGGGAGGGGGGTGGATGCGATATGACACGAACATTGCTTCGCAAGCCTGACCCCCACCCCCAACCCCTCCCCACAAGGGGGAGGGGAGCCACGCAGCGTTCGCGGCAAGCGAGTGCGTTCAATGCCAAAGCCTGACGCGCCGCCGTCGCCGGAAAAAATCTTTCCCGTCTCCTGGGACCAGTTTCACCGCGACGCCCGTGCGCTGGCCTGGCGGCTGCACGAAGCGGGGCCGTTCGAGGCGGTGGTCTGCATCACGCGCGGCGGGCTGGTGCCGGCGGCGATCGTGGCGCGCGAATTGAACGTGCGGCTGATCGAGACCGTCTGCATCGCCAGCTACGAGAACTACAAGAATGAGGGCGAGCTCAGGCTCATCAAGGGCGTCGCCCCCGAGGTGACGGCGCTGGCGGCGCAAGGCAAGGGCGTGCTGATCGTCGACGATCTGGTCGACACCGGCAAGACCGCGCGCATGGTGCGCGAGCTGCTGCCGAAGGCGCATTTTGCCACGGTCTACGCCAAGCCGATGGGACGGCCGCTGGTCGACACCTTCATCACCGAAGTGTCGCAGGACACCTGGATCTATTTCCCCTGGGATACCGGGCTTGCCTTCGTGCCGCCGATCCGGCCCGGCGGGGATTGAGCGGCGGCGCTCTTGCTTGTCATTCCGGGACGCCACCATAAGTGCGTTTACGCGCGTCTTCGACGCGCTATGGCGGCGGACCCGGAATCCAGGGGCTCAATCGAAAGGCGCGTCGTCTGGCCCTGGATTCCGGGTTCGCTCGCTGGCGCGAGCGCCCCGGAATGACGTTTGAGGAACGGGAGCAAAGCCAGTAACATCGCCCCGCAAACGTGAGGACACCCCCATGACCGGTGCCGTTGCCCGCCATCCCAAGGCCGACGTAAAGGCCAAGGACTTCCGCTCACGCCACCTGCGCCCGGACGAGATGCCGTGGCAGAAGACGCGCTTTCCCGGCTGCGAGGTGAAGCCGCTGATGGTCGATCCCTCGAGCGGGCTGGCGACGCTGCTGTTCCGCATGGCGCCGGGTGCGGAATTGCCCGACCACGAGCACGTGCTGATCGAGCAGACCTACGTGCTGGAAGGCTCGCTGGTCGACAAGGAGGGGCCCGACGCCGGCCTTGAAGTCGGCCCCGGCGAGTTCGTCTGGCGCCCGGCCGGCAGCCGGCACGCCGCCCACGCGCCGAAGGGCGGCACCTTCATCGCCATCTTCCAGATCCCCAACAAGTTCTTCGAGCAGGACGGCCGCGTCACCGACGCCGCCGGCAAGGACTGGGCGCAGGCCTGGAGCCACTTATTAGCCGACTAGCGTGACCGCGCCACGCGTGGGTGTCATCCGCGCGGCCGGCGCGGGTGTTGCCACGCGGACGTGGCGGAATGGTAGACGCAAGGGACTTAAAATCCCTTGGGAGTAATCCCGTGAGGGTTCGAGTCCCTCCGTCCGCACCACCTTGCCCCCGGCGCAATGCCGTCACAATCTGCGCCCATCACGAATCATCGGCGGGACAAGGCGCGATGAAAGCCTCGACGGTCGGACAGCTTGCGGCGTTCGCCGTTCTGCTCGCGGCGGCGCCGTCGCGCGCCGACGACGACATGCTCTCCAAGTTCCTGGTCGCGCCCGGCAAATACGTGCTCTACAGCTGCCAGCAGCTCGATATCCAGGCTCAGGCCAACCACCGCCGCATCCTCGAACTCGAAGGATTGATGGCGCGCTCGGGCAGCGAACTCGTCAACGCCGTCGCCTATCGGCCGGAATACCTGCAGCTGCGCGGCGAGCAGGCCGATATCCAGCGCGAGGCCGTCGACAAGAAATGCAAGACCGCGCCGGGCGCGCCCAAGCGCGTCAACGGCGCCATCATCCGCTGAGCGGGCTACTGGCGGCGCTGCACGACGGCGAGCGAGCCGTCGTCGAGCCCGACCGCGACGGCGGGCTCCATCACGCCCTTGATGAGGCCGAGATTGGTCGCCGCCTTGGCCGGCAGCGCGACGTTGGCAAGCTCTCGCGCGTTCGGCGCGAACGAGACGATGCGCAGGCGGCTGCGGTCGAGCGAGGGGATGGCGATGTCGTCGACGTTGTCGCCGTTGAAGTCGGCCACCGCCGCCATGTCGAGCGCATGCGAGCCGGCGATGTGGTTGGCGGTGTCGGACAGCTCGGCGATCTTTTTCAGCTCGTTGTCGCGCCAGCTCCAGACTTCGAGCACGCCGACGTCGTGCGGCTGGCGCACCAGCGCGACGTCGATCTTGTGGTCGCCGGTGAAGTCGCCGATGCCGACGGGATCGAGCCAGCGGCCGGCTGCGCCGAGCGGCGGCGTCTCGGCGATCACCTCGTAGCGGCCCTTGCGCTCGCCGACCACGGCCAAGGCGGAGCCGCGCTTGAGGTAGGACTTCACCGCGACGACGGCGTCGTGGCCGTCGCTGTTGAGGTCGGCGATGCGCGGCCGCAGATCCTCGAACACGGCGTCGCCTTTGAGGCGCACGGTCTGCTGGCGGCCGTCGCGGGTCTCGATCACCAGCGCGCCGGCCGCGGTCTTGCGATCGAGGGTGCCGTGCTCGTAGCGGTCGGTCGGTTCGGCGAACCAGGCGCGGGCGATATCGTGCTGGCCGGTCGCGACCTCGCCGTCGGGCAGGGCGCCGGCCGGCGGCTTCGGCGGCGCCGGCGGGTCGATGTAGTTGAGCGTCACCGTGCCGTCGTTGCGCTTGAGCGCGTACCACAGGCCGCCCGCCTTGACGCGCACGACGCCGTCGACGGTCTCGACCGCCTCGACCCGCGCCGGAACGTCGATACGGTCGACGCGCCACTCCTCGGCGCAGGCCGTCGTGCAACCCAGCAATGCGGCAAAGTAAATCGCGACAAGACGCATGCCGGCCACTTTTAGAGCCTAACTCGGCGCAACCGCAAGGCATTGCCGACGACGCTGACCGATGACAGCGCCATCGCCGCCGCCGCGATGATCGGCGACAGCAAAAGGCCGAAGATCGGATAGAGAACGCCGGCTGCGATCGGCACACCCGCGGCATTGTAGACGAAGGCGAAGAACAGGTTCTGTCGGATATTGCGCATCACCGCGGCCGACAGCGCGCGCGCCTTGACGATGCCGGTGAGGTCGCCCCGAAGCAGCGTGATGCCGGCGCTTTCGATCGCCACATCGGTGCCGGTGCCCATGGCGATGCCGACCTGGGCCGCGGCGAGCGCCGGGGCGTCGTTGACGCCGTCGCCGGCCATGGCGACGACGCGGCCCTCGCGCGCGAGCTTTTCGATCACCGCGCTTTTCTGCTCGGGCAGCACTTCGGCTTCGACCTCGGCGATGCCGAGCCGTTTGGCGACGGCGAGAGCCGTGGTGCGGTTGTCGCCGGTGAGCATGACGACGCGAATGCCGTCAGCGGCGAGCGCTTGCAGCGCCGCGGGCGTGGTCGCCTTGACCGGATCGGCGACGGCGATGACGCCGGCGGGCTTGCCGTTGACGGCGAGCAGCACCGCCGTGGCGCCATCGGCGCGCAAGCGCTCGGCGTCCTCGGCGAGGGCCGCCGTGTCGATATTGAGCTCCTGGAGATAGGCTGCCGTGCCGAGCGCGAGGCGTTGCCGGTCGACCATGCCGATCACGCCTTTACCGGCGGGCGCGTCGAAGCCGCGCACCGGGGCAAGTGCGAGCTTGCGTTCCTCGGCCGCTGCGACGATGGCGGCGGCGAGCGGATGCTCGCTGTTGCGCTCGATGCTGGCGGCAAGCCGCAACACCTCGGCCTCATCGAAGCCGGCCATGGCGACGACCGCGACGACCTTGGGGCTGCCCTCGGTCAGCGTGCCGGTCTTATCGATGACGAGGGTGTCGATCTTTTCCATCCGCTCCAGGGCCTCGGCATTCTTGATCAGGACGCCGGACTGCGCGCCGCGGCCGACGCCGACCATGATCGACATCGGCGTGGCAAGGCCGAGCGCGCAGGGGCAGGCGATGATCAGCACGCTGACCGCCGCGACCAGGCCGAAGGCGAAGCGCGGCTCCGGCCCGAACGCCGCCCACGACGCGAAGGCCACGAGCGCGACCGCGATCACCGCCGGCACGAACCAGGAAGCGACCTGATCGGCCAGCCGCTGGATCGGCGCGCGGCTCCTCTGCGCGGCCGCCACCATCTGCACGATCTGGGACAAAACTGTGTCTTTGCCGATCTTGTCGGCGCGCATCACGAAGCTGCCGCTGCGGTTCAAGGTTCCGCCGATGACATGGGCGCCGACGTCTTTCGTCACCGGCATCGATTCGCCGGTGACCATCGATTCATCGAGCGAGGAGCGGCCTTCGAGTACCGTGCCGTCGACCGGAACCTTGTCGCCGGGGCGTACGCGCAATTTGTCGCCGACCGCGACGGTATCGAGCGCGATCTCCTCGTCGCCGCCGTCGGCGCGCAGGCGCCGCGCGGTCTTGGGCGCAAGATCGAGCAGCGCCTTGATTGCGCCCGATGTCGCCTCGCGGGCGCGCAGCTCCAGCACCTGGCCGAGCAACACCAAAACGGTGATGACAGCGGCGGCTTCGAAGTAGACCGCGGGCGCGCCGTGACCGCGGAAGGCCGGCGGGAAGAGGCCGGGCGCGAAGGTCGCAGCGAGGCTGTAGACATAGGCGACGCCGGTGCCCATCGCGATCAGCGTGAACATGTTGAGGTTGCGCGTGATCAGCGACTGTAAGCCGCGCACGAAGAACGGTGAGCCCGCCCACAGCACCACCGGGGTCGCGAAAGCGAACTGGATATCGTTCGACGCCGACGGCGCCAACCAATGCGCGCCGAAATGCCCGCTCATTTCGATCGTGAATACCGGCACGGTGAGCACGAGGCCGATCCAGAATCGCCGCGTCATGTCGGCGAGTTCCGGATTGGGCCCGGTGTCGGCGGTGGCGATGTCCGGCTCCAGCGCCATGCCGCAGATCGGGCAGGCGCCGGGGCCGGCGCGGCGGATTTCGGGATGCATCGGGCAGGTGTAGATCGCGCCCTCCGGCGCCGGCTCGTCCTTGCGTTCGCCGAGGTATTTCTCCGGAGCGGCGACAAATTTCGTGCGGCAGCCGGCCGAGCAGAAATAGTAGGTGCGGCCGCGATGATCGGCGCGGTGTTTGGCGGTGTGCGGGTCGACCGTCATGCCGCAGACCGGATCGACGGCGCCGCCTTCGGCCGGCGTGTGGTGGTGGTGCTCGTGCGCGCTCATCTTGCCTTCCATACCCCCTAGGGGTATATAACGGTCATGCCGAAGCACAGCAAGGCGCCGACGCTCAAGCGGCTGAGCCGCATCGAGGGCCAGGTGCGGGGCCTCGCCCGCATGGTCGAAGACGGCCGCTACTGCATCGATATCGTCACCCAGATCGGCGCGGTGCGCGCGGCGCTGCGCCGCGTCGAGGAGGAGATCCTGCGCGAACATGTGGCGCATTGCGTCGCCCATGCCATCGCCTCGGGCGACAAGTCCGATCAGCGGCGAAAGGTCGCCGAGCTGATGGACGTGATGGCGCGCGCCGGGCGCTAACGCGTCGACAGTCCGAGCAGGCTGTAAGCCGGGCAGGTGCCCAGCAGTGCGGTCAGGATCGGCAGCACGCCGATCCAGCCGAGCCAATTCCAGCCCGTACCGGGTGCGACATAGCCGAGCGCGAATGCAATCAGCGCGACGCCGACAATAATGCGCGCGATGCGGTCGATCGTTCCGACATTGACGGACATGGCCAGCTCCTTGGCGATTTGAATCGCCACCAATGTTAGCCGCAGCCGGGCGTCCGCGGATTGATCGAGATCAAGCGTATTTCTGCCGCGCCAGCGCGCAGCCGGCACCGAGCGCCATCAGCTTGGCGGCGGCGATGTCGCGCCGCATCGGCGCCATGCCGCAATTGGTGCAGGCGACGATGCGCTGCTTCGGCACGAACTTGATGGCTTCGCCGATCACCTGCGCCACGCGTTCCGGCGTCTCGATCTCGTCGTTGGCGACGTCGATGACGCCGATCAGAACGTCCTTGCCGTCGAGCAGCGACAGCAGTTTCAGCGGCACCCGCGAATTGATGCATTCGAGCGACACCTGGCCGATCCTGCTCTTGGCGAGCGCCGGAAATATCTTTTCATACTGCCGCCATTCGCCGCCGAGCGAATTCTTCCAGTCGATATTGGCCTTGATGCCGTAGCCGTAGCAGATGTGCACGGCGGTCTTGCAGGTGAGGCCGTCGATGGCGCGGTGCAGCGCCTCGATGCCCCACGTCGTCACCTCGTCCATGAACACGTTGAAGGCCGGCTCGTCGAACTGAATGACGTCGACGCCGTCTTTCTCGAGCGCGCGGGACTCCTGATTGAGCAAATCGGCGAACGCCATCGCCATCTTCACCTTGTCGCCATAGTGGCGGTCGGCGATGGTGTCGGAAATCGTCATCGGCCCCGGCAGCGTGACCTTCAACTGCCTTTTGGTATGGGCGCGGGCGTAGCGGGTTTCGGTCTCGTGCACGCGGCCCTTCAAGCGCAATTCACCGCGCACCTGCGGCACCATCGCCTTGTAGCGGTCGGCGCGGATGCCCATCTCGACCTTGTTGGCGAAGTCGATGCCGTCGACGAATTCCAGGAAACCGTGGACGAAATGCTGTCGCGACATCTCGCCGTCGCAGACGATGTCGATGCCGGCGTCCTCCTGCAATTTGATGGCGATGAGCGTGGCGTCGAGCTTGGCCTGCGCGAGCTCCGCACCCGAGAGCGTCCACTGCGGCCACAGCTTGTTGGGCTCGGCGAGCCAGGCGGGCTTCGGCAGACTGCCGGCGATCGACGACGGAAACATCATGCGCTGACGCCTTTGACGAGACTGGGCGGGCGCCAACTATAGAGCCAATCCTGCCGTGCCAGCAGTTTTTCTCCGCCCATGGTGCGCATGGCGAAATTGCGCAGCAGCGCCTCCGGTCCGCTCAGCCCATAGATGCGGCCTTGCTTGCGCGCCGCCTGTTGGGCGCGCGCGGTGCGCAGGCGCCGCGCGCCCTCATAGCCGCGCAGCGCATCGGCCGGGTCGTCACGGAAATGCGCGAGGAAATGCGCAAGCACCGCGGCGTCCTCGATCGCCATGCAGGCGCCTTGCGCCAGGAACGGCAGCATCGGGTGGGCGGCATCCCCGATCAGCGTGACCGGGCCCACGCCGGCCCTGAACGGCTTGGCGGCGGCATAGAGCGGCCATTTCAGCCAGCGCTCCGGCAGCGCGATCAGGTCGCGCGCCCGGTTGGCCCAGGCCCAGCGCGCAAAATGGCGAAGAATTTCGCTACGGTCGCCGGCCGTCGACCAGCCGACCTTGCGAAATTCCTCGTGGACGATGCCGACGATGTTGATCAGGCGGCCGCCTTTGATCGGGTAATGGACGAGATGCGCGTCGCTGCCGAGCCACAGATGCACCAGCGGCGAGCGGAAGTCCTCGGGCACGGCTTCGGCGGGAATGACGGCACGCCAGGCGGTGCGGTGTGCAAAGCGCGGGCGGCGCCGGTCAAGATGCGTGGCGATAGTCGACCAGACGCCGTCGGCGCCGACCAAAACCATGCCGCGCTGTTCGCTGACCTGTCCGCCGCTGCG
>Ga0070741_10009070_pt1 | contig 19556 bp, 27 predicted proteins | sample Coa_R1_4_FD_66440 | JGI IMG/M metagenome (GOLD analysis project Ga0070741, IMG submission 66440) | Surface soil microbial communities from Centralia Pennsylvania, which are recovering from an underground coalmine fire - Coalmine... | ecosystem: Environmental > Terrestrial > Soil > Unclassified ...
TTCTTGATAAGATCGGCCAACGACATCCGACGGCCGTTCACGGTCAGGAAAATCTTATCTGGACTCATGGTCTTCTCTCCTCTGGGTTAAAGCGTCATCGGCCCTTGCTGATGTCCGCTCGCTGGGTTTGGACTCGTGAAGGAAGGCGGTGATCCGCTCGACGAGGTCGGCGGAGCAGGAGCCATCGGCCATCAGGACGTCGGCGAGCAGTTTCGATCCTCGCCCGCGCCGCTTGCGGTCACGCATCCTGATCTTCTCCGGGGCCGATAAGTGCCCGGCCTCCGTGTTGCATTGCTGGCAAGATAGAAACGAGTTGCTGATGTGGTTCGGTCCGTCGTGGATGACCGAGACCAGATGCTCACGGGTCGGCGGTTTGTCGTCGGTGAACATCTCGCCGCAGTAGAAGCAGACGTTCCCGTCACGCGCGATCAACGTCAGGACGATGACGGCGGTCTTGCCCCTGCGCTTCACGCGGCGCTCAGGCTTCCAGCTCCCGTCGTGAGACTTGAAGTCGGCCCACGCGCCTAGTGCCTCGCCGGTCAACGTGCGCGCGCCGTTCTGCTTCTCGTAGATGATTCCGGCGCGGCCGGCGGCTCGGAAGCGAACGACCTCGTAGGGGTTGGTCGGAACGAGCAACTCCGCGCCGCGCTCCACGAGCCACGCCTTGAACCGCTCGATCTCGTCGACCTTGCGCGGTTTCATCCGTGCAGAACCTTCGCGATGACCAGCATCGCGATGATCGATGAGACGATGAGAGACGTCCCGACGATCAGAAAAACGCGTCGATCCTCCCGGGCTGATTCGCCCCGGGGGTCCGCACAGAAGCCAATGTATTCGGTTGGTTTAGCCATGAAACGTCCGCCCCTTTCCGGTTGCGCCGTGGGCCGAATGTAGGGATTTTCGTCCCCGTCGTCCACGGGGTTCCCGGTTGAGGATGGGGACGGCGGCATGGTAGAGGTCAGACATGGACGTAGAAAAAGCCTGCCGAGACGACCTCCTCCTGATCGCGACCACCTACGCGAAGAACGCCGGAAACTCGCTGGTAACCGTGAGCAAGAATTTCCACGGTAGGACGCGGTTTTTCGAGGAGCTTAGGGACGGGACCTGCACGATCTCCCTCCAGAAGCTGACGGCCGTCGTCGACAAGTTCGTGCGCCTGTGGCCCCGCGACCTCGCGTGGCCGAAGACCAAGCTGCTGAAGAAGCGCCGCCTGTTGAAAACTGGGGACGGGATTCCCCAAGTATCTGCCCCGTGACCGTTGCGCTCGATTCTCCGAATCGCTTATGTGTTCGGACCATGAGCGCGCCCCCCGCACATCACGACGACGACCTGGTCGAGGTGACCGTCAAGGTCCCGCGCGCCACGCTGGCGTGGCTGTGCGAGGTCGCCGACCTGCACCACTCGACGCCCGAGCTGACCGCCGGCGCCGTCCTCCGGGACGTCGCGCAGGACGACCAAGCCGCGCACGAGGAGCAGCTCCCCAGCAACGTCTTCTACCTGAACTGAAACCCCAGAGGAGAATCGACATGGCGAGAAAGCCGAAGGACGGAATCAGCGGCGAGACGGAGACCAGCGCGACTACGCTGCTGTTTCCGAAGAAAAGCGCGTGGGACGAGGCCGCGAAGGCGAAGCGCGAAGCCAAGAAGCGGTCGGCCTCGGCAAACGGCACCTTCAGCAAGGTCGTCGCCCGGCTCGTCGAGGAGGAGCACATGGACCGCCGCGCGGCGCGCCTCGTGCTGGCGCTCGACGCGATCGAGGACGACGAGGATCTCCACGTCACCGTCCACCACCTGATCGACGGCATGAAGAAGCTCGGCATCCTGAAGCGCGCCGACGCGCAGGAGGAGATGTTCGAGGAGCACAGGATCAACCACTCCAAGGACGCGAAGACGACGACGGAGCCCGCCGACAAGGGCGGCGACGGCAAGGTGACCCCGATCGGCTCTGCGGCTCGCAAGGTGGCGGAGCAGGCCGGGGCGAACGTCTCGTAAGGCATCGTGGAGCAGCCGCTGCTCCCGACGATGGAATGGCCGGCCCTGGTTCCCAAGCCCGGGCCGGCCCTTCTGCTTTTCGAGTGGCAGGGCAAGCCTCCGCACAAGGGCCGCCACCGCGCCAGGATCGTCATCCCCAAGGAGGCCTGGAGTTTCACGAACCGCGTGAAGTACCTCACGGACGTGGCGGCGAAGAAAATCTTCATCCACTTCTACGCCGACCAGGAGACCGAGCAGCACGAGAAGGCGATCGCGGAGTACGCGGCGCTGCTGCTGCGCGGGCGCAACCGGCCGACGGAGGAGCCGCTCTGCCTCCTCGTGCACGCCTTCCGGTCGGTCCCGGAGAGCTGGTCCGACGCCGACAAGGCGAAGGCGCTCGCCGGCAACATCGTCCCGACCTCGAGGCCGGACGGCGACAACTACCTGAAGCTCGTCCAGGACGCGCTGAACGGCGTCGCTTACAAAGACGACAGCCAGATCGTCGACGCCCGCGTCATCAAGAGATATTCCGACCAGCCGGCGCTGCGCGTCGAGCTCAGGGAGATGGTCGAGCCGACCTGAAACATCATGGGAAGTTTTGCTGGTGTAATCGCCGTAGCAGCTCAAAAAACTGGCCTGTCGGTTGCTGCCTATACTGCGCAGCACAGTCTGGGCCTGAAGTGGTGTACGGCTTGCAAAGCTTGGCATCCGATGTCGGCCTTTTGTCGAGATGCCTCCCGTAACGACGGGCTTAACGCAGTCTGCCGTTTGGTGATGGGGCAACGCCCGAAGGGCTTCCGCGACCCGGTGAAGGTGAAGGCACAAAAGGTCGTCTATCGCGAGGTCCGCGCCGGCCGAATGAAGCGACCGGACGCATTCGCCTGTACCGATTGCGGACACACCGGACCGGATCGACGCCACGAGTATGACCATCACAAAGGCTATGCGAGGCGGTTCTGGCTCGTCGTGGAGCCGGTATGCTCGGTCTGCCATTCAGGTCGGGAACGCCGGCGGAGAGCATCATGACTGAGTTGCGTTCGATCAGGCCGCTCTCGCCAGAATCTATGCGCGGAGTTGAGACTAAGAAGGTGGGACGGCTTCCGATGGTGGAGTGGATTGATCCGCGCTCGCTCTACGTCGAGGACACCTATCAGCGTGGCCTCAACGGCGAGAACAGCACCACCCTGATTCGCAAGATCATCGCCGGCTTCGACTGGTCGCGGTTCAAGCCGCCTGTATGCGTCCGGCTTCCGGAGAGCGGGAACGTCCTGGTCTGCATCGACGGCCAGCACACCGCCACCGCCGCGGCCACCCATCCCGGCGTTGCGAAGATTCCCGTCCTTGTGGTCGACGCCTCAGACGTCGCCCTTCGCGCCAAGGCCTTCGTCGGCCACAACCGCGACCGGATCGCCTTGACGCAGATGGCGATCTACCGCGCCGAGCTCGCCGCCGGCGACGAACTGGCGAAGGCCGTCGCGTCGGCCTGCATGTCCGCCGGGGTGACCATCTTGGCGCAGTCCGTCAACCTTCGGGAGAAGCAGCCGGTCGGCTCGACCATCGCGGTCGGCACGCTCCGGACCATCGCGAAGCGCGACGGCGACGTCTTCCTGGCGCGCGTCCTCCGCGTGCTGGTCAAGGCGGAGCGCGGCCCCGTGAAGGCCGGAGAGATCAGCGCCGTCGCGGAGGTCCTCTCCGAGGAGGATCGGCCGGACGTCGACGAGAAGCTTCGCGCGGTGATCGCGTCGAAGTCCGCCGAGCAGTGGGCCGCAGATGCCGCGCAGCGCGCCGTTGCGTCCGGAGAGAAGATGAACGCGGCCCTCGCCCGCCTGTGGACTTCGGCGCTCTCAGGCCGAACCGCGACGCTGCGGCCGCGCGAGAATCCTCCGGCCGTCGAGCGGAAGGCGGTGCCCCGGCCCGCGCCAACCGAACCGGCCCGGACGCCGTCTCCCGCCAAGCCGGCCGCCCCGATCGTCGTCCCGCGCCAACCAGCAGAGGAGATCGTCCTGATGGACGGCAAGCCGCATGACACGAGGATGTGGGGGCCGTGGAACGGGGTCACCATCGACCTCCGGGACCGGCGCGTCCTGCACAGGATGTCGGAGGTCGTCGTGTCGGACGACGGCGTTCGCATGGTCGCCGCGCTGGCGCGCGTGAAGCCGGCGCTGCTGCCGGCCGAGACGCTGGCGAAGAAGACGTTCGGCAAGGTAGCGGAGGCCGAGTTCAACGTTCGCGGCCTCGTGCTGCGGCTCAACCCGGTCCTCGCCGGCGCGCGGCTGGAGGTCCGGACGGTCGGCAAGATGGGTTACATGCTGGCGGACCTCGACGCCTGACCCCGTGGGGATTGCCGGGAAACGTCCCCGGGGACGGTGGACCGGTCTAGGGAATCGGTCTACCCCTCGAATCGTAACGGGGAGAATCTCATGGCCGGGAAGAAGGGCGCCTCGGGGCGCCCGTTCGATTTGCTGCACGGCTTGCCGCCGAATTACTTCGGCGCGATCCTCGCCGATCCCCCGTGGTTTTTTCGCACCCGGACGGAGTTCGTCTCCAAACGCGACCCGCGCCATCACTACAAAGGCGGCGTGATGTCGTTCGACGACATCTGCAAGCTCCCGGTTCGGGACGTCGCGGCCAAGGATGCCCATCTTTTCCTTTGGTCGACCGGGCCGACGCTGCAGCAAGCCTTCGGCGTCATCGATGCATGGGGCTTTCGCTACAGCGGGATCGCCTTCACGTGGATCAAGCTCCGCAAAGCCTACAAGCAGCGTCACGTCGTTCGCGTCTTGAGGGATTCAGACTTTCACGTCGGCCTCGGGTTCACGACCAGAAAGAACGCCGAGTTCTGCCTTCTGGCGCGGCGCGGATCAGCGAAACGCGTCGCCAAAGACGTCCGCGAGCTGATCATCTCGCCGAGGCGGGAACATTCCCGCAAGCCGGACGAAACGCACGACCGCATCGAGCGGTACTGCGAAGGCCCCTACCTCGAGCTGTTCGGTCGTTCGGAGCGGGCGGGCTGGACCGTTCGCGGGGACGAGGCCGGGAAGTTTCAACCATGAAGGTCTGCACGGTTGATGGATGCGCCGAGATGGTTCGATGCCGCAGGCTTTGCAGCGCGCACTACCAGCGCTGGCGGACCACTGGATCGACGGAGCGCCGGATGAAGAATTGGCACTCCGGCAGCTACCGCCATGAGCAGGGCTACATCCGCGTTCACGTCGGCGGCAACAAGTACAAGATGGAGCACGTGCTGATGGCCGAGAAGGCACTCGGGAAACCTTTGCCGAAAGGAGTCGTGGTTCACCACGTCGACGGCGATCCGGCCGCCAACCGGAAACCTTGGAACCTCGTCGTCTGCCCGAACCAGGACTACCACCTCCTGCTGCACAGGCGCGCGCAGTCTCTCGGGTACGAACCGCCGGGAGGTTTCCGCATGGCGACTAAGCCTACAAAGGGGGACAGATGAGCGATTCAACGACCCCGGTCTGCGACCTGATCGAGCGACTCGTGTCCCGGGGGATGTCTACCGGGGACGCGGTCGCCGAGGCTAGGCCGGTCGAGGCCGCGATGGCTACCCGTAGGGGCTCGACCCCTGAACAGCGCGAAAGGTGGCGGTTGAAGAAGGAACGCCAGCGCGCCGCCAAGGCCGGGAGTCCCCGGGGGGACAAAGTCGTAACCGTAGAGTCTTCTTCCTCTCCAAAGACTCAGACGGAGTTGAAGAAAGAAAGAAAAAAGGATTCCAGCGATTTTCTGTCCCCCGGGGACAGCGACGGCTGGCCGGAAGATTACGAGACGCAGTTCTGGGCGAACTTCCCGAAGCAGCGGCGAGGAGACCGGCCGCAGGTCTTCAAGCTGCTCGCCAAGTTGCGGAAGGACAAGACCGTGACGTGGAAGGAGCTGTTCGCCGGAGTGTTGCGTTACGCCGCCTCGGACGACGTGGCGCGCGGTTTCGCGAAGGCCCCGCTGCCGTGGCTGCGCGGGCACCGATGGGAGATCGACAACGGAGGAGGATCGAATGGGCAACGCGCTGGTGGTGAACGCCCTGTCGGCGGAGGGAGCGCAACGGCTGCCGCCGCGGCTCGCCGCTTTGGCGGGGGCGCTCGGAACGGTGGAGCACCCGGGCCAGCCGGTCCGGCACAACCTGCCGGCGGGGTGGGAGGTGACGGACGAGGACCGCAAGGGAGCGGGCAGCCTGCTTTCGACCTTGACCTCGATGCTGGACCCCCAGGCCCCGTTCGAGATCGATGACCGCACCGTCGACGGCCACATGGCGAAAGGCGCGCTGCTGACCAAGATGATCGACGGCCTCGCCGGCCCGGCGAACCAGAGCGCGACGGCGGCGTCGGCGAAGATCGAGATGTACGCTGACGCGATCGAGGACCTCCCGGCGTGGGCCATCGACAAGGCGATCAAGCGGTGGGCGCGCGGCGAGTGTCCGTACTCCATCGAGGAGAGCCCGCGCTACGCCTTCCCGCCGGCGCCGGCGACGCTCCGCAAGATGGCGCTGTTCGACATCGAGGACCTCCGGCGGAACGAGCGGAAGCTGAAGAACCTCCTCGCCGCGCTCCCGCTGGAGCGCGCTATGGACCCCGAGCCGCTCCCGGCCGCGCCGGGGCTCCCGGCGCTGCGCAGGATGCGATGACCTACGGCGGGCGCCGAGACTTCGACGACGACGACCTGTTCGACGCCGGCGAGGCGAAGCGCCGCCGCGAGGAGCGAGCGGCCATGATCGCGCGGGGCGAGGAGCGAGCCCGTCAGGAAGCCATCCGCGAGGCCGCCGCGAAGCAGCGAGCGACGGAGTTCACCAAGCGGGCGAACGATTCGTTCCTGATCCGCGAGTACCGCGCGGCCGGCGTCGAGCCGCCGAACGTCGACGCGAACGGCGTGCCGCGAGTAGGGCTTGGGTTGCTTCTCAGCATGGGCTGGAAGATCGAGGACTTCGGGAACGGCGAGCGAGCGCTAGTCGCCCCGGCGCATCTGCAACAGGGAAAGAATCGAAATGACGAATCGAACGGTTGAGATCGAGCGCGAGATCCTGCACGGGCACTTGTTCTGCGGGATCGGGGGAGGGGCCATCGGCTTCAACCGCGGGCAGGCCAGGGTCGGCAACGTCCGGGCGAAGTTCACCTGCGTCGGCGGGATCGATTCCGACCCCGCGGTCTGCCGGGACTTCGGGAGCAAGGTCGGCACGATGGCGACGTGCCTCGACCTGTTCTCGCTCGAGCAGTACCAGGCCTTTCACGGCAAGATGCCGCCGCCGACCTGGCGGGAGGCGTGTCCGGACGACGTCCGCCGCGCCTTCGGGAACCGGCGGCCGAACATCGTGTTCCTGTCGGCGCCGTGCAAAGGGTTCTCCGGCCTGCTGTCGGAGAAGTCGTCGCTCTCGCCGAAGTACCAGGCCCTGAACGGCCTCACGCTTCGCGGCGTGTGGCTGACGCTGGAGGCGTTCAAGGACGACCCGGTCGAACTCATCATCTTCGAGAACGTCCCGCGCATCGCCAACCGCGGCGGCGAGCTTCTCGCCAGCATCGGCGCGCTCTACGACGCCTACGGCTACGCGCACGCCAACACCACGCACGACTGCGGCGAGCTGGGCGACCTGGCGCAGAGCCGGAAGCGGTTCCTGAAGGTCGCGCGGCACAAGGAGAAGGTCCCGCCGTTCCTCTACGAGCCGGACAAGCACCGGCTCCGCGGCGTCGGTGAGGTGCTGGAGCGGCTCCCGATGCCGCTGTCCGGGCTCGGCGGCCCGATGCACCGCATGCCGTCCCTCCAGTGGAAGACGTGGGTGCGGCTGGCGTTCGTGCGCGCCGGCGGGGACTGGCGCTCGCTGAACGAACTCGCGGTCGAGGGGGGCGTCCTGCGGGACTACGGGATCGTCCCCGGCACGGCGTGGCACGGCGGCGCCCTCGGCGTGATGGGTTGGGGCGAGACGGCCGGCACCGTGACCAGCCGGTCCGGGCCCACGAACGGTCGGCACGCCGTGGCCGACCCCCGCGCCGGCGACCTCGTCAGCGCCGAGCGGTCGAACTACGGGGTCGGAGACTGGAGCCAGCCCGCCGCGACCGTAACGTCGGCGCGCTCGCCGGGGCAGGGCCGCGGAGCGGTCGCGGACCCCCGCAGACCGCCGGAGAGGGCGGCGTTCGGGCAGTACGGCGTGCAGTCGTGGGACAAGCCGGCCGGCGCGGTGACCGGCCAGAACCAGCCCGGCGGCGGTCCGAACTCGGTCGCCGACCCGCGGCTGAGGGGCGGTCCGAAGTTCAACTCGACGTTCCGGATCGTGAGGTGGGACGGCGCGGCGCCGGCGGTCACCGGGCCGGGCGGCGCGGCCGGGCTGGCGGTCGCTGACCCGCGGGGGTTCGGCCCCGACACGAAGAAGAACGTCATGCGGGTTACCGGCTTCGATCAGCCGGCCGGGACGGTGACGTCGGGACACTCGCCGAGCAACGGCGCGGGATCGGTCGCCGATCCGAGGCCTCCGCAGGACGGGACCTACGCGAAGACGAAGTACCGCGTCACGCCCTACGACGAGCCCAGCCGGACCGTCATCGGCGCGTCGACCACGGGGGACGGGGCGTTCGCAGTCGCCGACCCGCGGCTGGTCGACGGCCGCGCGACCCGGCTCGGGGTCAAGGATTGGAACGAGTCCGCCGGCGTCGTGGCCGGCGAGTCGCACCCGTCGAACGGACCGTTCTCGGTGGCCGATCCGCGCCCGACGCACGGGCCGAACGCGCACACGTCGAAGCACGCCGTCACCGAGTGGGAGTCACCGGCCCGCACGGTCACCGGGACGGACCGCGTCGGGTCGGGGGCGCAGTGCGTCGCCGACCCCCGGCCGGGCTTCTCCGACTCGACGCACACGAACATCCTGAAGGTGACGGAGTGGGATCAGCCGTCGCGCACCGTAACCGGCAGCAACCATCCGTCCGGCGGCGCCGGGTGCGTCGCCGACAAGCGGGCCGCGGACCGCTACGGCGTCCTGCGGTTCGACGAGCCGGCGCGCGCCGTGACGGGCCACGGCCAGCACGACAACGGGTTCAACTCCGTCGCTGACGAGCGGGCCGTGTCAGTTTTTGCCGCCTCGAATGAGGACGAAAAAAGGGACGTGGCCCTCCCAAACCCGACCGACCGGCTCATCGCCGTCATCTTCGCGCTCGACGGGACGTGGCACCGGCCGTTCACCACCCTCGAGCTGGCGGCGCTGCAGGGCCTCGTCGACCCGGAGGAGCAGTTCGAGCTCGAAGGGTTGTCGGACGCGGCGTGGCGGGAGCGGATCGGAAACTGCGTCCCGCCGCCGTCCGCCCAGGCGATCGCCGGGGTCATGGGTGAAACCCTCCTCCTCGCCTGGAGCGGCCAGACGTTCACGCTGTCGTCGTCTCCGATCTGGGTCCGCAACGTGGCGGTCGCCCTGTCGGTTCGGCCGCAGGAAGGGATAGAGTGATGGTCGCCTACAGCTTCCAGAAGCAGTTCGTCGAGCCGATCCTGGTCGGTCTCGGCGCGGCCCCGGCCTTCAACGTCACGCTGAAGCGGCACACCATCAGGGCGGATCGCAAACGGCACGCCAGGCCCGGGGAGGAGATTCAGCTCTACCGCGGGATGCGAACGAAGTCCTGCTTCCTGATCGGTCGTGCGCGCTGCACCGCGATACACCGGATCGAACTGGTGTTTCGAGGCAAGCGCCGCGGCGTTTGGATCGACGGCACCAGAACGGCCGCCACGCCGGCGGCCCGCGACGAGTTCGCCAGGAGAGACGGCTTCGAGAATTGGGTCGGCCTCGCCGCGTTCTGGGAGGAGAACCACGGAGACCCGCCGTCGTGGGACGGCGTCATCATCCACTGGGAGTCGCTCTGATGGCCGTCCGGATCATCGTCGGAAACTGCCTGGACGAGCTTCGCAAGCTGCCGGACGATTCGGTGCAGACGAACGTCTCGTCCCCGCCGTACTGGGGACTGCGGGACTACGGCCTCGACCCGTCGATCTGGGGCGGCGACCCGGAATGCGACCACGAGTTCCTCGACGACGAGACGATCACGAAGCACGTCCGGAAGGGATTCGGGCTCGAGGAGTTGTCGAAGCGATACCGCGGCGGCGGCAAGAAGGCCGGGGCCGTCCCGCCGATCAACATCGTGCGCGGTAGCTGCTGCAAGTGCGGGGCGTGGCGCGGGGTGCTCGGGCTGGAGCCGACGCCGGAGATGTTCTGCGACAACATGGTCGAGGTCTACGAGGAGGTCCGGCGAGTGCTGCGGCCGGACGGCGTGGCGTGGGTGAATATGGGCGATTGCTATGCGACGGGAGCGGGGGCCGTCGGAGAACATCCCGGCGGCGGCACTCAAGGCGCGAACTGGCGCGGTCGAAGGCCTCCCGGAGAGACAGCATGGGCGGGGTATCGCGGCACTAGAAAAGGAGCGGCCGCCGGCAAGCATGCTTACAACGAAGGCAAAAGCGTCGGGCCGATGACGCAGCCGAACCGCATGCCGATCCCCGGTCTGAAGGCGAAGGACCTGGTCGGCGTTCCGTGGATGCTTGCCTTCGCGCTCCGCCGCGCCGGCTGGTATCTTCGGCAGGACATCATCTGGCAGAAGCCGAACCCGATGCCGGAGTCGACCGAGGACCGCTGCACCAAGGCCCACGAGTACGTCTTCCTGCTCTCGAAGTCGGAGCGGTACTTCTACGACGCCGAAGCCATCAAGGAGCCGGCGATCTACAACGAGGCGAGCGGAAAGGCGGAGAAGCCGAAGGGCTCGTTCAACTCGAAGCGGGAGGCTTCCGTCCTGATCGAGGAGCCGTTCCGCGCCATCCGGGAGACCCGCAACAAGCGCAGCGTTTGGACCGTCGCGACGGTGCCGTTCAAGGGCGCGCACTTCGCCACGTTCCCGCCCGATCTGATCGAACCGTGCGTCCTAGCAGGCACGTCTGAACGCGGAGCGTGCCCGATCTGCCGATCGCCGTGGGCCCGCATTTTAGCCCCGACCGCGCGCTACGCGAAGTTCCTCGGCCGAACGTACTTCGAACACCCCAAGACGGAACGATCCGCCGGCGAGGCAGGATTCGACACGCGCCACCTTGGCGACGGCATGATGAAGAACCGCTTGGAGAATCGACAGAACGCAATGATCGCGGAAGGGATCATCGGAAAGGAGACCGAGACGATCGGCTGGTATCCGACCTGCAGGTGCGACGGTCTCCAGCAGCTTCCGCAGCTTCCGCCGACCCCCCGCATGGTCGCGGAGAACCCGGACGATCCGACCCCGGAGGAGGAGGCCGCGCACGAGGTCGCCCGCGAAGGCTGGCGGGTCGCTTGCACGGCCGTCCACGAGGCGAGGCGTCGACTGTGCGAGCCGGCGGCGAAACTCCGCACCGTGCCATGCGTCGTCCTCGATCACTTCGGCGGTGCCGGGACCACCGGCCTCGTCGCCGACCGCGCGCAGCGCGACGCGATCTTGATAGAAATGAACCAGGAGTACGCCGAGATGGCGCGCCGGCGGATCGAGGGGGACGGCGGGCTATTCTCCAGGGTGGCCGCGGAATGACCTGGCTCCTGTCCTCCTCGTCGGACAGGAGGGCGCTCGACGTCGTCGACGGCCGCGGGATGCACGAAGGCGCCGGGCCGCATTATTCGCGCCGAACGCCGGGCAGCAAGACGTTCACCGGGGTCGGCCAGGAGATCGTGCTGGTCACCGACTGCGGCCGCGCCGTGTGGGCGTGCGTTCGCCAGAAGACGCCGATGGCGCGCGGCACCGGGTCGAGCCGCGGGCGCGAAGGATCGACTGACGGCAAAGCGAGGTTCCTGTGGCGAAACATGCTGTTCCGAAACTTGGGCGCGGGGTTGTCGTCGGCGCTGATCGAGTCCGCGCTCGAAACGACGTACCGGGAATGGGCCATGCGATACGGCGCGCTGCCGGAGGAGCGGCTCCGGACGGAGATCGGCGTCCGCAAGGTCCGCTCCACGAACCCCGGGTTTTGCTACCTGATGGCGGGGTGGGAGCGCGGAGCGGAGAAGCGCGGCAAGCTGTTCCTCTACGCCCCGGCGCGCCGGTCGTTTACCGGTGCCTCGCCGGATTCCGATACGAAGCCGAGGTCAGAGCAGCGCGGCTCGACGGTCGAGTCGACCTCGCTGTTGATGCCGGGTGCAACGACCCTGTAGAGTTGACCAGGATCGAGGTCGTCGAGCGGGACAAGCTCCGGCCGGGGACTTGCTGCGAACGGGGAGCACGGCATGGCGAGGGCGAAACCGAAGGCTGACGAGGTCCCGGTCGGGTGGGCCCGCTGGCCGCAGGACCAGATGCGGCCGCTGGCGCAGATGCGGCGCCACCCGAAGAACCCGAAGACGCACCCGCCGGCGCAGATCGCGCTGCTCGCCGAGCTTCTGAAGAAGTTCGGGCCGGACCAACCGATCGTGCTCGACGAGGACGACTACATCCTGAAGGGCAACGGCCGCCACGAGGCCGCGGCGCTCGCCGGGATCGAGGCTTTCCCGTTCGTGCGCCGATCCGGCCTTTCGGAGGCCGACAAGGTCGCGCTCCTGATCTCCGACAACCAGGTCCCGCTCCTGGGCGGGTGGGACAAGGAGCTGGTCCGCGGCCACATCGGGAGCCTCCGGGCCTCTGGCTACGAGCTTCGGTTCCTCGGCTTCGGCGACACCCAGCTCGTCCAGTTCGAGACGCTGCCAGGGCCTCCCGGCTCCTTCCCGACGTTCGGGGAGAACATCGACACGAAGTTCTGCTGCCCGCGGTGCCAGTACAAGTGGTCGGGCAACCCGAAGGCCGGGGAAGACCCGGAGGAGGTCGCGGAAGCCAAGAAGACGGCGGCGAAGCCGCGGCGCAAGAAAAGCTAGATGGGCCAGATCGAGAAGCCGCCGTACCGCGTCCCGACGATGGCGGAGATCGCCGCCATGCCGCCCAACGGCCTGACGGTCGCCAGCTTCTTCGCCGGGGCCGGCGGAAGCTCGACCGGCTACCGGATGGCCGGCTTCAAGGTTCTCTACGCGAACGAGTTCGTCCCGATCGCCCAGGAGAGCTACAAGGCCAACGCGGCGCCCTACACCGTGGTCGACGGCCGCGACGTCAAGAAGGTCACGGCCGCGGACGTTCTGAAGGCGTGCGGGCTGAAGGCGGGCGAGCTCGACGTCCTCGACGGCTCCCCGCCGTGCCAGGCCTTCAGCACGGCCGGCCGCCGCGAGAAGGGATGGGGGACCGAGCGGCACTACGAGCACGGGGACAGCCAGAAGAACGAGGAGCTTTTCACCGAGTTCATCCGGCTCCGGAACGGCATCAAGCCGCGGGTGTTCGTGGCCGAGAACGTCTCCGGGCTGGTGAAAGGCACCGCGAAGGGGTTCTTCCTCGAGATACTTGCCGAGCTGAAGAAGGGCTACGACGTGGTCTGCCCGCTGCTCGACGCGCAGTGGCTTGGCGTTCCCCAGGCGCGCCAGCGGATCGTCTTCATCGGGGTCCGGAACGACCTCGGCCTGACGCCGCCGGTCCCGGCGCCGCTGCCCTACCGCTACAGCGTCCGGGACGCGCTGCCCTGGATCTCCAGGGTCGTGCACGACACCCGCGGTTCCTTCCAGAGCGGCGGGACCATCACCGATCGACCGTCGGTCACGATCATGTCCTCGGCCTACGACGCGCACCACTTTCAGGTTCACGAGGAGGACCACGCGCTGAAGGTCGAGGTCGTCGGAAACAAGAACGCCCCGCACTCCAGGAAGGGCGAGCGACGGAGCGTCGACGAGCCGGTCCGAACGCTGACCGCGCGCCGGTCGAACGTCGAGCTTCAGCGGACCGTGGAGCCGGAGACGGACATCTCGAGCCAGGCCATCGGCCGGGAGTACGACAAGCTGAACCCGGGCCAGCAGTCGGACAAATACTTCAGCCTCGTGCGGGCCGACGCGAACGAGCCGTGCCCGACGATCACCGCGGCCGGCGGCCAGAACTCCGGGATCGCCTGCGTCGTCCATCCGACGGAGAAGCGGAAGTTCTCGATCCTGGAGGTCAAGCGGCTCTGCTCTTTTCCTGATGACGCGATTCTCAAAGGCACATACGGGCAACAATGGGAGCGCCTGGGGAACTCGGTTCCACCTCTGATGATGAAGGCTGTGGCTGAAGCCGTCCGCGACAAGGTATTATTGCCGTGGAGGGACCAATGCGAAAAACGGCGCACCAACGGTTCTGGGAAAAGGTCGACAAAAAAGGGCCGGATGAATGCTGGCCCTGGACGGCTTCGACGTTCGGAGACGGCGAAGACGGGAATCGATACGGACACTTCTGGGATGGAGAGCGCCTCATCCCCTCGCACGTCTTCGCGCTCAAAGAAAAACTCGGGCGTCCCCTCAAGCCAACAATGAGGGGTCTTCACTCGTGCGACCATCGGCCATGCTGCAACCCAGCGCATCTTTTCGAGGGAACGCAGAGAGACAACATCGCCGACATGATCGCCAAAGGCCGCGGCAACCTTCAGAACGGCGCGCAGCGCGGCGAGAAGAATCCGAGAGCGAAAATCACCCGCGCGCAGGCGGAGGAGATTCGCGCCATCAAAGATAAGCGCCAGGTCGACATCGCCCTGCAGTACGGGCTAACGCAGGGCGTCGTTTCTAAGATCGTCCGTCGGGAGATTTGGGGCTGAGTTCTCCTGCCAGCGCGTTGATCGTCAGCCTACGCCAGAACCTTCTCGCCCGTCGAAGGTTCGTCGAATCGTTCCACCAGCGATTCACGCCGGAAGGGTGCGGGCTGATCGCCAGCCTCTCCAAGGCAAGGCCGGGGAGCCAAGCCAGCGTCTTCGTCCCGGGCGGCAGGAAAAACGCACGGGCGACGTTCTCCCCCAAAAGGACGACGGTGCGGTCGCGGAGGTCGCCGTTGATCAGAAGTCGTCCGGCCAAGTAGCGAGCCTCGTCGAGAGGGAACAGGTCACCTTTCGCGGCTTTTCCGGGGAACCTGTTCAGCAGGTTGACGCGCTCGAACAGCAGATGAAAGGCGTCCAGCTCGAGGCCGCAAATCTCCGCCAGCCTGTCTCCGCATCGGCCGCCGAGCGGCACGGCCGGGTCCGTGTTGGGACCCGGCGCCTGCCCGATGATCAGCGGCTTCATGCCGCCTTCGGCTCGGTCGCGTGGTAGCGGCCGTCCTTGATCTCGACGTTCCAGCCCAGCTTGTGCCGGACGTAGTGGATCTTCGCGCGCATCGGGTGCGCCTCGATCCCGAACTCCGCGACCAGCTCCGCCATCGAAGCTCCACCCGGAGAGCCCGGGGTCGCGCCGACCGGCCGGGCCATGAACGTCGCCACCTCGAGCGCCGGGACGGTCGTCTTCGCCGCCGTCGGCTTGCGCTGCTTCTCGATCTTCGCGTTCCCGGCGACAGCTTCTGCGGCCAGCCGCTTCACCGTCTTAGCCTTCGCCGTTTTCAGGTTGGCGGAGGCCTCTGACCGGCCGCGCTTCTTCGCCGCCGACTTGGCGGGCTTCTTCTTCGCCTTCTTCATGGTCGTCTCCTGTTGCTGCGCCGAAGCCGGGACCGGCGCGTTGATGGGCTTCGGGGCGGTTGCCCCGGTCTGATTCTTCGATTCGCGTTCCGCCGCCTTCTGCGCGGCCTCGGCAACCATCGCGCGTCGCTCGCGCAGCAGCCGGATCGACTGACCGACCGGACCGATCTTCGCCATCGCGTCACCCGAACGCTTTTCGCTTCGGGGAAGGCACGACGGTTTTCGGCGGGGCGATCCGCTTCGTGACGTCGACGTCCTCGAACGTCCCGTTCCACTCCGGACCTCTGAACAGCCGGACCTTCACCCACCCTGCGGCCTCGAACGTGCGGCCCTGAATCGTCAGCGTCGGGTTCTTCTGCATGATGACTCCGGCATGGCGTCCGAAGCTGAAGACGGTGACCGCCTCGCCCGGCATCAACTTGTCGAATTGCTCCCGCGTCATGATGCCGTTCCTTCAGGCCGCTGACTTGTAGGCCGCGACGGCCTCGTCGATCGTCATCTCGTTGAGGGTCTTCGCGACGCCGTGCTTCGACTTGACGGCCGCGATCGCGGGCTCCCGGTGCGACGGGTGGTCGAGCTTGATCTGATAGATTTTCCCGTCCTTCGGGGAGACCCACATGACCTTCTTCGAGAGGTCGCGCTTCACCGTCTTCACGAGGTCGGAATCCCAAACGAGGCCGTGGCAGATGGTCTCGACGCTCTCGTCCATCTCGTGCTTCTGCCCGTCCCGGTATATGTCGGAAACGTCGATCTTCGGGTAGGTCGCTTTGATTCGGGCGTCGAGAGCGGCGACTTCGTCCCACACGTTCTTCTGAACGCCCTTGACGGCGTGATACATGTCACAGCCGCCGTGCCCCTGATTCTGAACGTCGCAGAAGTGCTTCCCGTCCACCCAAAGTTGGGCGGTGTAGGCGGGGGTCTCCTCCGACAGGTTCTTCGCGAGTTGGATTTTGCGGAGTTCGATGGTGGGCTTCGTCATGGCCGTCTCCCTGTTTCGATGGTTCGACCGTGTAGTGCTCCGCCGAGTCCGTCCACAGGAAAGCATCGAAAAGGCACGCGCAGCAGCAGTGCCTCGCATGGGCAGGCGGCATGGCTGAAAAGCCCTTATTTCGTGGACCTTATAGAGAGGGCACTGCACGGTCCGGGCATCGAAACAGGGAGACGACCAATGAACTCTGACGTTGTGATCTTTTCCTACAGCCGGACTCAAGCTCTCGAGGACGGCGTCCTCGTCGACGTGTCGAACCTCGCGAAAGAGGCCGGGATTAAGTTCCCGGTCGCCGTCAGCGAAGCCGTATGGAAGCGATACTGCGAAGTCCCGGAAGGGACAGTCGGGCAGGACGTCACCGGCCGGACGTGGGACGTCATGTGGATGATGCGTGCCGCGATCCGGAAGTCGAACGGGTCGGACGAACTCCGGTTCAAACTGCACGTCGCGCTCCCGGATCGGGGAGATTGGCAGGAGAACGAGGACGTTCCGGAAAGGGGGAGTAGTCTGAGTCGCGCGACTCACAGGCTGGTCACGCTCAAAGCGCTTTGCGGCCCCGGCGATGACGCCGAGCCCGTCATCACCGTTATGCTTCCGCACGAAGACTGAGAACCGCCGATTAGGACACCGGAGCCGGTTCGGCAGACCCGCCGACCGGCTCCGTCGATTCCCGGGGCAGACGTTCGACGAGTTGCTCCGCGACCTTCGACACGGCGGACTTCCCGCTGATGCCATAGCCGGCGCGCAGCAGCATCTCGGCGTACTCTGCCAGAAGATGGCAGAGCACCAGACGGCCGTCCTCCGTGATGATCGTCGTGATAGCGCGCTCCCGCCGGTTCGGCCGGATCAAACCGAGGTTGCACAGGATGCGTCTCGTCGCGTTTCCGGTTCCCGTGTTGACCGGAACCTCGACGAACCGCTCGCCGTCGACGTGTTCGATCAGCATGGCCCGCGCGGCCCGGGTCAGCCGCGCGGCGACTTGGTCGTGGAACATCAGCCCACCTTGCGAGCGGCGGTTTCTTCTTCCGGCGCGATCGCCTCGACGAGGTCGACGATCCGGCGCCGGAGTTTCGAGTCCTTGATCCGCATGAACGCTGCGGTGAGCGCGAGCCCGTCCGACGTCGCGAGGAAGTCGGCGATGTAGGCCGGCGACGGAAGTTCGCCGAGCGGCGGGTTCTGTCCCGGAGAAGGAGGCGCGCCCTCGAAGAAGAACGACACCGGCACCTGAAGGATGCCGGCGAACTGCTGGAGCCGGCTCGCGCCGATCCGGTTGGCGCCCTTCTCATATTTTTGAATCTGCTGGAAGGTCAGCTTGACGGCGTCGCCAAGCTTCTCCTGCGACATGCCCAGCATCATCCGGCGCATCCTCACCCGCGCGCCGACGTGCTTGTCGACGGGGCTCTGGGTCTTCTGGTCTCGTGGCATCGGTAGTCTCCCTGTTTATCCACAGGGGGAACTATCCTGTGGGTTCTACCGGAAGTCTAGGCCCTGGACGGAGGCGCGGCGTCGGGCCTATCGTCCGGTCATTCAACCCCAGCACCGGAATGGATCGGGGGGAGGCGGCCGGAAAACGGAGCCTCCCCCGAGGCCGTTGACGGGGACGCGAATCGCCGATACAAAGCCGCCAATCTTGCAAGGCTGACGTCGTAGAGTTCGAGCGCCCCGGAGTGCGTTGCACATCCTCCGGGGCGCTTCGTATTTCAGCGCAAATTGTCCCCGATCTTTCCAGCGCGTCCCCTGACGCCCGGCTCCGGCCCGGGCTATAACGGAAACGCGAATCAGCGGGAAAACCTATGGCAGAACAGAAGCAAGAGCCGGCGCCGAAGAAGCTGTCCCGGCAGGAGGCGCACGACCTCGGCCAGATCATCAAGGAGCGCGTCAAGGTCCTCGAAGCGCACGCCGACGAGCAGGCCGCGAAGTGCATGGCCGACTTCGAGAAGAAGGTTTCCGCGATCTACTCCTACGATCAGGACGAGGTCTGGAAGGAGGCGACCGAGCGCGCCTTGGAGGAGATCAAACGCTGCCAGGAGAAGATCGACGCGCGGTGCCTGAAGCTCGGCATCCCGAAGGACCTCTCCCCGCGCCTCGTGCTCTCGTGGGAGGGCCGCGGCCAGATGAAGACCGCCTCCCGTCGCGAGGAGCTTCGCCGCGTCGCGAAGCGGGAGGTCGAGGCCATGAAGGCCGCCGCGCTGACCAAGATCCGCAGGCAGAGCCTCGACCTCCGGACGCAGGTCGTCTCGATGAGCCTCGTGACGGCGGAGGCCGCGCTGTTCCTCGACAGCTTCGCCCCGGTCGAGGAGGCGATGCACTCCATCGACTTCTCCGCGATCGAGACGAAGATGCTGGAGCAGCAGGCCACGACCAAGCGGCTCGGACACGGAGGCCTCTATGGCTGAAGATCAAAAGCTGGCGGCGATCGGAGACCGACCATCCCGCCACGGGAAACTCCTCGGCCACGCGCTGGCGCTGATCGCGCAGATCGGCCGGCGCGACGCCCCGATTCCGATCCCGGACTGCTGCCTGACCTGCGCGTTCCGGGAGGGCTCGATGCCGAACCAAACCGCCGGCACCGGCAAGACGGCCCTCGACATCGTCCTCGGGATCGACAGGGACCGGTTCGCCTGCCACCACGGCATGAAGGACGGAGAGCCCAAGAAGCTGTGCGTCGGCTACGTCGCGGCGATGCTGGCCCCGTTCTCCGAGGTCAAGGCGATCATCTCGGCCGTCCACGACGAGCTCGCCAACATCAGCGACTCCGACCCGGACGACGTCCGCTCCGCCTTCGACGCGTGGCTGGCGCTCGCCGACCCGGAGATGCGGATGGACGTCTACGAGGCCGCGCGCGCCTACGCGAAGCACGTCCTCGCCGAAGCCTGATGCACGTCAGGCTCACCCACATCGACGGCAAGCTGCCGAACTTGGCTTTGATGAAGCTGGCGCGTCACCACCGCGACAAGGGCGATAGGCTGCACTTCACCAAGAGCGTTGACCGGGACATGCTGGAGCCGGACTACGGGCGCGTCTACGGCTCCGCGATCTTTTCCTTCAGCGCCGATCGCGTTGCCAGGTTCCGGCGCGCGTTCCCGCAGGCCATAGTGGGCGGCACGCACAATGTCGATGATAACCGGACGGTCGAGCAG
>Ga0070741_10009071_pt1 | contig 19553 bp, 19 predicted proteins | sample Coa_R1_4_FD_66440 | JGI IMG/M metagenome (GOLD analysis project Ga0070741, IMG submission 66440) | Surface soil microbial communities from Centralia Pennsylvania, which are recovering from an underground coalmine fire - Coalmine... | ecosystem: Environmental > Terrestrial > Soil > Unclassified ...
AGATTGTAGAGCCCTCGTCGTCTATTGTCGCTCTCTTGGGCGTGTTGCAGCGGCCGGCCACGAGCTCGCTCGTAGTGGACTGAGCTCGGTAACCGAGGGCAGTGTATCGGCGCTGCGGCTTGTACCGCCCTCGATCCATTCAAACGCAGCTATCTTGGCTTTCGCCTGAGACTTTGAGCCAAGCGCGACTCAGCAGCTCGCGTTCCAGGTTGGCAGCTCTCCGCCATTTCATTGGCGTACGCATCACCCACCGAATCGCCCACCGGCCCCATGCGAGCGCGGCCATCTGCTCAAAATAAAGCCCGGCCACTCGACCTTCACCGGCAATGCGGCTGGACTAGCTCCCCTCAGCACGCCTGTACTCAAGGTCCCACTGCTCGAAGAGAACTTGGAAATGGACGGAATGTCTGAATCGGTCCTTTATGTTGCAGGAGCCGACTTGGTTGCGTGCTGCCGCACGTCGCGCTGCGCACGGATGCCCCCACACCTCTTCCGAGCGGCATACCTCAATACTGAGGGATCTGAGGCGGAACAGGAGGCGCAGGATGGTAGCCATTCTCGCGCTGCCACTGTTTGTCGAACGCCATTGCCGACTGCCACCCGATGGGGCGAGCCGCGTAGGGCCGCATTACCGACTGCGGGCGCCTTGCGGCCTCCCAGCTTGCAAAATAGCGGTTCATGGCAGCCTCACTGTCGAAGCGCTGCGGGATATGCGGATCCTGGAGCATAGCGAGCAAATCACCGCCGGCTTGACCCGACAGGCGAAGCAGCTCGAGGGCTTTGGGCCGACTGCGCGGCACGCCGGTCCCAAGCTCATAGGCAATCCCCAAGGCCTCCTGAGCCAGGTCGAAGCCCTGACTTGCGCTTTTTGTATAGAGCTCGATCGCTTTCGCCTCGTTCTGGGGCAGTCCACCCTGACCTGTCTCGTAGAGGCTGCCCAAGGCATATTCGGAGGCGCGATGACCTTGCGCGGCGGCAGCGCTGAACCAGTAAGCCGCCGCCCTGTCATCTTGCCTGAAGCCCTCGCCATTCTGCAGCATGCCGCCAAGGGTGGCTTGTGATCGCATATCGCCCAGGTACGCCGCCTTCAACAGTAAAGGAATGGCGTTCCGATATTGCCCCTGCTCGAAGTACTGGACTGCGCGTTGCCACAATTGCGCGGCCGCGGCCCGCTGCTGAGGCGGCACGCCAAGAGGGGGTGGGCCTGCGGGAACTACGAAGCTCACGGGTGAGTTGCTGCTCCTCACCTGGGTTCGAGGTGTGAACCGGTCCTGGTCATTTTCCGCCACCTGCCCGTAGTTCGCCGTGACCGGTCGGGAACAAGTCACCTCCGAGTCGCTCCAGCGGGCGCATTGCGGGTTCTCGTGCAGCAAGCGGGCTTGCATGGCCGGACTGGGGACCTTGTACGATGTGCAGGGGGGGCTAGCGTAGAGGCTGGCTCCTGGCGGAGCGCCGCACCAAGGTGTGTTCTGGGAGTGGGCTTCCCGGGAAAGAAGCGCGAGCGGGAACAAGATAGCAGCGAGCAAAAATGGAGCGGGGATGTTCGACATGGCTGGTCCCTCCACGTTGAGGGTCGTGTATATCGAGGACGCCCTAGGCGCCTACGCTAGCACATTCCCTGAAATCGCGAGCCCGCTAGTGCCCGCCAAGATGTCCAAGGAGCTTGCCGAGCGCATCGAACACGCCGCTCACTTGGCCACTCACGTGCAGAAGCGGCAACAGCGTCGCGATCGAGCCGAATGATGAGCCCACGAGCTGTGAGAAAGAGGTGAGATCGAATGGCACCACCCGCATGCTTTGAATGCGCGTGAACATCGTTCCCAGTGTCGAGAGCTCGGTCAAATCGCGTATCTCATCGGCCGCTGACTGTGCGGCACGATCCTGTACCAGCCAATGGTTCTCGACCTGCTGGCTGTGCTCCGTCACGCGTTGGCGATAGATCATCAAAGCCCGCTGTTTGCAGCGATACAGCTGTCGCGTGAACATGAACAATGGCAAGACGAAGAGCAGGGGTGCGCCGATACCGAATCCCACCAGAGGACCCCAGACCGTCATGGTCGAAATATCGTAGCCAAGGATCGTAATCTCGTAGCCTACGGTCGAGACGATATTGCTGATTCCATAGGCGAGGATGAAGATCGCAAACTGGCTCTGGGTGCTGCTAATGAAGCCTATTCCGCCCACCAGGTCGGGGTGCGTGGCATGCAGCTCGAGGCGCGTGCGGCTCACTCCATGTAAGTAGAATATCCACAGAAAAATCTTCCACCCGAAGCGCAGCCAGGTGTAATCCAACAAGGGAAGCGCCACCAGGAATTCCCAAGCTCCAGCCCCGCTGAACGTGCGCCAGCAGGAGCCGCGGAAGCAATAGGTGTGCAGATGCCAGGTTTTCGGCGCATGCGCGTGGAACTCCGGGACCAGGATGACCAGCGATAGGCTGTAGGCGAGAACGATACAGACGATATCCGCCCGGTTCCACGTGCGAAGCTTCGCGATGCGAGCATGGAGCTCATACAGCCGTTGCCGTTCCTCTGCCCTCACGATGCCGCAGGAAACGAATTGCAGCGCGGCGCGCCGCGTGCTCGAGTCGATGATGGGCTCGGCCAGAATGAATAATGGCATGCCCAGCAGAAACTGCGTGTAGGCGGCAAAGTCGGCGAAGAAATTCGTCGCCGCGCGACCTCCTCCGAACAAGCCCTGCCACCACGCCAGCACGGCGACCGGAACCCAGGTCAGGAGGATCACGAGTGCGCAGCGCTTGAGCAAACGAAAGCGCGAGTACTTCCCTACGCCCAGCGCCGCGTAGAGCCGATTGAGCCAGTCGCCCTCGAACAGGGAAAAAGAGGCGGAATTGATCGCAGCGTGCGAAGACATGGTTATAGGGAGATTCGATGCCTACCCGCGAGCAATTTATTCTGGTTCGGGCCGGAGGGTTGCCGGACCACCTCCGGATCCCCTGTAGAAATACAGCCCGCAGGGCCATCAAGCAAGGGCTAATTGCAGTCCGCTCGATCCACGCCCACGCCGCCTCGCTGCCCAACATGCCAGCGCGGCTGTAGGCTTTGGGGCGGGCGTGATCGATAAGCATGGACAAGCGCTGTGAGCCGCTGCCAATAGATGGGACCTCAAGCCGGCAGCGGCGTGGCCTTCAAAGCTCGCTTCGGCACGGCGCGAAGACGGCTCCGGTCACTGGCCCTTTGCATCCGCGCTCATCACGTCAATCAAGACGGAGATGTCGGCTCGAGCAGCACGCAGCGCATCGGCCGCCTTGGGATTCGTGACCTGCTCCACTCCAATTTGGATCTCGGAGATCCACAGCGATCCCTGGGCCCGATTTCTCGAAGTGCTCCCGAACATATTCATCAGATCATCGACCCGTCGGGCAGCGGGTTCCAACTTGTCGCGATCCAGGCGGTCATCCTTGAAATGCATGAGCACCTCGCGCGCGAGCGCGAGGTGCGTGCGGAGCATTCGCAGACGCGACAGGATCTGAGACTGCTCTGAGCTCGAGAAGCTGATATCAGTTGGCATAGCTCCTGCCCGGACCAGTGCGGGCCGGCCGCAGGGTTCCTGCGCGCACCCGCAACTACGCCTTGGGTGCGCTCGTCCTTCTCACATGTCCATCCCGCCCATTCCACCCATTGCGCCGCTCGCCATACCGCCCCGCGCATGCTCATTGTCCTTCGGAGCCTCGGCAACCATCACTTCGGTCGTGAGGAACAGGCCTGCAATGGATGCCGCATTTTGCAGCGCAAGCCGGGTGACCTTCGTTGGATCGAGAATACCTCCCTCCATCAGGTCCCCGAATTCACCGGTCGCCGCGTTGTAGCCGTAGGGTCCCTTGCCGGCTTTGACCTGATTAAGGATGACGGCCGCGTCCTCGCCGGCGTTCTCAACGATATTGCGTAATGGCTCCTCAATCGACCGCGCAAGTATTCGAATACCCACCGTCTCGTCCTCATTGGCACCCTCAAATTTATCGAGAGCTTTGCGCGCACGGATCAGCGCAACACCGCCACCCGGCACCACGCCTTCCTCGATGGCCGCACGCGTTGCGTGCAGGGCATCCTCGACACGAGCCTTCTTCTCCTTCATCTCGATTTCAGTGGCGGCACCGACCTTGATCAGCGCGACGCCGCCCGAGAGCTTCGCGACACGCTCCTGAAGCTTCTCTTTGTCGTAATCGCTGGTCGCTTCCTCGATCTGCCGGCGGATCGACTCCACACGAGCCTTTATGTCCGCGGCCTTTCCAGCACCGTCTATGATGGTAGTGTCGTCCTTCGCGATAGCTACCTTCTTTGCCTCGCCCAGATCGTTGATCGTCACCTTGTCGAGCGACATCCCAAGCTCTTCGGAGATGACGGTGCCTCCGGTCAAGGTGGCGATATCCTGCAGCATCGCCTTTCGACGCTCGCCGAACCCCGGCGACTTCACCGCTGCAACCTTGAGGATACCGCGGATATTGTTGACCACCAGCGTCGCGAGTACCTCTCCCTCGACATCCTCTGCGACGACAATCAGCGGGCGGGCGGCCTTCGCAACCGCCTCCAGCAGCGGGAGCAGCTCGCGAATACTCGAGAGCTTCTTGTCAATCAGGAGGATCAACGGCTTGTCGAACTCGGCTGTTTGACTCTGCTGCTGGTTGATGAAATATGGGGAAAGGTAGCCTCGGTCGAACTGCATGCCATCGACCACCTCCAGCTCATTTTCAAGTCCCTGGCCCTCCTCCACGGTGATGACACCTTCCTTCCCCACTTTCTCCATGGCGTCCGCAATCGTTTGTCCGATGGATTCATCAGAGTTCGCAGAGATCGTGCCCACCTGTGCGATGGCCTTCGTGTCCTTGCACGGCCTTGACAGGCGCTTCAACTCGTCCGTGGTGACCTGCACGGCCTTATCGATCCCGCGCTTCAGATCCATGGGGTTGCGGCCGGAGGCGACGGCCTTCAGACCCTCGCGAATGATGGCCTGCGCAAGCACCGTGGCCGTCGTAGTTCCGTCCCCGGCTTCGTCCGAGGTGCTGGAAGCGACTTCCTTCAGCATCTGCGCGCCCATATTCTCGAACTTGTCTTTGAGCTCGATCTCCTTCGCAACCGAAACGCCATCCTTCGTGACGGTCGGAGCGCCGTAACTCTTCTCAAGGATCGCGTTGCGGCCCTTTGGGCCGAGTGTCGCCTTCACCGCGTTCGCAAGGACGTTCACGCCCTTGAACATGCGTTGCCGCGCATCGTCGCTGAATCGTACTTCTTTCACAGCCATGGTCGTATCCTTCGGATGAGTTATTTTGTCTCGATGACGGCCATGACGTCCTCTTCACGCATGACAAGCAGCTCTTCGCCTTCGAGCTTCACTTCGGTGCCGCTGAATTTGCCAAACAAAATCCTATCGCCCACCTTGACGGCGCAGGCACGCAGTTCTCCATTCTCCAGGATCCTGCCCTTGCCGATCGCGATGATCTTTCCCTGCACGGGTTTTTCGGCAGCCGTATCAGGAATCACGATGCCGCCACGCGAGGTGTGCTCCTCCTCCAGGCGCTTCACGATGACACGGTCATGGAGTGGGCGGATCTTCATAATGGAACGTCCTTTGAAGTGGGTGCGCAATCTGCTCGAAGCAGCACCTAAATGGGGCTGCACGTCAGGATTGCAAGAGTCGCTGCCCTCGGGGCGCTTAGCGGAAACTGATGGGGCGCAGGTACGCGTTTCGCAGTTCGAAGCTCTTGATCTGCCGCTCCGCCTGCTCGCCTGTGATGCCGTACACCTCCTCGATGTTGCTCGCCAGGCGTGCGCGGTGACCGGCAATCAAATCAAGTCGGGGGGCCGTCAGCATCGTCCAATTTGCGTGCACTTCATCCCTGAACCGGGCCCAATCGGCTTGTGCGAAATCCCAATCCATTCGGGTCTCCAGAGTCGTCCGGCTCAAACGGCCGGCGATTGTCCGAGCCTACGCACGTTCCTTCACGGCCTCTGTGCGCTGCCCCACCTACGCCACCCGTTCAGGCCCCGGTTGGGTTCGGGATTTCACTGCAGGCGTGATGATGCTTTGGGGGCGCCCGACAGCTAGGGCACCGGTCACGGACCTCTGGGTCTTTGGCGAGCGACCGAGGCGACTGCCGCAAGACTTCTTGACGACCCGAGGTCCGTCGCTCTGGGATGGCGGATATGCTCAGGCCGCCTCACGATCTGCCGGCAACGATATCTCCAACACGCTGATCGCACCGCGCGGCTGGCAGGAACACTCCCCGACCTCGGCCGGTAGGAGCAGCACATCTCCTCGGCCGAAGACGTAATTGGTCCCGGCGTGCGCCAGGACCCCGGTCCCGTCGAGGCACGCCAGTACACGCGGTGTCTGCGCTGCGCCGACGGTGAAGGGGAGTTGCCCGCTGATTCGTGTCATGCCGAATTGATCGCACCGCACGAGAGTTTCCCGCAACGGCTGCTTGTCCTGCACCCGCGGGGTAATCGGTCCGATGGCACCTTGGTCAAAATCAATGCAGGCCATCGCCTGCTCCACTTGCAGAGGCCGCGGCTGGCTCGTCCTGGGATCGCGCTGGTCCCAGTCATAAAGGCGAAAGGTCACGTCGCTGTTTTGCTGTACCTCAAAGACCACGACGTCGGTTAATGAATGCACGAGCCCAGCCCGTATGAGGACGGCATCCCCGGGCTTTGGCGCAAAGCTGGCCAATTGCTCCACCACCGTTCCGCTTGCAATCGCCTGCCAGACCCTGTCTGCGGGGATCGCCTTCTTGAAACCTGCGAAAACCCGAGCTGCGGGTCCAGCCTCCAGCACTACCCAGGCTTCGGTCTTCCCCGTATCGCCTCCCGGGATGAGCCTCAGGTGCGCATCCGTCGGATGCACCTGAACCGAAAGTTGCGTCCGCACATCGAGGAACTTGAATAGCAGTGGGAAACGACTGAAGTGTCCGGAGAGCTTGCCCATCAGCTGTTCCGGAGCCTGCGCCGCCAGTTGGCTGATGGTTTTTCCTTTGAGAGGCCCGTCCGCAACCCGGCTGGCATGCTCATCACGGTCGCTCAAAAGCCACGCCTCGCCCACGCAGCCGTCGGGGGGCAATGGTGCAGACAGCACACTGGCCAACCGCCGGCCACCCCAGACTCGATACTGGTAAATCGGTTCGAATCGCAGGGGATAGAGGGGCGGTTCCTTCACGAACTCTGATTGATGATCCCAGTGCGGAACGGCAAGAGTTCGACTGATGCGCAGATCAGATTCGCCCGAGAAGCAAAAGAACGACAAGGACGACCAAGACGACTCCCAAGCCACCCATGCCACGGTGACCGTAGCCGTACCCGTAGCCACCGAAGCGGCCGCTGAAACCGCCGACCAGGACGATGACAAGGATGATGATGAGAATGAGCCCGAGTGACATAGCCGAATCCCTCTCGATCGTTGAGACAGAGGCTTAACGCGCCTTCGACGATTCCGATGCCCACCGCCGCCGAGTGCATCGCCCACGCGGCCGGCCCGACGGTTGTCTCTCCATGGAAGAACGAGCCCATATGGATGTGAATATTACGCGGGGGATTGCTCAGGGTCGGTACGCTACCGAACCATTAGCTCAATCCGTTAAATAAACACCGGTGGTCCGGTCTCCAGCCAGGAAACGACCGACTCCCGGCTTCGGATGCTCGCAACACCCGGTTGTGAGGGCATTCCAACCTGCTGAGGTGTTGATTTGCACACTCGTCATAGGTGGTGAGACACCCGGCCACCCACCTATGCGGCTGACGCCGGTAGGCGTACGACGAATTCGCTTCCCTGGCCCACGCCAGCGCTCGCCGCGGTGACGCGGCCGCCTTGGCATTCAACCAGGCTGCGCACCAAGGCAAGGCCGAGCCCCAAGCCCGCTTCGGCGCGTCGTGACGAGGGATTTTCCTGGACGAACAGATCGAACACGTGGGGCAGGCTCGCAGGAGGGATACCGATGCCCGTGTCGCAAATGCGGACCACGGCTTCGTCCGCTTTCCGTTGCAAGGACAGCCGGACATGACCCCCCGCATCGGTGTACTTCGCCGCATTTAACAGCAGGTTTACGAATACCTGTTCCAGTCTGGCGGGGTCGGCGTGCAGCCAGACGGGCGCATCCGGGAATGATGTAGTCATTTGATGATGGTGCTGCTGCATGATGAACTCGACGGTCTGCGCGGCGTGAGTCACGACGGCGCGCAAATCGATTCGTTGGACCTGCAGCCGCAACTGCCCGCGTCGCAGCCGTGATATGTCCAGTAAATCTTCCACGAGACGCGCCATCTGGCCAACCTGCCGTTCGATTAGCAGACGGGCCTTTACGGCCGCGGGACTCGGGAAGATCTCCATGCGCAGAATTTGGGCTGCACTGCGAACCGCCCCCAAAGAGTTGCGCAGCTCATGCGAGAACACCGTCAGAAACTCGTTGCTCCGATTGCCCGGCGCACCTGGCGTCCCGGCGCTCAACGACAGGCTCCAAACTGGCAGGCATCCGCATGCGCACGGACATTTCGCCCGAACGTTGCGGTAGCGCCAACGTGACCTCTGCTGCTACCGCGCGTCATTTGCGAGGCGCCCGCTGCCTTCCGGCACGCCTGCTTCGGATGCGCCGCTGGATTCAGGTTGGTCATAGTTTCCGCAACGGCCCCGTTGGTCAGAGTTCGCTTCTCCCACCCTCAAACCCGCCCTGTCAGCACTTGCTGAATAGAATTGAGTGTTCAGACCATAGCCGTCATCCCCAAGCTAAGCAGTAGGTCGCGGCTAGTCTGTACGCCGCCGTACGTATGCCACCCATGGCGGGTTGTCACCCTGGCGATCTGAAACGGCGCACGAAGTCGCAGAAACCGCAGTAATTTTAACGCCATATCGCCTCAACAACTCTACGCGCCACCTGCGTGAGCCCAGGCGTGGCGAGCCCCCTATGCTCGCGTCCGCGCCGCAGGCGCGCGCCGCCGCGATCCGGAGCGGAGAATGGCATTCTCACTGTACGCTATCGCACAGACTGGGTTGGCGAGCACGCGCAGTTTGGGCCGTCGCGATGAGGAGACGATTCGGGGCTCGGCACGACCGATGCCTTTTGTCCGGATGCTACAGATGCCGCTGCACTTTCCCTACGGCTTGGTCCGGCTCCCGCTCTGGGGGTATGTCGTCTATACGTTCGCGATGGTGCAGATAATGTTTCTTGGGGTGACGTTGTACCTGCATCGCGACCAGGCACATGGCGGGTTGGTGCTGCATCCGGCAGTGAGGCACTTCTTCCGATTCTGGTTGTGGTTCTCTGCGGCCACAGTGACGCGGCAGTGGGTTGCGGTGCACCGCCGTCATCACGCGTTTGCGGACCGGCACGGTGACCCACACAGTCCGGTGGTGTTCGGGCTGCGGCGCGTCTTGTTACAGGGCTACGAGCTTTACGCTGCAGCGGCGCGCGACTTCAAGATTCTCGCCAACTACGGCCGTGGGACGCCCGACGACTGGTTGGAGCGCAATCTCTATAGCCGCTTTCCCGCAGTGGGCATTTCCGTCTTCATTACGTTGCAGATGATCGTGTTTGGCTTGCCGGCCATAACCATGCTCGGGGTACAGCTCATCGCACAGCCCCTCTTCGCCGCAGGCGTCGTCAATGGGCTTGGACATCACGTCGGCTATCGAAGCTTCGAGCTGCCGAACCGGGCTACTAACATCATCCCCTGGGGATTGCTGATAGCGGGCGAAGAGTTGCACAACAACCACCATGCATTCCCTGCGTCGCCCTGTTTTTCCGTGCAGCCTTGGGAAGTCGACGTCGGCTGGCTATTCATCTGTGTGTTGCGCGCGCTGGGCCTCGCGCGCGTCGGCGCCCTGGCGCCGTTGCCATACATGATGCGGAATCATGTGGATATAGATGCGAACACCGTGAAAGCACTGTTCACGCACCGCTTGCACGTGCTGCGTGAATACCGCCGTCGAGTCATACGGCCGGTTTTTCGAGAGCTGACGAAGCACGAGAGTGCCGCGCTTCTCACCCCAAGCGCCTCGCAATTGCTCATTCGTCATCCACAACTGCTGGACGCGCAGGATCGCCAGAAGCTGTACGAGCTGCTCGACCGCTACAAGGTGCTGCGAATAGTGATCGACTTCCGCGATCGCCTCCAGCTGATCTGGGAAGAGACGCCCGAAAGTCACGGGCGGGCGCTGGAGCAATTGCGTCAGCTCTGTACCGAGGCTGAAGCCCACCGCATCTTCGCGCTCCGGCGCTTCGCACGACGCTTGCCAAACTACACGCAGCCCGCCGGCCATGCCTGAGACCAAGGGATCACTCCAGGCAGACCTGCACCTTCCCTGCCGATGTCAGCAAGCGATCTGACTCATCCTTGACGACGGCGTCACTTCTCGGCAAGGTTTCTGAGCTGCAGCAGGTCCAGCATCGCGATTCGCCCTGGCGACACACAGTCTGCCCGCGCGCCAGATTCAAGATGGGTCGCGGATGCGTGCGACAGCGTACCGACTACCTACACCCGTTCCGCCAGGATCGCGCGATCAGGTGCAGGAGCGCCCCGACATACTCGGAGGCGAGAGTCCTGCAGGATCCACCACGACTCCAGGCACACAAACAGGCTTGTGTAGATACTCATGAGTACACTGACATTACGCGACGGCACCTCGCGCGCTGACAGGCGCGCCGTTCTTCGCTCCGACTCGGCTCGGAAATGCGCTCCATCTGCCGTAGCCCGGCATCCACGAATACGGCATGGCTCCGCCGCCGGATTCGACGGCAAGGTGCCCCTTACGACGACACTCCTGACGCTTACCGGTCAGCCTGTTCCGTGTACGTCTTGGCCAAGGTCACGCCAACCGCATTTCGAATAGCCGAACCCGCCCACGAAGCCTTCGTTGGCGGTCAAGACACGGCCATACCGCACACGTGCCTGCCCGCTTCTTGCTGGCCCTGCAGCAGCCCCTCTACCTCAAGCGGCTAGCGGTCGCCGCGGCTCTACTTCGGGCCCCGATTTCGCTGCGAGCGTGAGGGCAAGCGTCGCGACGGAAGGATTCAGACTATCGACCATGGAGGTCGGCATGAGAATCGTGGCGCCCCGCTCCTTCGTGGTCTCATAAATGATATTCATCGCCCGCAGTTGCAGCGCCACCGGGTGGCCAGCGTAGATCTCGGCTGCCTCGACGAATCTTCCCGCGATCGCCGCTTCGGCTGAGCCAAGGATCACGCGTGCCTGCTTTTCCCGTTCGGCCTGCGCCTGCCGAGACATGGCATCCTGCAATGCCACAGGAATGGCCACGTCACGAATTTCCACCGAGCTCACCGAGATGCCCCATGGAGCGGTCTTGCGCCCGATCTCATCTTTCAGCTGATCGTCAGCCTCCTTCCGGTCGGACAACAGTGCAGCGAGCAGCGAGGCGCCGATCATCTCCCGCAGGGAGGTTTGCGCCACTCGGTCAATGGCCTCGCGGTAGTGGGTGATCGCTAGCGCCGCCTTCTCCGCATCATGTACGTGCCAGAAAATGATGGCGTCGACATTAACCGGAACCGTGTCCTTCGTCAGGGCCTGCTCGGCATTGAAGGCCGTAGTCTGAATGCGCCCGTCAATGACGGCGATCACCGAGTCCAGTATGGGGATGATCGTGAAGAGGCCGGCGCCACGAACTCGTTGCAGCTTCCCCATTCGAAGGATCACGAACTTCTCCCAGGCATTGGCCATCTTCAGCGACAGGCCCAAGATCAATCCAAGCGCGAAGAAGCCAAATGCGAGATATGGATTCACCCAGTACGCCGCCGCGGCGCCAGCTGCGACGCAGAGGCAAACCAGGGATGTAGTGACAGAGTTCATATGCTTTCACCTCGTGGTCGGTTCTGCGAGATTGCGCTGCATCACTTGCGGTTGTCCGTACGCGGGCGCACGCACGTTTGACTCAGACCTGCCTGAGCCCCTCACAGGGCTGCGCAGCAACAGTTCGATACCGCACCGACCGATCCATGACATCAGAGCAGGCTGCGAGCCTCGACCCAAGGAGACGAATCATGCTTAGCAATGGGATTGAAGATGGCTGGCGGCGCTTCCTGGACAGGCTGAGGCGGCTATGGGGAAGACTCGGCGGCCGTGATTTTGGCAAGACGCCGGCCATGCAGTAGTGCTCGATGCTTCCTGACACTCTGAGGGACGCCGGTGCGGTCACGCTCGACCCGCTCGGCGTACCCGGCAGTAAGAACGGCTCGCCCGAGCAACTGGCTAGCTGGGAAGATGAAGGCGGAGCATCGGCGTATCCGCCCACGGGGCCCGGACCACCCGCCGCGACTGATGAGCGGATCGCACTCTTGCATCAGGCGGCACGCTGATCTTGGCGTGCCGAGTCGCCAATGCGCGCTAAGTCTGCAATCGTTATCCCTGCATGATTCCCATCAGCGCTGAGATCTTGATCGTCGCAAAGGTCGAAAACGTGTCGGAAACTGCGTAAGGCAAAATGATTTGGTCGTTGTGCCGAAGCGCCCCGCACGTGTACACGACGTTGGGTACATAGCCCTGACGTTCGGAGGGTTCGGGCCTGACCAAGGGTTCACTGGCGCGTGCGAGGACCTTGGAAGGGTCGGCCTTGTCGAGCAGAACCGCTCCGATGGAATATTTTCGCACCGGCCCGACGCCGTGGGTCAGTAGCAGCCATCCCTCATCCAGCTCGATCGGCGAGCCGCAATTGCCGATCTGGACAAACTCCCAGGGGAACTGCGGCTTCAAGATGGCGACTCCGCCGTCCCAGGAGTACATATCCTCCGAGTAGATTAGATAGAGGTTCTCGTTGTCCTGCCGCGCGATCATGGCGTATCGCTCGCCGATGCGGCGGGGAAACAAGGCCATGCCCTTGTTCTTCGTAGCAGCTCCACTCAGCGGCGAGAGCCGGAAGGACACGAAATCGCGGGTCTCGAGCAGCTCTGACCTGATCGCTTTGCCGTTGTAGGCGGTATATGTCGCGTAATAAATTCTTTGGGCGCCGTCGTGAAATTCCACAAAGCGGGCATCCTCGATGCCGTTCGATTGAGAATCGGTGACGGGAACGATCACCCGTTCGCTGATATCCACCCCGGGTCTGAAGACCAGCGTGACATCTTCTCCATTCGGGCCCGCAAGCCGCTCTTTTACTGTCGGAGTGCAGGCAAGACGCGCCGATGGATCGACACTCACGCAACCATCGGGCGCCACGAATCCCGATCGAAATGTCAGCGAGGAAACATGTCCCTCCCCAACGGCCCGCAGGCTCAGGATAAAACGCCGTCCGCCCTGCGTCGTCCCGGATTGATCCATGTGAGCGACGATGCTCGGATTGAAGAGCGCCGCGGATTCGAACGAATATTCGTTGAGGAAATAGGCTCCGATCAGGCGGCGCTGATCCCTGCTGAAGGCCGCATGGGTTGCAAAGGCATCCTCCATTTCATCGGCGCGCGCCTCAAATACTTCCAACAGATTACGGTGGCGCCCCTGGAAGTTCTCGAGAACTTCAGCCAGCAGGTTGGCGGCCGTCCCAGGATCGAGCGCCAGCGCCCGATCGACAATGTGGTTCGCTCGCTTCCTGTCGGTGGCATTAAGGTCGCGCGGTTCGATCGCCGGCTTGAACGCGCGCACGACGACTCTTGCTGGATCGGGGCGCAGGTGCAGACCCTGACGGTTCAGAAACGTGGCTTGCGACAAAACTTCCTCGGCTTGATCGGTTGCAGTCTAAAGGCAATTCAAGCGCGCAGAGCGAGCAGCGGTGCCGGTTTCGCGCGACTGCCGTCCGTACGGGCGAGTTGCCGAATCTCCGCGAGGCCGAGGAGGTAAGACACGACGGACTCGCCACCCCTGTTCTCATTCGCACGGTCGGGATGCAGTCCATCGCGACAGCTTCCCGTTTCCAGGTCTACGAGCGATGATGACAGGTCGTTGCTGCCGAGAAACCAGGCAAAGGCCCGCGCAGCACCGACCTTCCATGTCACATCGTCTTCCGCGCGCCAGGCTGCTAGGCAGCCGGAGATCGACGCCGCAGCTTCGAGCGGTTGCTGATCGAACGCGCGGGGCTGCTTACGCTTGTCTCCGAAACTCTCAGATCCGACCGGCCGAAAGATGCCCGCCTCCGAAGTCTGCAGCGCCATGAGCCAGCGCAAGGACCTCAAGCCGGCTGCCACGTATGCGGCCGCACCGGTGGAAACACCCGTGGCGATCAGCGCCTGTGGCAGGCGCGCGTTGTCATAAGCAAGTCCGTCCTCGAACCACACCCAATCGGTCGTCTCGACTGACGAAAGGATGTACATCAGCCTGTCCGCGAGCAGCCGTTGTAGCTCTCGAGCTCTGAGATCCTCGGCGACCGCGGCGCAGTAGCCGTCCAATCCCAGAAGTGTGAAAGCCCAGGAGCGCGGCGAATGAAAGTGCTCCACACTCGGCAGGGCCTCGGCGAACAGCGAGGCCGCCCAGCGTTGTCGCGACGGACGGGAGTCACTGCGGGCGCACTCTCCCAGCGCCCAGAGCGTTCGCCCGTGGCTGTCTTCTGAACCAATCGACTCGAGCCAGCGGCGATCAAAGCTCATGAAGTTGCGGAAGCGCCTGGTGTCAGGGTTCCAGGCATGCTGAACGAAGGCCGCCAGGCGTGCCGTGAGCGCTTCAGGCAAGCGCTGCTCACCCGGAGTGTTCAGCGCGCACGCCACAAGTAATGCACGTGCGTTGTCGTCAACGCAGTAACCATGCGAACGATCGGGTACCGAACGGACCGCGTGTTGGAAGAGGCCCGTGTCATCACACATCGAGAGCAAATGTCCGAGTTGCATCTGTGGTGCGGCCGAGTAGCTATCGGGCGCGGCCGGCGGGTCGCTGTGCCGAGCAATCACCTTGAGTGGCTGGCGCCGCCGGGCCTTCTCAAGGACGGCGACGTAGCGCTCTGCGGTACGCTCCCAGGTCATCGAGCGGCTGCTTGAATAGGCGCGCTCTCGCATGCTCAGCCGCCGCTTATCGTCAGTGAGCAACCCCGCGATTTCGGTGCCGATGGTCCTCGCGTCGCCAAAGGGCACGAGCACGCCTCGCCCGTTCGCCAGCAGCTCGCGCGCGTGCCAGTAGGGCGTCGACACAACCGCCTTCCCCAGCCCAAAACTGTAGGCCAAAGTACCGGAGGTCATCTGGGCTTCGTTCAGATATGGCGTGACGTAGACATCGCACATCGAGATAAAGTCGAGCAACGTCGCCTGATCGACGAACCGATTGAGGAAAACGACGTGCTCCTCGAGGCCCAGCGCTCGTACGCGCGCCATCAGGCTTTCGCGGTAAGCTTCGCCTTCACGCTGAACGAGATTGGGGTGCGTCGCACCGAGGACCAGATAGAGCGCGTCCGCTCGGCTTTTCAGGATTGACGGCATGGCATCGATCATGACTTCGATGCCCTTGTTAGCAGACAACAGACCAAACGTCAGGATGATGGTTTTGCCGCGGAACCCGAGCTTGGCCTTCGCGACATCGGGCTCTACGAAGGGGTAGTCTGGAACTCCGTGCGGAATGAGCTCGATCTTGTCCGAGCGCACCCCATACCCGCCCCGCAGCAAATCCCTGCCCTTCTCCGCCATGATGATGACCTTCGAAGAAGCATCGATGATTCCATTCAGCACAGCACGCTGCCCTGCACTGGGCTCAGAGAGCACCGTGTGCAAAGTCGTGACGATCGGCATGGTCAGCCGCGAGAGCAGCGTCATGATGTGACCGCCGGCCTCGCCTCCGAAGATGCCGAACTCATGCTGCAGGCATACGACTTCGAATTGCCCGGCATTGAGGAAGTCGGCGGCGGCGGCGTATTCGTCCAGCCTCTCATCATGGATTTGCCGGTGCACCAGCGGGGGGTATTCGTAGGCATGACCAAGATCGGTCATGGCGACGATGGTGGTCTGGATATCTGCGCGCGACTTGCAAACTGCCTGCTGCAGGTCGGTCGTGAACGTAGCGATCCCGCAACGGCGCGGGAGCGAATTGCCGATGAATGCCAGACGGCTGGATGGTGGAGTCAATCGCACCTCACATGAACGGCCCCCCAAGCGATGAGAGAGGCAGCCGCGAAACAGAGTGGAGGAGGGAACGGAACCTTTTGCAGCCAGGAGTCTACAGCAGGCGTGCAGGCCTATCGGTGTTGAAGCGTACGGACAGGCCTGATATTTCCACCTCTAATCCCTGGCCACACCGTAGCGACGGCGACCGCACGATACGCCTCCGGGGGTGGAGCGGGGCGCACGGAAACGCCCAATTTGAGCTGAACAGGCTTTCGAGGATCGCACATTGCCCACGGAACGATTGCAGCTTCGGATTCTCGCCCTGGGCGAGTGCTCCGCGGTACGGCCGCTTATCACGCGCGTATCGGCAATGGGGACTGAGCTTCATATCCAGCACTTCTTCCTCCCCGAAGAGGCGCTCGCGAATCTGCGGGACTGGGCTCCTGATGTATTGTTCGTCGATGCGGACTGCACGCGCTTCGGTTCGGCGAATCTGTGTCGGCTCTTGAAGGAGCATCCCGTAGCCCGACTGTGGCCCCTGTTCGTGGTGAGCTGCAGCGTACGGGCCTGCGGCGAAGCTCTCGCTGCGGGCGCGGATGACTTTCTTACCCCCGCGATTCCCCCAAAGGTGCTATTGAATCGTCTTGAGGGACTCGCACGACTCAGTCTCGCACGGCGGGAGGGCACCCGTGACGATGCTCGAAGCGGACGGGGCACAGCACGAGAGGCTCCGCTGCCTTTTGCCGCGGCCAGTCGACCGCACTTTCGGGACGGGGGAGCCGGCGCGCATCGGGCCCGCAATCGGTGCGCACGCGGTCATCCTGTTCGCAGACCTGCGCGGCCATAGCCGCATCTCGGAGAAGCTGAGTCCCAGGATCCGGTACCCCTGCTGGCTGAATATTTCTCACTTCTCACGCAGATTGCGGATCCGCACACGCAGCGGCCACGACTTTCGCTCGGCTTTCCCGCGGTGCAGCTGGCACCGATCGCGGTGCGCGATCGTTGTGAGTTGATGGATATGTTTGCGTACTCTTGGCGAGGCCTCTCGATCTGTCGGATCACCAGACTTCGGCGGCAGATCAAAGATTCCCTCGACAAAAGCGGGATTTAGTGCGGCTCGCCTTCGACACGACACAATAGCAAAGCGACCCCTCTGGCCGAGATCATCATCGCGAGTCGCCGGCCATGTCCTGTACCCTCAACGCTCACCGTCGTTTCGGAGCCGCCTCCCGACTACACACGCACTCATCCCCGTGTGAAGCACTGATAGTTACTGCGGCCATGAGCTTTAGCGCGGAACAGCGCACTGTCGGCATTTTTCAAGAGCGTCTCGGCATCCACTCCGTCATTCGGATATACACTGACTCCGACACTTACGGTAACGTGCACATCCTGTTGCTCGATGTGGTGCGGCGCGCTCAGCGCGGCGAGGAGCTTACCCGCACCGCGGGCCGCATCTTCTGGGCAGGTGACTTCCGACAGGAGAACCACGAATTCATCCCCACCTTGGCGACTGACGGTGTCCGAGCTTCGCACGCAAGCCGCCAGGCGTCGCGCAATCGACTTCAGAAGCTGATCGCCGATCGCATGACCCAGGGAGTCGTTGATATGCTTGAAGTAATCCACATCCACGAACAGCACGGCAAGGGATGTGCGGTGACGGTGCGCCGACGCTATCGCCTGCGTCAGTCGGTCACTCAATAGCATGCGATTAGGCAACTCGGTCAGAAAGTCGTGCTGGGCTAAATAGGACATTCTGACAGACATCGCACGAGCCGCGCCGACGTCGCGGAATACGATCACAGCACCCGTCACCATCCCGTGCCGGTCGCGAATGGGAGCGGCAGTGTCTTCGATGGCAGACTCATACCCGTCGCGGCGGATCAGAATACAGTTCGCGCTCAGGCCGACGGTCTCGTTATGCACAATCGCCATCGCCAGAGGATTCAGAGCGGGTGCCCGGCTGTCCCCATCGATGATCCGTAACACTTCCGGGAGCGGACGGCGGATTGCCTCCTTCCGCGGCCAGCCTGTCATCCTTTCGGCAACCGGATTGAGATAAGTGACGTAGCCGGCGACATCGGTAGTGATAACCGCATCCCCGATCGAGTGAAGCGTGGCCTGGGCATGCTGCGCCTCGGCATCAGCAGAGCATTCGAGCATGCGGGTCAGAGCCCTCGCCAACGAATGACCGTCAACGTGCTTTTCCATCAGATAGTCTTGGCCTCCGCGCTGGACGACCAGCCTTGCGAGATGCTCGTCGCGCACGCGGCTTAAGACAAGGATCGGAATGTTGGGTGATGCGCGGAACAGCGTGTCCAGAGTCTCAACGCCGCGGCTATCCGGCAAACACGGATCGACCACGATGGCTACGACTCCTTCCCCTGTGTCGGTCCGGAGAAGCTCTAACGCATCGCAGCAACGACTCGCCCACTGGACGCTATAGGCCCCCTCAGAGGACCTTTCGAGCGATCGGCGAACAACATCGGCTTCGGCGGCATCCGCTAGAACGAGTAGTATGTTCTGAGGCATAGACCGACTGACACTGTGAAACCCACGCTAGGGTCCACCCAAGTGTCTGAAAAGTCGGTGCGCTAGCGTACGCTCGCAGAGACGAGACAGCCATTGCGGGTTGGCCGTCAGTGGTGCACCGAACAGATCGTCAGATGACCGGCCGTCATTCTGTGACGGATAGATTACCTCCGCGCCCCTCTTACAGCCCCATCGATGGAGAGTCCTGGTGTCACAGCCATCGCGGCGTACCGCGACAAATCTTCTGCTCGCCGCGCTCCCCAGCCGAGATCGCCAGCATCTGCTGGCACGCTGCGAACAGGTTGCTCTCGGCTTCTCCGACGTGATCTGCAACCCTGGTGAACGCATTCGGCACGTCTTCTTCCCCACTGACAGCTTCATCTCGTTGATCACTCCGATTGATGGGCACGCCGGTCTAGAGGTCGGGCTCGTCGGCGACGAAGGCATGCTGGGGATCTCATTGTTGCTCGGGGTGGAGGCTGCACCGCTGCAAGCTCTGGTGCAGGGCGCGGGCGCCGCCTGGCGAATGGAGGCGGCGACCTTCTGCCGTGAGCTCGAACACAGCTCCCCACTGCTCCGAACCCTCAACCGCTACCTCTATGTAACGCTCAGTCAGTTGGCGCAGACCGCCGCTTGCACCCGCTTCCATCTCGTGGAGGCGCGGCTTGCCCGCTGGCTCTTGATGACCCGCGATCGGGCGCACGCCGATGAGTTCCACATCACGCATGAGTTCCTGGCCTACATGCTGGGCGTGCGCCGCGCAGGTATTACTCGGGCCGCCAGCTCGCTGCGCAGGCGGAAGCTGATCCGCTACAGCCGCGGCAAGGTTACGATCCTCAACGGACGCGGTCTGGAAGCGGCTGCCTGCGGATGCTACGCATCCGCCAAGGAAACGCACACCCTCATCCTGGGTTAGCCCGTGCATCCAGGAGGTGGGTAGCGGGTACGAAAACCGACCCGCCCCCGATACACATCAAAGAACGTCTGCCGAGCGGTTCCCGGCTACCGCAACGCTGCAGGGGGGTTGCTGATGATCACCTCGACGCGACGATTCTGCTGCCGC
>Ga0070741_10009073_pt1 | contig 19549 bp, 16 predicted proteins | sample Coa_R1_4_FD_66440 | JGI IMG/M metagenome (GOLD analysis project Ga0070741, IMG submission 66440) | Surface soil microbial communities from Centralia Pennsylvania, which are recovering from an underground coalmine fire - Coalmine... | ecosystem: Environmental > Terrestrial > Soil > Unclassified ...
CGTGACGCTCGCCGAGGATCTCGCGGAAGGCATCGACGCCCTCGGCGGCGATGCGAAAGGCTTCATCCAGGAATACCTGCGCGCCCAGACGAACCCCCAACGCGCCGCACGGGACGTCGGCAAAGCCCTCTCCGAACAGGCCAGCCTCGCCCGCGTGGAATGGCTCATCCTCGACGACTACCACGAGCTCGCGGCCGATGCCGAGAGCGAACGAATCGTCGCGGAACTGCGCGAGCGTTCAAGAATCCGACTTCTCGTTGCGAGCCGAGTCCGACCTGCATGGGCTACTTCGCGCGGGGTCCTGTACGGGGATGAGCGCGAGATCAGTCAGGCCGAGCTCGCGATGACTGAGGCTGAGTGTCGAACCCTTCTTGGGAGATCAGTGCAGGACAACTTCGTGGCGCAAGCACAAGGCTGGCCAGCAGTGCTTGCGCTTGCTGGCGCACTCAGGGATCTGGTGCCGCACAGCGGCTCGATGCTCCCGGCGAAGCTGCACGACTATCTCGCCGAGGAGCTCTTTACATCTGCTGACCCGACGCTCCAGGAACGTCTGCGCGCTCTGGCGCTTCTCCCCAACCTAGACTCCCAGACCCTGCGTAGAACGTTCGGAGTGGACGCTGACAGACTCGTCTCCGAGGCGAGAGACTTGGGTTTCCTAAGCGCGGGAGAGCGCGTGGAGCTCCATCCGCTTCTGCGGGAGTTCCTCCTCTCGAAAATCGCCGAGACCGACGAGGGCGTCGACCTCGCGAGAAGCGCTGTCCGAGCTTGCGTTGAAGCTGCCGAGTGGGATCAAGCAGTCGACCTCGCGGCGCGCTTTGAGCTGTCCGACGTGATGCGCTTCGTACTCGAAGCCGCCTATAGACCGCTCGTTCGTAGCGGTCGGCTCGGAACCCTTGTCCGACTAGGCGAAGCTGTCCGATCTCAATCTCGTGTCGGGGAACCCGAAGTCGACCTGGTCGATGCCGAGGTTGCGCTGCGAAATGGCGAATATCGACTTGCGGCGCAGATAGTGGGACGTCTTCACGCAGGGCTTCGAAAGGGCCATGAACTCAGAGCGAGGAGCTTTGCGATCGCCGGACTCTCAGCATTTCAACTGGCAGAGTTTGAGGACTCTGAACGGGCATTTGAAGAGGCTCTGCGCGCCGCTTCCGATGACACCGATTCGGCGGATGCCCTGCACGGGCTCGTCCTGGCGGGAGTCTACGGAGAACGTGATTCAGCAGACCAACGGCTCGCGGAACTAGGCGAGAGGGCCCGAAGGTCCGGCGCGCCGATCGACGTAGCCCGACACGCAGCCTGTGCATTGGCGCGCATGCGGATTGGCGCAGGCTTCGTGGACTCGCCCTTCTTTGACGACGCGGAGAGAGTGCTCAAGCACGTCGAAGACCCTCGCGCAAGAACTTCCGTGATGGTGACGCTCAGCTACTGCCTCGGGCTCCAGGCCCGCTACATAGAAGCCGGCGAGATCGCCAGACGGATGCTCGAAGAAACGGACGCTTTCGGTCTTGAGTTCGCACGACCCCACGGCGACTGGAACCTTGCGTTTGCCGCGCTCGGTCTTCGACGTTTTGCGGAGGCGGACAGAGCACTACAGAGGATCGAGGATGGGCTAGCACGGCGGCACCTCGCCCACCACCTCCTCAACGCGAGAGTCCTCCGGGCTCGGTTACTCATGCAGCAGGGACGGCCCAGCGAGGCGCTCGATCTGGTCGGTCAACCAGTGAACGACGCCGCAGCCCCATCGATGCACGCCGAGTATGTGGCCGTACGTGCGCTTGCGTTGGCTCTCTTGGGGGATCACCGCGCGGCCCGTGACACCGCCTCGCTCGCGACGTCGATTTCGATCTCGTCGGAGGTCGCGGCTTTGGCTGAGGGGGCACGAGCCGTGATCGCGGCACGAGTCGGCGACGAATCTGGAGCCGCCAGGCTCATCCAGCTAGCGCGTCGGTCTCGCGTGTGGGACCCAGTCGTCACATGCCTCCGTTCATGCGCCGAGCTTGCGACGGCGCTGACCGCGAACCCGCAGGTGCGCCCAGATCTCGAGTGGCTCTACAACCAGACAAACGACTACGGACTGGCGCGCCGCGGCAATATTCGAACGCGGAACGTGCGGGAGCCATCTCAAGTGTTGTCTCCGCGAGAGCGGGAAGTGCTCGAGCTGATGGCTCAGGGGTACCGGAACCACGAGATTGCTTCCGCGTTCGTGATATCAGAGTCGACAGTCAAGGTTCACGTTCGACACGTGTTGGAGAAGCTCGGCGTTCGCACGCGGACTGAGGCCGTTGCCCGCTTCAGATCACTTGAGAGTTAGAACTCGAATCACAATGAGTTCTGGAGCCTTCTGAAGCAGACGAGGCAGCAGCCGATCGCGAGGAAGGCTTCGTGGATCTCGTGGCGGCGGTCGTAGCGGACGAGCAGTCGCTTGAAGTGGTGCAGCCAGGCGAAGGTGCGCTCGACGACCCAGCGGACACGGCCGAGGCCGGAGCCGTGTTCGGTCTTGCGGCGGGCGATCTCGGAGCCGATGCCGCGCCGGCGCAGCTCACGGCGGTACTTGTCGTGGTCGTAGCCGCGGTCGGCGGTGACCCTGTCCGGACGCCTGCGCGGACGGCCGACCTTGCCGCGTACCGGCGGTACGCGCTCGACGAGCGGGATCAGCTGGGTGACGTCGTTGCGGTTGCCGCCCGTGACCGTCCAGGCGAGCGGGATGCCGGTGGCGTCTACGAGAAGGTGATGCTTGGAGCCGGATCTGGCTCTATCAACCGGGCTCGGGCCCGTCTGGGAGCCCCCTTTTTCGCCTGGACATGACTGGCGTCGCAGACAGCGCGCGACCACTCGATCTCACCCGCTGCGCGTAACTCGGCAAGCAGTAGCGCGTGCAGCCGCTCCCACACGCCCGCCTGCTGCCAGGCGACCATCCGCCGGTAGCAGGTCGAGCCGCCGCCGAAGCCGAGCTCGAGCGGCAGATGCCGCCAGGCGATCCCCGTGTGCAACACAAACAGAATCCCCTGCAGCGCCTGCCGGTCGGGCAGTCGTTTGCGGCCGGGGTAGCGAAACCGCCGCTCGACCTTCGGCAACAGCGGCTCGATCCGCTTCCACAACTCGTCCGAGACGATCCACGGCGCAACGGCCATCGGCACCCCTCTCAGCTTGACGACGGATGCCGACGTCCTTCGTCGTCAGAGAACGGGTCCCTTCATTTCGGTTCGAGTTCTTAGGCGGACGCAGCGAGCGGGTGGAGGTCTTCCAAGGTGGTGGTGTGACCAGTGACCTCCTGGAACCGATCGCCGCGACCAACGCGGTACTCCTCGTCGGCCCCGGCCAGGATCGCCTCGAATGCGGCGACGACGGCGGTGTCGAACTGGGTTTCGACCGCTTGGGCAAGCCTGAGCCGTGCAACGCGACTCGGCATCGCGTCGCGGTACGGCCGGTTCGATGTCATGGCGTTATAGGCATCTGCGACAGCGATGATCCGAGCCAAGAGAGGAATCTCCTCGCCAGCGATGCCATCCGGATACCCCTGCCCATCTATCCGCTCGTGATGATGGCGAACCACCGGAGCGATGTCCGTGTAGGTGTCGACCTTACGGAGGATCATTTCGCCGATCTCAGAGTGCCGCTGCATCTCCTTGCGCTCGTCCAGAGTCAGCGCGCCAGGCTTCTCGAGTAGACCCGGGGCCAGCCCGATCTTCCCGATGTCATGGACGAGTCCGCAGAGCTCAGCGATCTCACATGTTTCGCGTGGCAACCCCATGCGCTCCGCAATGTCGAAGGCATAGACAGCCACCGCAGCCGAATGTCCGGCCGTGTACCAATCCCTCGCGTCAAGCGTGGCAATGAGGCCCTTCGCAAAGGACAAGTTTGCTGACTTCAGCTGTGCGTTGACATCGCGCAGATCGGATGCGAGGCGTCGTTGCTCTTGGTAGAGCAGGAACCAGCGCTGGGCAGCCAGAGCCGGAGCGAAGAACAGCGGAAGCGTCCACGGTGACACGTCTCTATACGCGAGGACCAAGACAGCGACCACCGGGCTGTAGAACGGCACGGATGTGGCGATCACCGGCACTAGGTCACGCGCAGCGTCTGTCCAGCGGCCGATCCGCCTGAGCGAGTACGTCAAGCAGGTAAAGCACGCGTCGACCGCCTCCGCGGCGAGTGCCGCTGCCGACGACGCGGCGACGATCTCGCCCGGCCCGCCGGACATGACTCCAGAGACGAGGGCAGCCGTACCTCCAGCCGCCGCCCCGATCAAGCCACGGTTGCAGACATACGCGAAGCGACCGACGACTGGGAGCCTCAGCACAAGGGCGGAGGCACCAAAGACGACCATGCCAGCAAGCGGACCGAATAGGACCGCCGCGAAGATTGAGGGGAACAGCGATACGGAGACCGTGAAGCGATTGCCCTTGAGGGCGATCCTCCCGCGCCATTCGCTAACAGCCGCAACGAGCGCGAGAGCCGCGACGGCGGCAGGCGTCCCGACCCCGACACCGGCGATCGGCAGGGCAACCGCGGTAGCGACAGTGGCGATCGCCACAGCGACCAGATAGGCGGCTACGGGGGGAGTGACGTCTTCGAAAGCTGCTCGAATCCGCCGAAAAACTTGCGCATCCCCCAAAAGGGGTATAAGTTTCACGTTGTCCGTCAGTCCCACTACATGTTGGGGGAAAACATGCTCAAGTTCGTGAAGCGGATCGCCGGTGGATCGGCCGCCTGGGGCACGATCGCGGGTGGCTCTGCGGCCTGGTAAGGCCCGCGTAGTTAAGTACGTTCTCCACTACCGGGCGTCACCCTTCTGAGGGGGATTTCCACAGGCAGTGGAAACGTACTGAACAGTCTGAGAAGCCGCCGCAAGGCGGCTTCTCAGCGGTCCCGGGAGGGGGCCGCTAGTCGATGAGGCCCCGACGGAAACCGACCGCGACGGCATGTGCACGGCTGCGTGCCTGCAGCTTGGCGAGGAGGTGCCGGACATGGCTCTTGACCGTCTCCTCCGACAGGAAGAGCCGGTTTCCGATCTCGCGGTTCACAAGCCCGTCCGAGATCAACTGCAGCACCTCGATCTCGCGGGGCGTTGGATCCTGGCCGGGGCCCTGGGCAGGCGCCTGGAACGGGATCACTTCCGCGACAGCAGCGTCACGACGCGCAGCCACCGACTCGAAGCGAGCGGAGTGCTGGCGGTACCGGGTCAGAATCTCGTTGCGCTGAGCAGCGTCCACGGACGGGCTATCGGCGGTCCGCCCGGACGCCTTTAACCCGTACCACCCAAACGAGTGATCCGGTCTACCCGCGGAGGCGACCCGTGCGCCGGGGCCTCGCGCGCAACGCATCCGGCTCGTCCTCCTCGACCACGCCGAGACCCTCCCGGCCGGTGGCATGGAGGATGCGGCCCCCGCCGACCCAGAAGGCGACATGGTCGACCGGATCGCCGTAGAAGATCAGATCGCCGACCGCGAGCTCCCCGACCGGGACAGCGGCATCCGCCTGCTGCCACGCGTCACGCGGCACGTTGCCGCCGGCGCGGCGGAACGCCATGTGCACGAGCCCCGAGCAGTCGATCCCCTGCTCCGTCATCCCGCCCCACAGATACGGCGCCCCCAGGTACGAGCGCGCCACCTCGACCTCCGCCTCGCCCACACGGTCGCGGACGAGCGCGCCCGCCCCGTCGACGAGAAGCCCGTCGCGCACCCAGCCCGGGTAGCCGTACACGGTCCGGACGAGCGACCACCCGTTCAGCCGCCGTTCCACGTCGACCGGCTCGCCCGGCAGGAGCTGCGTCACCTGCTCGGTGCCGTCGTCCGCCGACGCGCGAACCGGGGCGACCGCAGGGCCGCACCTCATCCCGCGTGCCGCGCGATCTTCTCCTCGAGCATCGCACGCACGCGCGGCCAGTCGTCGTCGACCACCGCGTACCACGCCGAGTCGCGAACCGAGTCCGGAAGGATCATGTGCTTCCGGAAGATCCCCTCGAACGTCGCGCCGACGCCGAGCAGCGCGCCGCGCACACGCAGGTTGCGCGCGTCCGTCTTGAACTCGACCCGCATCGCGCCCCACTCCTCGAACGCGTGCCGCATCAAGAGGTACTTCGCCTCGACGTTCGCGCCCGTGCCCCACTGCGCCCGCTCGAGCCACGTCCACCCGATCTCGAGCCGCCGGTGGAGCGGCTCCACGTTCAGGTAGCGGCTCGACCCGACCGGCCGGCCGCCGACATGGACGACGAACGGCAGCTCGCGCTGCGCCGCAAGCGCCAGGTCGAACCAGCGGTCGAAGCCGAACGTGTACATGTTCGTGAAGCGGTGGATCTGCGGCTCCCGCTCCGCCGCCGCACGGAGCCCCTCGCGGTGGCGCTCCTCGATCGGCTCGAGGCGGACGATTCGCCCCGACAGGGGCACCCGCGCAGGAAGGTCGGCCGCGTGTTGCGCCATCTCCCCTCAGTATTGCGACCGGCTCACGCGCCGAGCTCGTCGACGAACACGCGGATCCGCTCGACGAGCACGAAGCCGAGCCGCTCCAGGATCGGCATCGACATCCGGCCCGCCTGAACCGTGAGCGCCGGCGTGCCGCGCTCGACCGCGAGCTGCCAGCGGGCGCCGACCATCGCCCGGTAGACGCCGCGGCCGCGGGCGCCGGCATCGACGCTGCCGCCGAAGAGATTCACGCCGGCGGGGCCGAGGGCCGCGAACGACGCCCCGACGACGCGGCCGTCGATCTTCGCGACGATCGCACGCTGGCTCGGCGCTTCGAGCAGCTCGCGGTAGCGCTGCCGCAGCTCGCCCAGCGGGGTCTGCGGCGCGCCGAACACCGCCGAGGCGAGACGCGAGGAAGCCACGTAGTCGCCGAACGAGTCGACGACCTTGGCCTCGACCGCTTCGCCGCCGCCTCCCGGAGGAGGCCCGACGAGGACCATCGCGTTCTCGACCGCCTCGAAGCCGGGGGTGTCGGCGTTCGCGAGCCCCTCCGCCTCGAGCGCGGCCGCGTAGCGGTCGAACTCCGGCGCGACCCACCAGCCGAGAGTCGACTTGCCGTGCCGGCGCGCAACCTCGCGCGCGGCGGCGACCGCCGCCGGCACGTCGACGTCCGGAGCTGCGAACTGCACGATCTGGGCGGTCGGCCACGGCGAGACCGAGACGACGACGCCGGCGGTCTCGACCCGCTCGACGTTGTTCGGCTTCGGCAGCTCCCGAAACGGGTGCACCGCCTGCCGGCGGACCGCCTCCGGGATCTCGCCCGTCGTCAGGCGGCGAGCCCGGCCAGCTCGCGCAGCGCGGCGAGCCGGGAGAGCGCCTGGCCTTCGAGCTGGCGGACGCGCTCGCGGGTCAGGTCGAGCTCGTGCCCGATCGCCTCGAGCGTCCACGGTTCGCCGTCGAAGCCGAAGCGCAGCTCGAGGATCCGCCGCTCCCGCTCGGGCAGCGCGTCGAGCGCCTTCCGGATGTTCTGGCGGCGCAGCGACTCCTCGGCCTCGTCGAACGGGTCGGCGGCCTCGCGGTCCGCGAACAGGTCTCCGAGCTCGCCCTCGTCGTCCGCGCCGACCGTCTGGTTCAGCGAAACCGACGCGGAAGCAGCCGACAGCGCCTCCTCGACATGCTGGATCGGCAGCCCCGTCGCCTCGGCCAGCTCCTCCTTCGTCGCGTCGCGCCCGAGCTCCACCTCGAGCCGGCGCGCCGCACGCGAGAGCTTCTGCTGACGCTCGACCACGTGCACCGGCACGCGGATCGTCCGCGCGTGGTTGGCGACGGCCCGCTGCACCGACTGGCGGATCCACCAGGTCGCGTACGTCGAGAACTTGTAGCCGCGGCGCCAGTCGAACTTCTCGACGGCGCGGTTCAGGCCCAGCGTTCCCTCCTGGATCAGGTCGAGGAACGGGACGCCGAGCCCGCGGTAGCCCTTCGCGATCGACACGACGAGGCGCAGGTTCGACTCGATCATGCGGCGCTTCGCCCGGCCGTCGCCGCGCTCGATCGCCTTCGCCAGGACGACCTCCTCGTGCGCGGTCAGAAGCTTGTGCTTGCCGACGTCCGCGAGGAAGAGCTGCAGGCTGTCGCCCGCGCCCGACGGGCTGTCGGCCTCGTAGATCACCGGTTCCGGCTGCGCCTTCGTGTTCTGCTCCTCGACGACGGGCTCGCGCACCTCGAGGCCGATCCGCTCGAGCTCGCGCAGCACCTCCTGGACCTCGGGATCCCCGAGGTCGTTCTCGACCGCGAACGCCTCGAGCTCGGCCGGCTCGACCCAGCCGCGCTCCTCACCCGCCTCGATCAGCGCGCGCGCGCTCTCGCTCTCAAGCAGTTCGTTCAGCTGGCTCTGGGTCAAGGGTTCTTCGATGTCCTTTCGATTCTGCGAACGGCACGGGGAACCTTCCCCGCAGGCAGGGTATACCCGTCATTCGAACGTGCGGCTTCGGCAGGAGATTCCTGCGCGGGCGTCCTCTGATTATGGACGTTCCGGGACCGAATGTGTTGGCCGACGTGTAGTGAAACTGTTACGAGCGCTTGCGGCCGCGCTTCGGGGCCGGGCCCCGCTCGCGCCTGGCCTGGAGCAGCTCGGCCGCCCGCTCGGGCGTGATCGATTCGACGGAGTCGCCGGCCCGGAGGCTCGCGTTCGTCTCGCCGTCGGTGACGTACGGGCCGAACCGGCCCTCCTTGAGCACGACCGGCTTGCCGCTCACCGGGTCGGCCCCCAGCTCCTTGAGGGGCGGCGCGGCCGCGCGGCGGCCGCGCTGCTTCGGCTGCGCGAGCCGCTCGAGCGCCTCGTCGAGCGTGATCGTGAACAGCTGGTCCTCCGCATCGAGCGACCGGGACTCCTTGCCTTTCTTCACGTACGGCCCGTAGCGGCCGTTCGCCGCGACCACCTCCTCCCCGTCCGACACGCCGAGCGTCCGCGGCAGCGTCAGGAGCCGCAGCGCGTCCTCGAGCGACACCGTCTCCGGCGACATCGAGCTGAAGAGCGACGCAGTGCGGGGCTTCTCGTCGCCGTCGACGAGCTCCGTCACGTACGGCCCGTAGCGGCCGTTCCGGACGGCGATCGTGCGGCCCGTCTCCGGGTCGACGCCGAGCTCCTGCTCCCGCCCCCCCTGGGCGAGCAGCTCGGCGGCGCGCTCCGGGGTGAGCTCGTCGGGCGCGATGTCGGGCGGCAGCGTCTGCCGCTCGTCGCCGCGCTCGAGATAGGGGCCGTAGCGACCGACGCGCACGACGATGTCGGTGCCCGGCAGCTCGACGGTGTTGACGTCCCGCGCGTCGATCTCGCCGAGCCGTCCCTCGACGAGCTCCTTCAGGCCCGCGTCGCCGTCGCCGCCGAAGTAGAACCGCCGCAGCCAGTCGTTGCGGCGCTCCTCCCCGGAGGCGATCTCGTCGAGATCGTCCTCCATCTGGGCGGTGAACGCGTAGTCGACGAGCCGCGGGAAGTGGCGCTCGAGCAGGTTGACGACCGCGAAGGCGAGGAACTCGGGTACGAGCGCCTGCCCCTGCTTGCGCACGTAGCCGCGGTCGAGGATCGTGCCCATGATCGCGGCGTACGTCGACGGACGGCCGATGCCGCGGTCCTCGAGCGCCTTGACGAGGCTCGCCTCGGTGTACCGCGGCGGCGGAGTCGTGACGTGCCCGTCGGGGTCGAGCGCCGTCGCGGCCAGGCGGTCGCCCTCGGCGAGCTTCGGCAGCAGCTTCTCCTCGTCGTCGCCGGACGGCTCGTCGCGGCCCTCCTCGTAGGCGAGCAGGAAGCCGCGGAACGTGATCACGGTGCCCGCCGCCGCGAACTCGGCCGCGCGGCCGTCCGACGCGGTGCCGCCGATGCGCACGGAGACGGTCTGCCCGCGGGCGTCCGCCATCTGCGAGGCGATCGTCCGCTTCCAGATCAGGTCGTACACGTTCCACTCGTCGCCGGTCAGCTCGCGCCGCACGTCGTCGGGCGTGCGGAAGCGGTCGCCAGCCGGCCGGATCGCCTCGTGCGCCTCCTGCGCGTTCTTGACCTTGCGGTTGTACAGGCGCGGCGCGTCCGGCACCGACTCGGGGCCGTACAGCGACCGGGCCTGGTCGCGGGCGGCGGCGAGCGCCGACTCGGACAGCGTCGTCGAGTCGGTGCGCATGTAGGTGATGTAGCCGTTCTCGTAGAGCCGCTGCGCGACCCGCATCGTCTGCTGCGCGGAGAGCCGCAGCTTGCGGCCCGCCTCCTGCTGGAGCGTCGAGGTCATGAACGGCGGCGCCGGGCGGCGCGTGTACGGCTTCTCCTCGACCGACGAGACCCGGAACTCCGCGCCGTCGAGGGCGGCGGCGAGCCCGCGCGCGTCCGCCTCCGTGAGCTGCACGGCCTCCCCGGCCTTGAGCTGTCCGTCCTGCCCGAAGTCGCGGCCCTGGGCGACGCGCCGCCCGTCGACGGCGGCGAGCCGCGCGTTGAACGCGCCGGGGGCGAACGTCGCCACGATGTCCCAGTAGTCGGCGGCGACGAACCGCATCCGCTCGCGCTCACGCTCGACGACGAGCCGCGTGGCGACCGACTGCACGCGGCCGGCGGAAAGCCCCTGCATGATCTTGCGCCACAGCACCGGCGAGACCTCGTAGCCGTAGAGCCGGTCGAGGATCCGCCGCGTCTCCTGCGCGTCGACGAGGCAGTCGTCGATGTCGCGTGTCTCGGTCAGCGCCCGCTCGATCGCCGGCCGGGTGATCTCGTGGAACACCATCCGGCGCACCGGCACCTTCGGCTCGAGCACCTCGCGCAGATGCCAGGCGATCGCCTCGCCCTCGCGATCCTCGTCCGTCGCGAGCAGGAGCTCGTCGACTCCCTTCAGCTTCGCCTTCAGGTCGGAGACGACCTTCTTCTTGCGCGAGTCGACGACGTACAGCGGCTCGAACTCCTTGTCGACGTTGACGCCCAGCCGCGCCCACGCCTCGCCCTTGTACTTGGCCGGGATCTCGCCGGCGTTGTTCGGGAGGTCGCGGATGTGCCCGATCGACGATTCGACCAGGTAGTCCTTGCCGAGATAGCCCGCGATCGTCTTGGCCTTGGCGGGCGACTCGACGATCACGAGCTTCTTCCCTGTTCCTGCGCCCATTTCGCGCGCCACCTTAGCGTCGGGACCCGGGTCCGCGATACTCGCCGACCGTGACAGGTCCCCCGGACGATTCCCCGTGAGCGGGCTGCTGCTCGCGATCGACGGCGACTCCCTGGCGCATCGCGCCTACCACGCCCTGCCGAAGCAGATCCGCCTGAACGCGGTCGTCGGCTTCTCGAACTTCCTGCTCCGGCTGTGGGAATCGGAGCGGCCCGAGGCGGTGCTCGTCGCCTGGGACACGCTCGAGGCGCCCACCTACCGGCACGAGGCGCTGGCGGCGTACCAGTCCGGCCGCGAGTTCGACGAATCGATCCTCGAACAGCTGCGGCTGCTGCCGGACGTCGTCCGCGCGTTCGGCTTCCTCGTCGCGAAGGGGCCGGGGTTCGAGGCCGACGACTTCCTCGCCGCGGCCGCGGGCGCGTGGGCCGGGCCGGTGCTCGTCGCCACCTCCGACCGCGACGCGTTCCAGCTCGTCTCGGACCGCGTCACGATCCTGCAGCCGGTGAAGGGCGTCTCCGAGCTCGCGCGCGTCGGGCCGGCCGAGGTGCGCGAGCGCTACGGCGTCGAGCCGGCCCAGGTGCCGGACTTCATCGCGCTCCGCGGCGACCCGTCGGACAAGATCCCCGGCGCGCCCGGTGTCGGACCGAAGAAGGCGGCCGACGTGATCCGCCAGCACGGCTCCCTCGAGCAGGCGCTCGCCGACGGGCGCTTCCCGCAGCTCGCCGACGAGCTGCGCCTCTACCGCCGGATCGCCACGATGGACGCCGGCGCGCCGCTGCCGCCGCTGCACGCGACGCCGCCGGACTGGACGACGGCCGCCGCGGCAGCCGCCGCGCTCGGGCTCGGCAACCTCGCGGGCCGTCTAGAGTCGCTGCGGTGAACGAGTGGCTGACGCGCGTGGCGGCGGCGGTCGGCAGCGACGAGCAGCTGTCCGACGACGACGCCGAGGCGCTGCTGAAGATCGCGCGCATCGCGGCGCACGAGAGCGGCGACCGGCGCAACGCACCGCTGCTCGCGTACCTGATCGGCCGCTCGCGCGGCGACCGGCCGCTGGCCGAGATTCTCGAGCAGGTGCGCGAATCGAGCTCGTAAGCAACAGCGCCTTCGCCTACCTCCACCCCACCGGCCCGCATCCCGAGTCGCAGCAGCGCATCGTGGTGCTGCACGAGCGCTTCCCGTTCGTCGAGTGCGAGGCCGCAACGGAGGCGGACGTCCTGCGCTGCCACACGCCGGAGCTCGTCGAGCAGGTGCGCACGAGCCGGGGCTGGCTCGATGCCGACACGATCTGCACCGAGTCGACCTACGGGGCGGCGCTGCTGGCGGCGGGCGCGGCGATCGAGGCGGTGCGCCGCGGCGGGTTCGCGCTCGCGCGGCCGCCCGGCCACCACGCCGAGCGCGGGCGTGCGATGGGCTTCTGCCTGTTCGACTCCGTGGCGATCGCGGCGCGCTGGGCGCAGGCGGAGCTCGGCCTGGAGCGCGTCGCGATCGTCGACTGGGACGTCCACCACGGCAACGGCACGGAGGACATCGTCGAAGACGACCCGTCGATCCTCTTCGTCTCGCTGCACCAGTGGCCCTTCTATCCGGGAACCGGCGGCCCGTACGAGCAGGGCGAGAACGTCGTCAACATCCCGCTCCTCGCCGGGACGGGCGACGACGGCTACCTCCAGGCGTGGGAGACGGTGGAGGACGCGGTGCGGCGGTTCGACCCGGAGCTGCTGCTCGTCTCGTGCGGGTTCGACGCGCACGTCGAGGACCCGCTCGCCGGGATGCGCCTCTCCGCCGACGGGTTCCGCGAGCTCGCCCGGCGGGCGGCGCAGCTCGCGCCGCGGCTCGCGGCCGTGCTGGAGGGCGGCTACAACCTGCGCACGCTGCCCGGGCTCCTGGAGGCGACGCTCGAGGGGTTCGCCGGCCCGTAGCCTGCCGCGTCAGACGGGGATCGTCAGGCTCTCGAGGTCGCGCGGGTAGTCGGTCAGGATCTCGATCCCGTCGTCGGTGACGACAACGGTGTCGGAGTGGCGGAAGCCGCCGATCTCGCCGTCGTACAGGCCGGGCTCGACGGTGAACACCATGCCCGGCTCGATCACGGTGCGGTCGCCGACGTCGAGGAACGGCGCCTCGTGGCTGCGCAGGCCGATCGCGTGGCCGACGTGCTGGCGCCAGTAGCGCAGCAGGTCGTGCTGCTCGAAGTACCGGAGCACGGCCTCGTCGACCTCCGCGCACGTGACGCCGGGGCGGATCGACTCGAACGCGACCTGCTGCGCGGCGACCGCGTGGTCGAAGAGCCGGCGCACCTCGTCGCCAGCCGGGCCGATCACGAGCGCGCGCTCGAGCTCGGCGTTGTAGCCCCAGATCGGGGCCGCCGTCTCCGTGACGAGGACGTCGCCCGGCCGCAGCTCGATGTTGTGCGCGACGGCGTGCGCCCAGGAGCTGCGCCGTCCGATCTGGCCGCGGTAGCCCGCCTTCACCCCGTCGGCCGACGCGAGCTGGCCGCCGAAGCGGTCGCCGAGCGCCTCGTAGAGGGCGCGCGTCGCCTCGTGGCCGGCGCGCCAGCTCGCCTCCGCCTCGGTCGTGCCCGGCCGCGAGTACTCCTGCAGCAGCCGGTGCCCGGCCTCGCACCAGCGGGCGCTCTCCTTGATCAGCGCGATCTCGTTCGCGCTCTTGCGCGCGAGCATCGACTCGATCACCGAGCCGAGCTGCACGACGCGCGCACCCGTCACCTCGGAGAGCGGCGGGCCCTGGTAGCCGAGGATGCCGGGGTAGCCGTCTGCGTCGGCGCCGACCGCGTCGCGGATGCCGAGGTCCGCGAGCACGTGGGCCAGGACGAGCATCGGATGCTGACGGCCCGGGTACTCGGGATACGACTCGACGCGCTCGAGCGACGACTCGCTGCGCACGCGCTCGACCTCGAAGTCCGGCACGAAGACCGCGTGCTCGCCGCCGGCGCTCTGCGCGAACACGACCGGCCGCTCCGTCGAGAGGAAGACGAGCCCGGTGACGTAGTGGACGTAGCTCGGATCGAAGAGGACGTAGCCGGCGAGGCCCTCGCGGCGGGCTCGTTCGAGCAGCCGGCCGCGCCGTTCCTCGAGCTCGCTCGCCGGGATCCCGGTCCGCACCTCGACGTCGGTCACCGAGCGAGCGTAGACGATCGCACTCGGCCGCCGGTCTCGATGTCCTGCGCGTGAGGCACCATGATGCGCTCGGTGACACCGGCCCTCAAGCCGCCACGCTTGGCGGACGTCTTGCCGATTGCGGCGCCGCTCGCGACGTTGGCGGTCGTGATCACCTGGTCGTATCGGGACGGCGGCTACCCGTCGACGTCGTGGTACCCGGGCGGGCTGCTGGTGGGGTGCCTGCTCGCCGTCCAGCTCCTCGGCGGGGTGGTGAACCTCCGCCGCGACGTGCGCACGTGGGCGGTCGCGGCGTTGGCCGCGTTCGGGGGCTTCCAGCTCGTCTCGATCGCGTGGGCGAGCTCGAAGGGGCAGGCGTGGGACGCCGGCAACCGGACGCTGATCTACGCGTTCGTCCTGGCGATGTTCGCGTGCTCGCGCGGCCTGGCCCGCCGTCGCGCGGAGCTCGCGCTGGCCGTCGTCTGCGCGCTCGCGATCGTCGGCCTGGTGACGCTCCACTCGGCCGCGTCCAACCCCGCGGGGGCGTTCGTGATCGACCGGCTCTCGTCTCCGACCGGCTACGCGAACGCGACCGCGGCGCTCTTCCTGCTGCCGCTGTGGACGGCCGTCGCGCTCGCCGCCGACCCGGCGCGATCGCCGTGGTTCCGCGGTCTCGCGCTCGGCAGCGCCGCGACACTCGCGGCGGTCGCCTACGTCCCGGAGTCCCGAGGGGCCGTGTACGCGTTCCCGCTGGCGGCGGTCGTGCTGCTCGTCGTCTCGCCCAACCGCTTCCGAACGACGGTCGCGCTGATCGTGGCGACCGCGCCGACGGCGCTCTTCATCCACACGCTGACTCGTCCGTTCGACGCGACCACCGTCGCGGTCCGGGCGCACGCAACCCGCGAGGCGATGATCGTCGCCGCGCTCGCCGGCGCGGTTGCTGCCGCGGTCGGCGCCGGTCTCTCCGTCGCCGACAACGCGTTCGGACGTCCGGCGCGGCCGCGCCGGGCGCTCCGGATCGCCGTTCCGGCGATCGCGGTCGCGGCCGCGCTGATCCTCGCCGCGACGCATTCGCCGGCGAACGCGGCGCATCGCGTCTGGACGTCGTTCAAGTCTCCGGTCGAAAGCGGCGGGGTCGGAGGCTCGCGGCTGCTCGGAAACCTCGGCAGCAACCGGTACGACTTCTGGCGCGTCTCGCTCGACCTCGCGAAGGCGCATCCGATCGGAGGCGTCGGCGCCGACAACTTCGGCGAGGCCTACCTGCTGCACCGCCGGTCGGGCGAGGAGCCGCAGTACCCGCACAGCCTCGAGATGAGCTTGCTGGCGGAGACCGGGGCGATCGGCACCGTGCTGTTCGCGTCCTTCGCCGGCGCGCTCGGCCTCGCCCTGTACCGGGCCCGGCGGCGGGAGCCGGGCGCGGCCGCGCTGGCCGCGGGAGCGGCGACGTCGGCGTTCTACTGGCTGCTCCACGGCTCGGTGGACTGGCTGTGGGAGTTCCCCGCGCTCGGCGGCGTCGCGCTCGTGCTCGTCGGTCTCGCCGTCGCGCCGCCGCCGGCCGCCGTGCCGGCCGGCGGCGCCCGTTCAACGCGCCGGCTCGCCGGAGCCGTCGCCGTCGGCCTGGCGGCGCTGTCGTTCGCGCCGCCCTGGCTCGCGGCTCGGCAAACCGCACGCGCGGCGGCCGTCTGGCAGAACGATCCCTCGCTCGCCTACGACCTGCTCGGGCAGGCCTCGACCCTCAACCCGCTCTCCGACAGCCCCGACGTGACGCGGCTGACGATCGCCGCCGAGCGCGGCGACGCTCCGCAGATGGCTGCGAGCGCGCGGCGCGCGATCGCGCGGGACTCGCACAACTGGTTCTCCCGCCTGCAGCTCGCGGTGGCGCTCGCCCACCAGGGGCAGTGGGCGGCGGCCGCCGAGCAGGGAGCGGCCGCGCACGCGCTCAACCCGTCCGAGCCGCTCGTCGGCGAGATCCGGGCGGCCGTGCGGGAGCACCGCCGCCTCCGGCTCGACGTCGTCGACAACGCCGAGCTCGGCAGGCTCGAGCGCCTCGATCCGCGGCTCGCGAACTAGACGAAAGGCCGGTTGACACCCGGTTTGCGGGGCGGACACTTAGGTCAGAGGTCCCGACAAGACACCCCCGCCTGCGGGACGGGTAGGATCCTCGGGCACGTCGAATTCAGGGCACGATCGGCAAACGTTCAGCGGGTAACCGCGGGGGAGAGGAGACGGTGATGAGACGACTTCTTTGCATTTCGGTGGTGGTGGTGGCTTTGACGGTGGTTGCCTCGGCTCTCGGGGCGGGGAACTCGACCCTCGTGTCGGCCTACGGCGGGAAGGCGGGGACGATCGCTCAGGTCGTCAAGAAGTCGAAGCCGAAGGTGACGCACAAGGTGACGCCGACGAAGGCCGTTCACACCTCGACCACGCTGCCGTTCACCGGCCTCGACCTCGTCTGGGTCGTGCTCGCCGCGGGTGTGCTCGTGTCGCTCGGCGTCGGCCTCCGCCGCGTCGCCCGCGAGGACAGCTAGGGCTCGAGCACGAACCGGGAGGACGCTCCCCCGCTCCTCCCCGAGCGCAGAGCCGATCGTCGTTCCAGCATGGAGAAGCCCCGGTGACGGGGCTTCTCCATCTGCACGCCTCGATGTTGGAGTCTCTCGTCACGAGCTTCGGGCAGCGCCGCTCAGCCAACCGTCCGGGGTGAGCAGTACGGTCGCGGCGTGAGTCCTCTCGCCCGGCGTCAGCCGACCCCAAATTACGGCTTCGCCTTTCTCGATGAGACCGGAACGCTCGGCGGGGCACGCGACCCGTTCTTTGCCGTCGGCCTCCTCAAAGCAGCAGAGCCCTACGAACTCTTGCGGCCGATACAGCGCATCCGCGACCGGCAGCACTTCTACGACGAGATCAAGTGGAACAAGGTCTCCGCGAAGAAGCTCCCGCTGATGCTCGACCTCGTCAACGTTTTCTTCAGTTCCGGTGCGACGTTCGCGGCGTTCGTAGCCGACAAGACGCAGCACGACGTCATCGGGAGGTTCGGCGGGCCCTTCAAAGCATACGAGGCACTCGCGCGACAACTCGTGCGCGGAAGCGTCCGGCGCGGCGAGGTGCTATTCGTGATCGCGGACGAATACAGCACTCCACCGGCCGAGACCTTCGAGGAGAACGTGCGCGACTATGTGAACAGGAGGTTGAACCGCACCGGCGTCGCCGGCATCTGCCGCATGCGCTCAAGCGGCGTCGACCTTCTCCAGATGATCGACCTCCTACTCGGCGCTGTCGTCTACGAGTACAAGGCCCGGCGCGGTGTGGTCGACTTGGCGGCCTACAAGCCGAAGGTGAGGCTCCTTGAGCACGTCAAGAAGCGGGCCGGCGCAGCTTCGTTCGTCGGGGGGTACCGCGACGCGCGCCTGAACATCGCCGAGTACGCGTCCTGACCGCCGCTCCGGATCAAGAAAACGCAGGCCATGGACCTTCCGGTCGACGCCTGCGCAACTCATTATGCCCGGCGTAGGCAGGCCGTCAACCCGCCGCGCTCCCTGGCCCAAAGCCAGATGGCAGCGACATCGATGTCGTGCACGCCTCGATGCTCAGGCCGCCGACCCGACGGAGCGCTGCGCGAGCGGTGCGCGGATGCGCCGGTACAGCGCGAGGTAGTCGTCGACCATCCGGCCGGCGGCGAAGCGGCGCTCGACGCTCGCGCGCACCGCGCCCCGGTCGAGCCGGGCAGCCTTCGCGACCGCGCCCGCGGCTTCGCCGACGGAGTGCACGAGATAGCCGTTCTCGCCGTCGCGGACGAGCTCGCGGAGGGAGCCGCGCGGACGGGCGATCACCGGCGTGCCGCAGGCCATCGCCTCGACGACGCTGAACCCGAACGGCTCCTCGAAGTTGACGAGATGGACGAGCGCCCGCGCGCCGCCGAGCAGCCCGGCGCGGCGGTCGGGGCCGACCGGGCCGAGGTAGCGGACGTGCTCCCCGTCGAGCCGCGGCTCCACCTCCTGCTCGAAGTAGGCGCGGTCCTGGACGATGCCGGCGAGACGGAGCGGCAGCCCGGTGCGCCCGGCGAGGTCGATCGCTTCGGCCGCGCCCTTGTCGGGGTGGATCCGGCCGAAGAAAAGCAGGTAGCCGCCGCTGCCGTCGCCGAGCGGGAACGCGTTCATGTCGATGCCGTGGTGGATCGTGGCGGCGTAGTGCAGGCGCGGGTGGCGGTCGGCGTCGCTGATCGCGACGTAGTGGACCCGGTCGTCGTAGCGCTCGTAGACGGGGACGATCAGCTCGGACGAGAACCCGTGGATCGTCGTCACGATCGGCGTGGCGACGAGGCGGCTCCAGGCGAGCGGCAGGAAGTCGGCGTTGTTGTGGATCAGGTCGAAGTCGCCGGCCCGCTCGAACACCGTTGCGACGTGCAGGCACTCCCACACCTTCGCGTCGAGGGTCGGGTCCTCCTCGTACCCGGTCGGGGCCGTGCCGACGAGCCGCGCCTCCGTGACGGAGTCGGCGGTGGCGAACAGGGTGACGTCGACGCCGCGGGCGACGAGCCCCTCGGTGAGCAGCGAGACGAACTGCTCCCAGGGGCCGTAGTGGCGGGGCGGCACCCGCCAGGCGATCGGCGCCAGCATCGCGACGCGGAGCGGCCCGCTCACGAGCTGTGACGGTCGAGCCAGTCGAGCAGCGCCTGCAGGCTCGCCGTGGCGAGGCAGATCGAGCTGTCGGCGGCCCCGTAGTAGACGCGGACGGTGTCCCCGTCGTCGTCGACGGCCCAGCCGCACGGGAAGACGACCGCCGGCACGTCGCCGGCGAGCTCGTAGGGCTCGCGCGGCCCGAAGACCCACTCGTTCGAGCGGGCGAGCACCCGCTCCGGCCGGTCCGCGTCGAGGAGCGCGAGCCCGAGCCGGTAGATCGAGCCGGCGGCGGTGACGCGGACGCCGTGGTAGAGCAGGAGCCAGCCGCGCTCGGTCAGAAGCGGCGGCGGCCCGAGGCCGACCTTGTGGGCGTCCCACCAGCCGCCCTCCCTGGCCGGCAGCAGGATCTGGTTGTCGCCCCAGTAGTGGAGGTCGGGGCTCCACGACAGCCAGATGTGCGCCATCTGGCGCGGCTGGGTCGCAACCGGACGGTGGAGGAGCGCCCAGCGGCCGTCGAAGGTGTGCGGGAACAGCGCGGCGTCCTTGTCCTCCGGCGGCATCAGCGTCCCGTGCGGCTCGAACGTCCTGAAGTCGCGGGTGGAGGCGAGCCGCACGAGCGGGCCGGCGTTCGAGTAGCCGGTGTAGACGATCATGTGCTCGTCGCCGCAGAACGTGATGCGTGGATCCTCGACGCCGTACCGCTCCGCATCCGACTCGAGGTCGGGCGCGAGCCGCTGCTCCGGGTCGATCCGCCACCCCCCGACGCCGTCGCGGCTGCGGGCGACGCAGAGATG
>Ga0070741_10009074_pt1 | contig 19546 bp, 15 predicted proteins | sample Coa_R1_4_FD_66440 | JGI IMG/M metagenome (GOLD analysis project Ga0070741, IMG submission 66440) | Surface soil microbial communities from Centralia Pennsylvania, which are recovering from an underground coalmine fire - Coalmine... | ecosystem: Environmental > Terrestrial > Soil > Unclassified ...
GCAGTTGTTGTGCACGATCGCGACGTCCCCGGCCTGCCAGTCGTAGCGGATGCCGTCGTGGATCTCGTAGCCCTTGCCGTCGAGGATATAGAACGCGGCTTCGTTGACGTGGCCGTGTTTCTGCGACTTGCCACCCGGACCGTATTCCTCGATATGGATATGGAACGTCTGAGTGATGCCGTCCTTGGGCTCGACGTAGTGCTTGCTGAAGGTTTGCGGGCCGTCGGTGAATTTGATTTGGCGTCCCTTGCGCACGCGCGGCAGCGAGCGCAGCCGCTGCAGCTCGGTCTTCAAGTTGTAGGCGCCGGCGATGGCGCGCAGAAAAATACGATCCTTCTTGCTGTGATAGTGCGATTCGTTTTGCACCGGCTCGGTGCTCGGGGAGACGCTCGACCCTGTTACATCTTTCTTTACAGTGCTCATGTGATGCTCCTACGGTTACTGCCCGTACTGTTCGAGGCGATAGCGGCGCGGCTTCAAGGTTCGGCAAATCTCCCGCACCACGCCGGCCTGCGGCAGGGATATCCCACAATCATCGGCCATGGCGCCGACAATTGCCATGTCGTCCTGCGCCCAGGCCATCGTTTGATTCCCCCAATTTTCCAGCGCCCCGTTGGTCGCGCTGCTTATTAAGAGCGCCCGCCGCAGCGCCTCGACGTCCACCTTATAACGCTGCGCCAGCGCCAAGCCTTCGTGATCCGCCACCAGACAGGCCCACAGAATGAGGTTATTGACCGCCTTCGCTACCTGCGCGGTGCCGACGTCCCCGCAATGCACGATATCGGACGAATACGCGCGCAAGACCGGCGTGAGGCGCGCAACGACGTCTTGCGCGCCGCCGACGAATGAGAGCAGCGTGCCTTCGTCCGCCGCCGCGCCGCCGCGACACACGGTGGAATCGACCACGTGCACTCCTCGCCCCTTGGTGTCGGCGGCGAGCTTTTGTACGGTGTGAGGATGAATCGTGCTCAAGATGGCCACGATAGTGCCAGGTTTCGCCCGGCTGAGACCGCCGCCAGGAGCCAACAGCTCCTGCACCTCGCGATCAAAACCGACGCAAATCAATATGAAATCCGTGTGCTCCGCCAGGTCGGTGACGCGCTCCGCCCACCGTCCCCCCTTTGCCTGCACCGCCGTCCGTTTCTCCGGATCGACGTCATGCGCGATCACCGTAAAACCGGCGCGGACGACGTGCCCGAGGATCGGCAGACCCATCCGCCCCGCTCCGATCAGCCCCACCGTTTCTGGCATATTCGCTTCCTTTTGACCTTATATATATGACGCACCGCTCAGAGGCGGCATCGGCCCTTGCTGTCGCGGACGGTACTAACGCTTTTGGGTGATGGTATCGATCAGCGCCGGTTGCCCGGCCTTGACCCGCTCGATCGCGCGCTTCAGCGCCGCTGCTACGTCCTTGCCGTGCTCTATCGGTCCTTCCGCATACCACCCCATCGAGCGCGCCAACGTCGCGAAGTCCGGTTCGGGCCCGCTGAGGTCCATGCCGATGTGGGCGCGCTCGAGCGGCGTTCCGCGCTGGCGCGCCATGCGAATCTGATGTTCCCAGTCGTTGTAGTACGCGCGGTTGTTGTACATGACGATGAGGAACGGAATCTTGTGCTTCGCCGCCACCCACAGCGCGCCGGCGTCGAACATCAAATCGCCGTCCGGCTGCAGATCGACGACCAAACGGCCGGTGCCCCTATGCGCGAGCGCGACGCCGAGCGAGATGCCGATCTGCGTGGCGGTGCCGAGTGACTTGCCGGGATGGCGGTAGGGTTTGTCGAAATCCCACAGCTTGCGCGTCCAATCTTCGAGCGTGCCGGCCGTCAGCACCCAGTCCTCGTGCTTGATGACGTCCCATACTTCCGCGGCCAGCCGCGGCAGCGGGATCGGGCTCGCGTCCCAGTTCGCTTTCGCCTCCTCCGCCCACCGCGCCCGCGTCGCTTGTTGGCGCTTGCGGATTTCCGCAAAGCGCCCTTCCAAGCGGCGCTGCAGCAGCGGATCCTTGGCGAGCGCGGTGCGGCACAGCTGCGTGAGCGCGGGGATGGCAAGCGACGTGTCGCCCAAGATGCGCAGATCCACGTGCATGAGCCGCTGGTAGTCCATGGCCCAGCTTGAAAGCTCGAGATCGCCGAAACCGATATCTATCCACTGACACGCGGGCGCGACGAGGCTCGTCACCGCGCGCGTGGTGCTGACCAGTTGCGTGGTCGGCCGTTCCCAGTCGCGAACGTCGAGGCCGAGAATCAGGTCCGCGTCGCGGAAGATCTCTTTCACCATGCTCATGTTGAGCGGATGGTTGCTCGGGAAATTCAGCCGGCTGTTGATGTCGTAGACCGGCGCGCTGACGGTCTCCGCCAACTCCACCAATGCGCCGAAACTGTTCGGATCCCGGCCGGCGTATTCGACGAGAATCACCGGCGACTTGGCCTTGAGCAGCATCTGCGCCGCGCGCGCGAGCGCCTCGGGATCGGGCGCGATCCGGGCCGGCACGCGCATCGCATTCGCCGGCGGCAGCGCCACCGCGTGATTGAGCGGCTGCTCCTGCAACCAGGCGTCGTAACACATGTACACCGGGCCCTGCGGCTCGGTCATCATCACGCCATAGGCGCGCGCGAACGATTCCGGAACGCCGTCGATGCTCGCCGGTTGATAATCCCACTTGGTGTAATCGCGCACCGCCTGTCCCTGCACATGCGCGGTGTGCACCCAGTCGATGCGCGGGCGGCGCTTGCTCTCGTCCATCGGTCCGGTGGCGCCGACGATGAACACCGGCGCGCGATCCATGTAGGCGTAATAAATCGCCATGTTCGCATGCAGCAGGCCGACGAGATTGTGCAGAATCGCCACCATCGGTTTACCGCTCGCCTTCGCGTAGCCGTGCGCGATCTGCACGGCCGTCTCCTCGTGCTGACACAGCATCATGTGCGGCTTGTTGCCGCCGTAGTTGACGATCGAATCGTGCAAGCCGCGGTAGCTCGCGCCCGGATTCAGCGCGGCGTAGGGCAGCTCGTACTGATGCAGCAGATCGACGATGACGTCCGACGCCCAACGCCGGTCGGTCCCCGCGTCGGGGCTCAAGGTACGGTTTTCGGCTTTATCCTGCATAGCTCTGAACCTTTGGCGCGACCGCCGCGACCGGTGCGTTCTCGGCGGAAGTTGAAGCGGCGGGTTCTTCGATGGCGATGCATTTTTCCGGGTTCATCCTGAGATAGATCGGCTTCCCGACCGGCGTTTTGAGCGACGGGTGCACGCGCGCGAGCAGCAGGCGCTCTTTCAATTTAACCTGGAAATCGAGGTATTCGCCAAGAAACACTTTCGCGTCCACCGTGCCCTGCCACACGTTGACGCCTTCTTGCCGCTCTTCGCTCAGCTCGATGTCCTCGGGTCGAATCGATAGCGCTACCTTCTTGCCGACGCGGGGCGTGTCCGCCGCATACGCCTTGAGCTCGCCCACCTCGGTGCGCACCCGGCAATAACCCTCTTCCGCCTCGATCGCCGTGATGACGCCGTCGAGGAAATTGGTGGTGCCGACGAAGTCAGCGACGAATTTATTGCGCGGGCGCTCGTAAATATCGCGCGGCGATCCGATCTGTATGATGTGGCCCTCGCTCATCACGGCGATCTCGTGCGACAGCGCCAGCGCCTCGCTCTGGTCGTGCGTCACGTATACGGTGGTGAGCTTGAGCTCGCGTTGCAGCCGCTTCAGCTCGAAGCGCATGCGCTCGCGCAGCTTGGCGTCGAGGTTCGACAGCGGTTCATCGAGCAGCAACAACGGCGGCTGCATCACCAATGCGCGCGCGAGCGCCAGGCGCTGCTGTTGGCCGCCGGAGAGTTTGGTGGCTTCGCGGTCCGCGAGGTGATCCAGCGCCACGGCGCGCAAGACCCGCATCACCTGCTCCTCGATCTCCTTGCGGCTGCGCCGCTTGCTGCGCACCTCGAGCGGAAACGCCGCGTTCTGGAACACGTTCATGTGCGGCCAAATGGCGTAGGACTGGAACACCATGCCGAACCCCCGGCGGTTCGGGGCGATAAAGATATTTTTACTGGAGGAGTACACGACCTGACCGCCGACGGCGATTTCGCCGACACGCGGACGTTCGAGGCCGGCGATGGAGCGCAGCGTCGTGGTCTTGCCGCAGCCGCTCGGTCCGAGCAGCGTGAAGAGCTTTCCCTCGGGAACCTCGAAAGTGACGTCTTGCGCGGCTTTGACGATCTGGCCGTACTCGTTCGGGTATTCGGTGGATAACTTCTCGACTCGCAGCATTGCATTACCTCGACGTCACTCCGGCGTCACGCTTCCTTGACGCCGAATTTCTTGCCGACGAATTGCGCCAGCATCACCAGGATGAACAATCCGACAATAAAGAGAACGCCGAGAGCGGATAGCTCGACGTATTGGCCGTTTTCCCACAACTCCCAGATCACGATCGACACGACTTCGGTGCCGGGGCTGTACAGGAGGATGGAGCTCGACAGCTCGCGTATGGAAACGATGACGATGTAGATCCAGCCGGCGACCAGCCCCGGCTTGAGCAGCGGCAATATCACGCGCCAGAAAGTGGTTCCCCACGACGCCCCGCTCATCGCGGCCGACTCCTCCAGCTCTTTATGGATCTGCAGCATCGACGTCGTGTTGTAGCGCAGGCCGTAGGGCAAAAAGCGCGTGATATACGCGGCGAACATGATCCAGAGGGTGCCGTAAATGCCGATATCGAAATTCAAGTAGAAGATCATGATCGAAAGACCCAGCACCAACCCGGGGAACACCATCGGCAGCGAGGCCAGGTTGTCGAGCAACCAGCGCCCGGGAATCTTGGTCTTGACGACGATCCAGCAGATGACGGATGTCACCAGCATGATGATCGTCGCGCTGCCGAGAGCCAGCACGAGGCTGTTCCATACCGACTGAGTCATGGTCGGATACGTCAACACGAAGCGGTAAGCGTCCAGCGTCAGGTTCTGCAGCGCGGCCCACGACGGCACGCTGTAGAAGCGTTGCAGCGACGACCACAGCAGCACCAGGAACGGCAATACGACGATCAGCAGAAAGTACAGGATGAAGATACCCGCCGTCAGGAACCGCCACGGCCCAAGATCCATGGGACGCGGCCGGTAGCCTTTGCCGGTCATGGTCGAATACTTGCTGCCCTGGCTGGAGAGCCGCGACTGGAAATAGACGCCGACGGTGGTAATCGCCAATAGCGTGACGGCATAGGCCGAAGCGAGTCCGATCTGGCTCGGATAGTGATGGATCGCTTGATAGATCGACGACGTGAACACCTGTATACCGACGGGCAGCCCGAGGAGCGCGGGGACTTCGAACGACTCGATCGCGCGCACGAACAGGATCAACAGCGTGGCAAAAATCGCCGGCCACGAAAGTTTGAGGGTGATGCGCCATGCCACCTGCAGGACGTTCGCGCCGCTCATCATCGCCGATTCCTCAAGCGCCGGGTCCATCGAGCGGAACGCCGCCGTCATGATGAGGAACGCCATCGGCGAATAATGCAGGCCGTCGACCCAGATCATGCCCCACAACGAATAGACGTTGAAGAAAACGTAATCGGTCTCGAATACTTTCTGCAGCGCCAGGTTGATCAACCCGATCTTGGGGCTACCGAGCAATATCCACGATACCGTGAACAGCACGCCCGGAATAATCAGCGGAATGATCGACAAGGCAAAGAACAAAGACTTGAACGGCGTGTTCGTGCGCTCGTTCATCCAGGCGAGCAAGGTTCCCAGACAGAAGGAAAACAGCGCCGTGCCGATGGCGAACTGCAAAGAGTTTAAGAACAGTCGGATCGTTTCGGAACTGGAGTACGCCGTGCGGTAATTATCCAGCGTGAACACCGCCGGCTGGGTGGCGGTCTGTGGGGTGAAGAAGCTCTGCCACAGCAGGAAGAACAGCGGGATGAGCGCGAAGTACGCGACGAGGATTACGCAACCGCCGATGATCAACCACTTAAAATCGAAGCCCCGGCGCGGCAGCGCGGAACGACCGTCTAACGTGGTCGATTGATCGACCGCCTCCACCCACGCCCTCCTAGAAGAAGGTCTCAGATAATAGCTGGTAGTAAGATTGTCGGAGCAGCACAGCCCTTGCGTATCGCCATGTGGGTCGCGCGCAACAGGCACGGAGCCTAATTGAGTGACGCCGCGCGTGTCAAGAAACGCGCGATATCCCTTGACCCTCAATGATGGCATTGATAGTTTGCTTCGCACGCACCGCTGATGCAGTTCGGATGGCGAACGATTGACGCGGTTCGGACGATGATTGATGGAGTTCGGATGGCGCACGATCGGGCGTATCCACGCAATCGAGTGAAAGTGTTGTACGCCGGACTCATGTGTTGTTCATCTGTTGTAGTTTTTCATCTGTTGTAAACGAGTACCAAGGGACCGCAAGGTTTGTACGACGATGAATCTTCTATTGGGGGAAATTTGATGAACAAGAAGCTACTTGTGTTGGCAGTAACGAGCGCGGTGGCAGCGACTTCGGCATACGCTGACACTCCTAACGTAAATGTGTATGGCAAGTTGTATCCGCAGTACATGACGGCATCCGCGAAAGGCGCCACGTCAACCGGCACCACCGTCAGCACCTTGTCTCCGTCCGCGAGCGGAGCCAATGCGCCGAGCAAGCAATTCGTCAACAGCCAGAACTCGTATGTTGGATTCAAGGGCGATGTCGATGTCGGTGGCGGCATGAAGGGGTGGTTTCAAGTCGAGCAATCGGTGGAGTTGGATACGGGTACGGGAACCTTCTCCAGCCGCAACAGCGCCGCCGGCATTTCCGGGAATTTCGGCAACGTATTCCTCGGCAACTGGGATACGGTCTACAAGCAATTGGGCGATCCGGTGAGCTTCCTCGGCATCAGCAGCGGCAACGTCGTTTCCACCAGCGGCGTGCTCTCGAAGCCGGGGTTTAGCAGCGGTTCTTCTTCGCAAAAAAGCAGTTTCCATCTCCGCCAAGCTAATAACATCGAATACGATTCGCCCACCATTGCCGGTCTGACCTTGATGATCAACTATTCGCCGGATGAGTCAAAAACCAGCGGGGTTGGTAACGCGAAGAACGCCTGGCTGCGGGATATTGGTCTCAAGTGGGAAGCGGGTCCGCTTTATGTCGCGCTGGCGAATGAAACGCACAACGACTTTTTCGGCGGATCCTTGAGCTCACCGACGGCGCTTCAGAATATCTCCGGTGGAGCTCCTACGACCGGGGCGCATTCGAAAGATACGGCTAACCGCCTGAGCGTGAAGTATGCGCTGCCGACCGGTACTGAAATCGGTGTCGACTATTCGCAAATAGAGTATAAGGAGACCGGTCAGGCGGCGAGCGGCAGGTTCCAGAACTACAAACACAACTCCTACGCGCTTGTCGGTACCCAGAAGCTCGGCAACATTCAGTTGGCGGCCGCGTATGTTAAATCCGAAAAGGGCACCTGCTCTCTCTCCGGAGGTGTGGCATGTAACACCAATGGTCTCGAGGCGAGCATGATCGACCTCGGCGCGAAGTATGATTTCAACAAGCGTACGAGCGTATTCGCCATCTATTCGAAGATCACGAATGGCACTTCCGCCCGTCACAACAATGTTGGATCTTCGGACCTTCCGTTTGGTGTCGGCGCTGATCCAGAAGCGTTGGCCGCAGGTGTAATCGTCAGTTTCTAACTGCAAGCATAAATCCATCGATACTTACGGGCGCTTCGGCGCCCGTTTTTTTGACATTGATACAGTGGGCATTTCACGGGACTGCGTGGAATATAATTCGATCGCTTTAAGGCTCGACCTTTGAAAAGGTAACGCAACGAGGAATGTTGGTTATGTCCCACGTTGAGCTGAAGCAAAATCTGGCCGACGCCATCAAGATGATGGAACGCGCGCGCATCACGGACTTCAGCGGGCACATGAGCGCGCGCGTCCCCGGCACGAACCATCTGTTGATCAATTCGAGCAAGTCGATCCGCAGCACGCTGACCGCCGACGACATCGTGACGATCGATCTCGACGGCCGCCTGATCGAGGGCGTCGATGCCCCGCCGATGGAGTTTCACGTCCATAGCGAAATCTATCGCCGCCGCCCCGATGTGCAGGCGGTCGCGCACGTGCATGCGTTATGGTCCACGTTCTTCAGCATGGCGGGCGTGCCGTTACGGCCGGTCACGCCGCAATCCTCGATGCTCGGCGAAATGCCGGTATTTCCCAAGCCGACGTCGATCAACAATAAGCCCATCGGTGAAGAAGTGGCCGAGATGCTCGGCGGGCGCCGAATCATATTATTACGATCCCACGGGGCCGTGATCGCGGCCGAGGGCGTCATCGAGGTTTTTGCGCTGGCCGTGTATCTGGAGGAAAACGCCTATCGCCAGTACATGGCGCGGCAACTCGGCGAGCCGTACGTTTTGAGCGCCGAGGAGCGACAGCTCATGGCGCAGAACTTATGGAAGCCGAGTCTGCTCAAGAAGACATGGGACTACCACTACGCGAATTTGCGCCGGAACTAAATTCTAAACGAGTGTCGTTGCGAGAAACCGCCGGCGAATGTGCGCTTCTAATTGCCGAACGGCACTGCTTCGCTTCGCTCGCAATGACAGCGTCTGCACGTGTTCCGCGTTGTCCTGGCGAAGATCGAGTATCAGAAAACGCGATTTACTTCTCGCCGCGGTAGCGCGGTATGTGATTGAGCGCGTCGCGGCGATGGTGGTGGCCGTGCGGATGGCCATGCGGCGCGCGCGGATCCTGGCTGAAAACGAGCGACTTGATCGTGACCGGCACGGTTTGCGACGGCATGCGGATGCGGCCGAGATCGATGTAGTCGAAGTCCCACAAGGTAATTCCGTCCACCACCAGCATCTCGGATCGAACCTCGAGCTCCTCGCGCAGCAGCCGGCCGACCGTGTGCGCAACGTCGCCGTCGAGAATAAGAAACAGCGGCTTGCCGTGAGCGATGGTGTTGCGCAACCCTTGCGTGATTCCCCGTGCGAACGCGGCGACGCGTTCATACGCGGGCGCTCCCTTCCAGCGGAAAGCGAGCGCAACTTCGTGCTCGCCTTCCGTCAGGTCGAAGGAAGTGAAGTGGTTCTGAATGGCGCGCGCAAGCTCGTCCGGATTTATTTCGCCGGCCAGGCGGTAGGACGGCTGGAGGACTTGCAGGTTTTTGCGCGGCAACAACGTTCCCGGATCGGAAATATAAAGCGTGTTGCCGCTCAACTGCACGCTGTATTCCGACGCGCCGAGCGCCGTGGCGCGTATGCATTCGCCGGCCGGCAAGAGCGGCCAGGGCAGCGCGCCCTTCTCTATCTTCGCGCGCAGCGCGGCGCCGAGCAGCCGGCCGAGATCGCCGAAATCGCGCTGCTCGCGCCCGTAGATGAACTCGGCGACGCCGCCCGAGAACATCATGCCGTCGATGCGGTCCATGTCGAGCGGCGGGGTCAGATAAAGGTCCTGCACCGCCGACGAAGACTGACTGACGATCGCGATCAAGGCGTCGGACATCCAGTCGGCGACGCGCGCGAGCGCCGCCGCATCGACGGTATCGCCGACGCGCCAGGTGTATCCGGCGCGGCGCGCCAGATCGCGTCCGGCCGGATCGAGCCGCACGATGCGGTTTTCCGCGTCCACCACCAGCAGGCGTCCGCCGATGTGCACGGCCGCCGTCGCGCGCACCTGACCGTCTTCGATGACCGCGAGTTTCGTGGTGCCGCCGCCGATATCTATATTAAGGAGGCGCGCGCCGCGATCGTGCGACGCGCGCGCGGCGCCCGAGCCGTACGCCGCGAGCATCGCCTCCATGTGATGTCCGGCCGTGGCGCAGACGAACTCCCCGCCTTCGGTCGCCAACACCTCCGCAATGGCTTGGGCGTTGTGCCGGCGCAGCGCCTCACCGGTGAGGATCACGACTCCGGTATCGATGTTGTCCGGGTGCAGCGCGGCGGCCGCGTAGGCCTGATCGACGATCGTGCCGATCGCCTGCGCATCGATGCGCTCTTCGTCGAGATAGGGCGTGAGCGCGACCGGAGACTGGTACAGCGTTTCGCGCGACACCACGAAGTAGCGGCTCGACAAGTCCTCGCCCGGGCGGCGCATGTTGAGCCGCGAGAAAATCACCTGCGTGCCGGCCGATCCGATATCGATGCCGACGCTCGTCAGCGTGATGTGATCCTGCCGCCAGATCGGGTTGTCTTCGAGCGCGCCCGGCTCGAAGTCGTCGTGATCGTGATCGTGCGCCTCGTCCGGATCATGCGTGTGATCATGCTCCGCGCCCTGCAGATGGTCTTGCAGCGTATGCGGCCGGCGGCCGGTTTTATCGTCGGGATCGTTCATGGCTGCCCTCCCCTTCGCTCAAATCTTGAACGATTCGAGGGTTTCGGGCGCGAATAGTTGCTCGGGCTTGAGTTGCTGCTTGGACAAGCCTTGCTCATGGGAGTAACGCAGGAAGGTGTCCAGCGTCGCGCGGTTATTCTCGAAACCATAGGACCAGAAATCAGGCCCCATCTCGCGCCGTGCCTCTTCGACATGGGCGGTCAACCACGGCAGCATCGCCTTGAGCGCCGCCGTTTCGTAAAGATCCCGGTACGTTTCCTGTTGCGCGGCGCAAAAGGCCTTGTACAGCGACTGCGCGACCCATCGATGCTTCTCGTAGAGCTCGCGTCGGATTACGACCGTGTGCATGATCGGAAAAATACCCGTGCGCCGGTAGTAGTCCTTCTCGACCGCGACATAGTCCTCGAACAATCGCCGCACGCGACCGCCGCCCGTCGAATAAGTGGACGGCATGCGCGCCGTGTAAAGCGCATCGATGTCGCCGTTCGCGATCATCGCCGCCAGCGTCTGCTCCGGACCGATACGCTCAATGCGGATGCGCGGCGGAACGTCGAGCTTGAGCTTTTCCGGCCGGCCCGGCTCCTCCTCGCCGCCCGTGTAGTAAGTCACGCTGTCGACCGGCACTTTGTACTCGTCGGCGAGAATGCCGCGGATCCAAACCGGCGCGGTCATTTGATACTCGGGATTGCCGACACGCTTACCGATGAGATCCTTTGGCTCTCGAATTCCGCTCTCGGCGTTGATGTAGATGCAGGAATGGCGGAAGAAGCGCGAGGGAAACGCGGGGATGGCGATAAAGGGTTTCTTTTCCGTGAACAACGACATCGTGTACGACGACAGCGACATCTCCGCCGCGTCGAATTCCTGATGACGCAGCATGCGGAAGAAAGTCTCTTCCACCGGCATGTTGAGATAAATGAGATCGATGCCGTCGGGCTCGATGCGCCCTTCCATCAAGCCGCGCGTGCGATCGTAGTTCCAGCAACCGAGCGTCAAACGCAAATTCGCCATGCGCTTATCCTATGAGCAACACGCAACCTAACGCGCACGCTGTCGCAAAGCAGATGCATCGCTGCGCTCGCAATGACACATGCCGTCCTTGTCGTTGCGAGGAGCCGTGTTTGCGACGCAGCAATCTCCACGTCCATGATTCGTAAAAGTTCTAAAAGAACTGATCGAAGTGTATTTGCTGTTGCGGCACTTTGTGCTGCTGCAAGAGCATCAGTTGTACCGCCTGCGCCATCGGCGGCGGGCCGGCGAAATAGAACTCGTAGTTCGGCAGCGAAGCGCCGAGCACTTCTTCGGCCACCTTGTGCACGAAGCCGACGCGCCCGCGCCACGTGTGATCCACATCGAGCTCCGGCATCGATATCGACGGATAGTAAAAGAATCGCTCGCCGAAACCGGGCAGCGCGCGCAGGATATCCTCGCCGCAGACATCCTGCGGGCCGCGCCCGCCGTAGAAGAAGTGCAGCTTGCGCGACGCCATGGCCGGATCGGCCGCGACGCCGCGCGCGATCGAAATCACCGGCGATAGTCCGGAACCGCCGGCAATGCAGACGATGTCGCGCGGGCTCCGCGTGCGCAAGTAAGCGAGCCCGTAGGGGCCGTCGATGGTGATCCGATCGCCGATCGCGACGCGGTCGAACAGCGCCGCCGTCCCCTTTCCGTTCGGCACGCGCTTGATCATGAACTCCCACATGCCGTCGCCGGTCGCGATGTTGGACATCGAGTACGCGCGCAAGCCGGCGACGCCGGGCAATGACAGCAGCGCGTACTGACCGGGGAGAAAAGCGACCGGGTCCGACGTGTGAAACCGGAACTCGCGGATATCGTGCGTCAGGTCGCGCGTCTCCTTGAGCGTCGCGGCGAACCGGCGCGGCTGGTGGTGAGGCTTGTACTGATCGTCGGCGCGTACCTTGACGACGCAATTTGCTTTAGGGCGCGACTGGCAGGCGAGCACGCGCTTGCGCGCGCGGTCGCGATCGGTGAGTCCCGGCGCTTCGGGCCACGCCGCCTCGACTTCCCCGCTCACCAGCTCCATCTTGCAGGTGCCGCAAGATCCGACGTTGCATTCGTACGGCATTCCGAAGCCGGCGCGCAAACCGGCGCGCAGCAACGTGTCGTCCGCGGCGCACTCGAACTTCGTCGGGGTACCGGCGACTTCCACTTGATAGGTGATCGAATCCGGCTTCATACGCCCGGCGTATCCGCCTCAGCCCTCGCCCCGGACCGGCCGCGCTCGACGCGTCGATAGATAAAAACTGATCGCCAGCAGGCTGACCACGACGATGCCGACCAACAGCTCGCGCCCTTCGGTGCGAGCCGCGACGGCGGGCGAGAAGTGCTTGGCGACGCCGAGCAGCGCGATCATGAAGCTCAAGCCGGCGATCACGAGACTCAGGACGCGCGAAGCCACGAGCGCGGTGCGATCGGCGCGGCGGATCAGTCGCGCCACCCACAAGCCGTTGATGCCGTCGGTCGCCATCATACCGAGCATGAAAATAACGCCGAGGCCGGCCGCGAACTGCCAGCCGGTGATGTTCGAAGCGGCGAGCGAGAACAGCGCCGCCTGGCTCAAGGTGTCGAACGACAGCGCGAACAGCGCCCCGACGGTCGCGATCAGAACCGGATGACTGATCTGCGTGAGCCGCCCCAACCAGCGGCTCTTGAGCCCGATGGGTTGAACCACCTGGTTCGGCGCCGCGCGGAGTACCGCCGCGGCGTTGACGGTTCCGAGCAGCAACAAGAACACAATTGAAATCCACGCGCCGACGTCTTCCACCCAATACGGCGCGTGCCACTCGCGCGCCGCCCACGCCAGCAAACCGGCCACGAGGGTAACGACCAGGCCATGTCCCAGGGAAAACAAAACTCCGGCCCAGCGCGATAGTCGGGGACGGCTGCTGTTGAAGCGCGCGAGTCCGTCGATCGTAACCAGGTGGTCGGGATCCATGCCGTGCTTGAGTCCAAGCACGAACACCATCAACAGCAACGGCAACCACTCATGCGGCAGCGCATTCATCGAGACGACTTATAGCCTCCCACCGTGTTTCTATAAAAAATAATGCGAGGCCCTGAAGTCTCGCGTCGCGACCGTCAGCGTTTGATAAACAGCTCGTTCCAGATCTTTTCCCACTTCTCGGACTCGTCCAATACGGTCACCGGGTCAACCATAGTGTATTTGAAGGTGTTGGTGTTGCCCTTCACCTTGAGGCTCGCGGGCGAGCGGCCGAGGGACTGGAACAGCTCCTGCCCTTCCGGCGATATCAGAAAATCGGCGAACAACAGCGCCGCATGCGGATGCGGCGCGTTCTTCGCGACGGCGACGCCTTGCGGGCGCGCGACGACAGGTTCGACCGGCGCCCAATCGATCGGCCCGCCTTTGCGTTTGAGCGATTCGGCGTTGGCATGGTACGTGGTCAAACCGACCGGGATCTCCCCGGCGGCGATGAGCTCGGCCAGCAACACATGGCCCTTGCGCACGTCGGGCTGCATGGCGGCGAGTTTGCGAAAGTAATCCATGCCCTTGTCCTGTCCCCAAAGCTTGATCAAGGTCGCCATCCACTCGGCGTCCGTCGCCTCGATGCCGATGCGGTCCTTCCATTTCGGATCGAGGAAGCCTTCGTAAGTCTTCGGCAGCTCCTCGCGTTTCACTCTGTCGGTGTTGTAGCCGACGACGAAGAACGTGAGGCGATCGGATATCCATTGGTGATGCGCCGGCAGCGCGAAGGGCGGGAAGTCGGCGATGTAAGGGCTGTGAAACGACGTGAGCAATTTCTCGCGCACGAGCATCTCGAGCTCGGGGCCGTTGGTTTCGATCACATCCACCGCAAAGCGGTTGGCGCGCGCTTCGCTGACGGCGCGCTGCACGACTTTCTCGCTGATCGCGCGCCACAGATCCACTTTGATGCCGTACTTCTTCTCGAACGCCGCGGCGACGGGCTTCGATTCCGTCGTCGCAAGCGAGGTATAGACGACGACGGTTCCCTCGCGTTTGGCGTTTTCGATCAAGCGTTGCTGGCGGTCGGCGCCTTGATAGGAAAACACCCCCTGATTCTTCTCCGCCGCCGGCGCCGGCGCGGCGACGCTCCAGGCGACGACCGCGAACAACGCGATGCCGATGGCGATGGAAGTTAACGCCCCTGTTTCACGATGTGTATTCATTCGGTCTTCCTCCGTCGCTCACCGCGTACTGCGCGCACCTCTACGCGCGGAAGTGCGCCGCGCTTTCGCCGTACGTTCATTGACTCGTTCAGGAGCTGTCGCGTTCGGTGAGCGAACAGCACTGTCGTTCGTTCAAGTAGGGGAAGCATTGTAGGGGCAGGCGTTGTCACTGACAACGGAACGCGTTTAATATTGCCGGACTTTGTAGCCGATGCGCCGAGCGAAATAATTCCCGATGGCGCACGTCCAGAGCGGAGAGCCATGTCGACTCGAACCACTACGGGTGTCACGCATTACGCGGTGCAGAAAAAGCGGCGCGCCGAATTCATCGAAGAGTGGCGCAAATACCGCCGCACCGTCATCCGCAAGGAGGACGTGAAGCTGCAACCGACCGCGCGCGGAACGCGTTGCGGCGTTTACATGGGCGCCGACGGCGATTCGCCGACCCGCTCCCTCGACGCCTTGGTGCATGAAATCGATCCCGGCGTAACGACGACCATTCACCGTCACTCCTGGGACGCGATTCTCTTCATGGTGGAAGGCGCCGGCTGGACCGAAGTGGACGGCGTGCGCTACCAATGGAAACCCTGGGACGCCATTCACTTGCCCGCGTGGTCGTGGCACCGCCATGGCAACGACGGCAACAGGCCGGCGCGCTTCATGAGCTACTCCTCCGAGCCGACGCTCGCGAGCTTGGGCATGTCCGTACTCGAAGACGCGGGGCACGCCGACTACAAAACACTGCCGCCGCGTCCGCCTTACACCGAAGGCCGTCCCGGCGACGACCCCTACGCGCGACGTCTGCGCCGCCTCGCTACGGAACAAAAGAAACGACGCAGCGGACGCATCCACACGCCTTACGACGAGATCGAACTGCTCGCGACGCCGCGCGGCACGCGCACCAAGTTCCTGAACGACCGCTCCATCGGCAACGAGGCGTCCGGCCTCACGCAGGTCATGATCCAATTCGCGCCGGGCAAGACGCAATCGCTGCATCGGCACCCGGGCGAGGCCTGGCTGTACGTCGTCGAGGGCTACGGCCACAGCTTCATGGGTACCGCGCCCGACAAGGGCCAACACTACCCGTGGAAGAAGGGCGATCTCATCGTGGTCGATCATTTCCTGTGGCACCAGCATTTCAACGACGATCCGAAAAATCAGGCGCGTCTCGTGCGCATTCATATGTTCGATTCCATCCTCGAGACCATGCGGGCGCTGACCGACCCGCTGGTGCTTTTCGAGGAAGCCGAGGATACGCTGCTCAGCACCAAGGAAATCTCGCAGATCGACTGGCCCTCGGACGACCGACCGGAGACTTGATGTCAAACGTTTTTCGTCCGGTGCTGCCACCGGGCGTCCTGTCGCTGCACGCGCTCCCCGCCGAACATCACGAGAAAGACTGGGATCGGATCTTCGTTCCCCTCGAAGTAAAGCAACGCCTGTTGAACCAGGCGCTGCTGACCCTGCTCCACGGAAAAAAATTGTCCACCCTCGCCGGCTTGCCGCACGGCCTGATCGTGCTCGCCGGCCCGCCGGGCACCGGCAAAACCACGCTCGGCCGCGGCCTCGCGCAAGTCGCCGCCTCCGCCCTCTCCACCCGCGGCGCCACGACGCTCATCGAGATCAACCCGCACGCGTTCCCGAGCGACATGCTCGGCGAAAGCCAGCGCAACATCGCGCGCTTGATGATGGATACCATCCCCGAAATCGCCGCGCGCCGCCCGCATACCGTGGTGCTGATCGACGAAGTCGAATCGTTCGCGGTACGCCGCGCGAGCGCGTCGTTCGAAACCAATCCGGTCGACGTGCACCGCGCGACAGACGCCGTGCTCATGGGCATCGACAGCATCAGCAAGGCGCTGCCCTCGGTGCTGTTCGTCGCCACGACCAACTTTTTCGAAGCGGTCGACGAAGCGTTCCTCTCGCGCGCCGACCTCGTGATGCATTTCACGTTGCCGGATCAGGCCACCGTCGCTTCCATCCTGCATCATTCGTTGGAGGAGCTCGCGCTGCTGTGGCCCACGGTCCGGCCGCTGCTCGATCAGCGCAGGGAGCTCGAGCGCGTCGCGGCGCTCTGTGCCGGGTGGGACGGGCGGCGCGTGCGCAAGCTGATATTGGCCGCGCTCGCGCAGCGCATGGAAGTCGCGCGCGATCCGGGCCTGCTCACTCTCGAGGACCTCGCGCACGCGGTGCGTCAGTCGAACGATATTTCGGTTCCCGCGGAGCGCGCCTAAGCGCGGGGATGCGGGTGGTCAAGCGACGGCGAGAGTAACGCGTCGCGGCAGGGTAACGAGGTCAGAGAGACTGGGTATGGACGTCACGCGCCGGCTCGCCCGCTTCGTCGTCGAATCGCGCTGGCCGGATATTCCGGAATCGGCGCGGCGCGAAGCGCTGCGTTCGTTTCTCAACTGGCTCGGCTGCGCGGTCGGCGGTTGCCGCCATGAAACCGTCGAGCGCGCGCTCGCCGCCTTGGCGGAATTCTCCGGTCCCGCGCAAGCCTCGCTCCTCGGGCGCGGCGAACGTCTCGACATCCTGCACGCGGCGCTCCTCAACGGTATCAGTTCGCACGTCTTCGATTTCGACGACACGCATCTCAAGACCATCATCCATCCGAGCGGGCCGGTGGCGTCGGCGATCCTGGCCCTGGCGGAGCGCCAAGCGGTCAACGGCACGGGCTTTCTGCACGCGTTCATCCTCGGCGTCGAAGTCGAATGCCGCATCGGCAACGCCGTCTATCCTGCGCATTACGACGTCGGCTGGCACATTACCGGCACCGCGGGCGTGTTCGGCGCCGCGGCCGCCGCCGGCAAGCTGCTCGGCGTGAATGAACAACAAATGACGTGGGCGCTCGGCATCGCCGCGACGCAGTCCTCGGGCTTGCGCGAGATGTTCGGCACCATGTGCAAACCGTTTCATCCCGGCGCCGCCGCCCGCAACGGCCTCGCCGCCGCGCTGCTCGCGCAAAAGAATTTCACCAGCTCGGAGCGCGCGCTCGAGGCGCCGCGCGGCTTCGCGCACGTGCTGTCGACCGAGCGCGATTTCGACGCAATCACCGAAGGGCTGGGCGAGACTTTCGAGATCGCGCTCAACACCTACAAGCCCTTCGCCTGCGGCATCGTCATTCACCCGGTGATCGACGGCTGCATCCAATTGCGCAACGAGCACAAGCTCGGCCCGACCGACATCGAAAGTATTGCGGTGCGCGTCCATCCCTTGGTGTTGGAGCTGACGGGCAAGAAAACGCCGCAGCGCGGGCTGGAGGGCAAGTTCAGCGTGTACCACTCGGCCGCCGTGGCCGTCATCCACGGCGCCGCCGGAGAGAAAGAGTACAGTGACGCCTGTGTGCGCGATCCGGCGGTGATCGCGCTGCGCGACAAGGTGACGGCGACGGCGGATGCGTCGGTTCGCGAGGACGAGGCGCGGATCGTCGTTCGTTTGCGCGACGGCCGCGTGTTGGATAAGCACGTCGCGCACGCGATCGGCAGCCTCGAGCGGCCGATGAGCAACGCCGATCTGGAAGCGAAATTCCGCGATCTGGCGGGCGGCATTCTGCCCGGCGCGCAGGTCGATAACTTGATCGGCATGTGCTGGTCGCTCGCGGAGCTCGACGACGCGGCGAAGGTGGCGCGGGCCGCGCGGAACAAAAGTTGAGGGACGGCGCGGTCACTCGCGTTTCCGTCCAACTTGCCGGAACCGAAGCGGGACGGCCACAATGGCCGCAAACCGCGACATATTTCACGCTGTCTTAACGGCGGCAGAGGAGCGTCATGTCTCGCATCGTTCATATCGCGCTAAAGGTCGACGATCTCGACCGCACCAGCCGGTTTTACGAATCGGTTTTCGGCTTTCGCCCGACGAGCACGCAAAAGGTTCGCGACCATACCTCGCGCCATCTGACCGACGGCGCCATCGACTTCACGCTCATCAAATACGACGCCGAGGAATCGGCGGAATCCCTCGCCGCCGGATCCGGTCCCTGCATCCATCACTTCGCCATCGAAGTGGACGACATGGACAAGTACGTCGGCGAAATCAAGAAACACGGCTGCGAGATCATCAGCGATCCGGGCGTCGTTCCGATCAAGTTCCGTGCGCCCGGCGGCACCATCGCCGAGATCGTCCCGGTCGGCAGATATAAAAAGGCGCAACCGTAGCGCTGCTCCGTTTCGAAATAGCCGCGACCGGCGCGCGTTGCTCGAACAGCAAACCGCATGCATAGGAGGAAACATGAATAGCCCGAGTAGACTTTTGTTCGTGGCCGCGGTCGCCGTCATGGCCGTCTCGGCGATAACGATCGCGGCGGCGCCGTCGAAATATCCGCAGAGCACGGTCACGCTCGTCACCCATTCGAGCCCCGGCGGCGGCAGCGACGTCTTCGCCCGCGAGCTGATCAAGCATCTTGGGCCGATCATGGGCGTCAATTTTGTCGTCGAGAACCGCTCCGGCGGCAGCGGCGCGAAGGCGGTCGCCTACGTCGCGCAAGCGCCGGCGAACGGTTCGGTGTTTTACGTCACCACGCCGACGTACATCCAGACCTCGCTGCTCAGCAAGTTGGAATTCGGTTACAACGATCTCGATCCCATCGTAACCGTATTTTTCGACCCGACCGTCGCCTACGCGCGCACCGAAGCGCCTTTCAAGACGCTCGCCGACGCGGTGAACCACGCCAAGCAGAATCCCGGCAAGGGCAAGTGGGGCGCGGCCAATCCGACGTCGCTCGAACGCATCGCGCTCGAGAAGCTCAACCGCCTGACCGGCGCGCGCGCGGCGATCGTGTCGCACGAGGGCGGCGGCGACCTCATGGTGAACGTGCTGAACGGTACGCTCGATATGGGGCTCGGCGAAGTGCAGGAGATCTTGCCGCAACTGCAAGCCGGCAAGGTGAAGCTCCTCGGAGTCCTCACCGAGAACCGCATGGAACAATATCCGCAGGTGCCGACGGCCCGGGAGCAGGGCATCAACGTGGTGGTGACCAAGTTCCGCGGTATCGCCGGCCCCAAGAATGTTCCGGCGGACGCGGTGCGCGCCTGGGAACAGGCGGTTCAAA